>Ga0325400_1002198_pt1 | contig 16917 bp, 10 predicted proteins | sample PopdelMetagenome_2_FD_205662 | JGI IMG/M metagenome (GOLD analysis project Ga0325400, IMG submission 205662) | Populus deltoides microbial communities from Bellville, Georgia, United States - Xylem-PdKOR-R1 | ecosystem: Host-associated > Plants > Phyllosphere > Stem > Wood/Secondary xylem... | reverse complement strand
TTTTGAGGGAGATTCTCATAAGTCTCCTATGCCACAACTTCATATAAACCTAATTTGTAATTGTGTTCCCCCAAGAAAGTTGCAAGATTTTTTCATTTATACAACAAAACATCATATCTCTAATTTCCTTACATATCAATGTCTCTTATCTACTCATACTGCTTTTCTTACTAATATCTCTAACATCTATGAGCCATAAAATTTTCAGGAAGCCAAGGAGAACATCGTATCACATTTTTGTTGAATGGAGACATCCTATCACATTTTCGTTGAATGGAGACAAGCTATACATAATGAGTTGCAAGCTCTTGATTAGAATAAAACCTAGAGCATTATCAAACTTCACCAAGGAAAACATGTTGGCAACCGTTGGGTTTATAAGACCAAGTTTAACTTTGATAGATTTGTTGATAGACACAAGACATGTCTTGTGGCTTAAGGATATACTTAAACCTTCAGTGTAGATTACAAGAAAACTTTCTCTTCTGTTGCAAAGATGAATACTGTCTATGTTTTGCTATTAAGGGTGATCATTTTCGGTTCGGTTTGGTTTTTATTAAAAAAAACAACCAAACCAAAATTTTAAAAAAAACAACCGAAACGGATTCAAACCGACCGGTTTCAGTTCGGTTTGGTTCGGTTTTTTCTGGTTTGGCTTGATTTTTTCTGGTTTTTTTTTCCAGTTTGGGTTCGGTTCTTTAACATCCCACATCGAAAGAAGAGTGTCCAGAGCCGGGCATATTAAGGCAGTTGGTACCTAACCTTGTAAGATGTGTTTTGGGGCCTGTGGGCTGCCAGAAACAAAACCGTGAGGCGTGGAAGCCGGGTTGGGCTGAGCCATAGCGGACAATATTCTGCAAGGAGGAGTGGGTCGGGCCTTACATATGGTATCAGAGCCGAGGACGACTCGTTCTTAAGATGGGGGGATTGTAACATCCCACATCAAAAGAAAAGTGTCCAGAGCCAGGGCATATTAATGCAGTTGGTACCTAACCTTGTAGGACACGTTTTGGGGCCTGTGGGCTGTCAGGAACAAAACTGTGAGGCGTGGAAGCCGGGCTGGGTTGAGCCATAGCAAACAATATTCTACAAGGAGGAGTGGGCCAGGCCTTACATAAACTGTAACAACCCTAAAATTTTCCAACAATATATTTTGAAAGTTCATGATATTTTTTTTCAAAACATTTCGGCAAGGTTTCCCCTAATTTAGCATATCCCAAGTTATCGACAAAATCAACATCAGTCCTTAATCAACCATTTCCACAATTCAACGTTCTTATTATACTCCAACATATCTTAATCAACAATAATTCACGTTCTCTAATATATCAACTCAACGAATAATTATTTTGCTAAAATGAAGAAAGAGTTATCTTAACCATGATACACAAACCATAGATTATAGACTTAATATATTTCCTTCAATTATATATAAACTTTTAAGTATTGTTTATCACAAATAATATTAACTACATGCTTATGTATATATATCACCATTATAATTAGAAAATATTTACACAACAGAGTACAAGTTAAATAAGTTATTCCATTTAAATTCATACATACACAACATTATAATGTTTAAAATATACAGATAATAATGTTATTATCAACAATTTACATATCCAAAAGATTTACTGGTAATAGAAGTAAACTCTAAAACTACTAGGAGGCGTGATAATGAGATGAACCTGCATAATGATTTAAAAGATAATCATGGTCAATTAGAGCATTTACATTTGCATTAACATATAAATATATACATTAGTTACTCACAAAATTTCCATATTTACTATCATCTTCCAAGTACTATTCACAAATCAATAATCCAAAATTCAAACCTGTTCACATCATAGAACTTCTGTTCCAAACCAGGACAGCTGGACTACCAGCACTAGATCCATACCAGCACTAGTTCCATACCAGCGCAGCTGGATTATCAGCACTAGTTCCATATCAGCATAGTTGACCCACCAGCTATCCATTCACAAGGCACCAGTTCCATACCAGGATAACTGGTCTACCAGCTGCCCATTCACAAGGCACCAGTTCCATACCAGAGCTGCCCATTCACAGGGCACCAGTTTTATTCCAGGATAACTGGCTCACAAGTCTTTCATTTTCAAAATAAATTATCATGAAAAAATCTACCAGCATTCCACATAACATTTTATTGATTGAGGGAAAATTTAAATATCTAAAGTTCAGAGAAAGAAAAGAATATTCAAGATATTAAACACCTACCTGGTGTTTGCGTCCTGCTAGCTAAACTTGTTTGCTGAGTGGTTCTTGTAGCCTCGTCCACTCCTGCAAGTTCATTTCATTACCAATTAAATTTTATTTCAACAAAATCAACTTGTCATCAATTTAATTATTTCATCAACAACATCACCACAAAACCACTTTACTTATCAAACCAGCAAAACAACTCATTATTAATTTAATTACTTCATTAACACATCACCACATAATTCATTTAATTTTCAACAACAATATCAACTCATCACTAACATAATTTCTTCATCATCAATATTACCACATAACTCATTTAATTATCACTCAACAATATTAACTCATCACTAATATAACTTCTTCATCATCTATATTATCACATAACTCAACAATTAATTATTGATCCAACATTTTCATTCATTTTCTTTCTCTAGGCTGTTACCTCTCCTCCAAAGAACCCATACTTATTTTTTTCTTTAATTTCACAAATTGAAACATTACCCACTATTATTTCATTTATTAAAACATTAATTTATCATAATTTCATAAATTAACCCATTCAGCCTCACAACTCATACCATAATTATACACTAATACAATTGAATAAAATCTTAACATACTAAATATATCAATTTAATTGAGAGGAAAAGATTTGTTACCTTTTAATTCAAAGAAATAAGAGATGGAAAGCTTGAAATCACCACAAAAATTTCTTTCCTCCTTCCCCCTTTATTTTCCTCTCAATGCCTCCCTTCTTTAATAAAAAAATCTTTTGTTCCCCTTTTGAGATTTTCTTGTTCAAACCCTTCCTAATAAACTTTAATCACTAATTATATCTCCTTTCTTTTGTATTTTTGTGAATTTATTTTGGATAAACTTTGATAAATTTCACTCAATTCTTCTCCCTCTTAAGCCCTAACATGGCCGCCCACTCCCCCCTTAAATTCCACTCCCTATTTGTTTATATATTTACAAGTTTTCCCCTCTTTTTCATTTAAGTCCTTCCTTGTTTTGTTTTAAAACCATTTGGCCCAAAAGTTTGACTTATTCAATTTAATCCTTGTCCCACATTCACATTATTAGATAATAATTTCCACTCCATTAACTTCTATATATATATTTGCCCTTCTTTTTTTATAAGTAAAAAATACAGGAATTTACCTGGGAGTTACATTTCTTCCCTCCTAAAAAGAAAATTTCGTCTACGAAATTAAATTCCTTACCAAATTTTAAGAACAATCCTGGGTATTTGGTCCTCATTTCATCTTCCCGCTCCCAGGATTCTTCTTCCATTTGTGAACCCCTCCACAACACCTTGACCAGGGAAATCTTTTTATTTCTAAGAACTTTTTTGATCTGATCAAGAATTCTCACCGGTTTGACTTCTATAGTTAATTCTTCATTAACTTCTATTGGAATTTGTGGTAGCACGTGGGTTGGATCTATTTTAGCTTTTCTTAGCATTGATACATGAAACACATCACGTATTTTGATCAGATGTTGGGGCAAGGCTAGGTGATAAGCTACTGGGCTGATTCTTTTCACGATTTTATAGGGCTCGATGTATCTTGGCGCTAACTTCCCTTTCATACCAATGTTTCCAAGGAGGAACCTTCAAGTACACCCTATCCCCCATATTAAACTCAAGAGGTCTTCTTCGTCTATCGACATAAATTTTTTGTCTGTCTTGAGCTGCTTTCATTCGATCTATTATAATTCTAATCTTCTCTAATGTATCCTGAATAAACTAGGGCCCCATTAAATTTTGATCCCCTACTTCTTCGATTTTTTCAGTTTTTTCAGTTTCAGGCTTATAAGCCAAAACCGAATCGGTTGGTTTTTCAAAATTCTAATCGGTTTTTTTTCGCGGTTCGGTTTTTTTGGTTATTTTTTTCTGGTTTTCTCGGTTTAATCGGTTTTTTGGTTTTGTTGCCCACCCCTATTTGCTATCAATTATCATGAATAATGGGTGGTTAATGTGTTAGATGGATGTCAAGAATGCCTTCTTGTACGGGGACCTTAAAGAAGAAGTCTACACGGAGTTTCCCCTTGTCACCCTCAAAGTTTAAATCCTACCTTAATGTGTCAGCTTCACAAATCCATTCATGGGTTGAAGCAATCTCCACGTGCTTGGCATGCTCAATTAAGTGTTGTTTTTGAAGAAATTATTTTCGAAAGAAATAATGCCAACTCCTCTTTGTTTGTTCATCTCAAAGCAAAGGAGAAATTATCGGTTTGTATCTATGTTCATGACCTTATTATTACAGGAAATAATGGTGAAACGATATCTTGTCTCAAAACTACTCTGCAACATCGTTTTCCCATTAAGGATCTTGACAATATAAAGTATTTCCTTAGGATTAAAATAGTTGTTTCTTATAAAAGGTTATTCCTTAACCAACACAAATATGTTATTGACTTGATTCAAGATGCTGAGATGATGGATGTCAAACCTGAGGGCCCTACTCCATTGAATAGTAAGTTGAAGTTTGAAACAACTAGTGAACCTCTTTGATCTTTCAATCACTATCAACATCTTGTTGGTAAGGTCATTTATCTTACTATTGCACAACCTAATATCACATGCGCAGTTAGTCTTATTATTCAGTTTATGCATGCTCCCACAATCTTTCATTTAAGTCTTGTCATATGAATTTTGCGCTATCCAAAACGTTCTATTAGATGTCGAATTGTTATGACTAATAATGGTCATACTGAAATCACTTGATATAGTGATTCAGATTGGGTTGGTAATGCTATGGATCACAAGTTAACCACTGGTTATTGTATGTTTATTGGTAGTAATTAGGGGTGATTATTTTCGGTTCAGTTCGGTTTTAAATTAAAAAACTAACCAAATCAAAATTTATATTTTTTAAAAAATTATAAACCGAACCGAACTGACTAATTGACCATTTCGGTTCAGTTCGATTTGATTTTTTTCTTTCAAAATTGATTGGACTTGTTTCAACTATAAAAGAAAGATGATGGAGGATTTTGGTAAGTCAAAGGCAAAATTCAAGACCACAAAACAAAATTATGTTGTTGGTTTTGTTAGAAAAACAAGACATTTTTCTAGCAGGGAAGTGATAGTTGCAGGTAACTTCAAACAAGAGTTTACTGCCAAACTATAACAAAGGAATAATTTCCAAGTGAAATTTCAACTAAGAAACCAGTAGAAGAGGACAAAAGGTAACAGGAAAAAGTTTCCCTACTCGAAAACCAAGTTGTTCCTCCTTTGTGAGTCCAATGAACTAACAACCTTCAGACACACAAAGCTGATGAGAAATTCAACATTAAGCCAAGTTGTGGAAACCAAAGCAGATTTTTGGAAGAAAATATTCTTTTATCTATTCACAAACAATTCAAGAAACCCTTTAAAAAAAACATTTAAAACCCAGATCGATTTTCTCAATGAATACGAGCAAGTAAGCGATGAAAAAAATACTTGGGTTTTCCTATCTCTAACCACACAAAACTAAGAAATCAGAGATAAGAGGGAAGAGAGGGAGGGGATGGGAGGGGGGGAGGGAAGGGGGCAAGTGGGGGAAAGGTGAGCAAACTAAAAAGGGAGTGGAGGGTTGGCCGCGAGAAGAAATGAAATTAGGGGAATAAGGTTTCAGTAAAAAAAAAATAAGCTTTTTATACCTAGGTTTGAATTAGGGTTGAAACTTGAAATTGAACCGGTTCGGTTAGGTTTGGTTCAATTGTTTTCAGACTTTTAAAACCAGATCAGATTTGTTTTAGTTTTCTAATTGGTTGATTCAGTTTTTTTTCCGGTTTGGTTTTTTTGATAATTTTTATTTTATTTTCTCAGTTTAATCGGTTTTTTGGTTTTTTTTTTTATCATCCTAGTGATAATCTAAAGATTTTGTTTTTAATTTGTTAAATAGATACAAAAATGTTTTGATGAGTTTTTTTGTATAAAGGAATTTTTTACAACATATGTTTTATAATTATTCCTAATTTTTTTAACGTGGTAAATCACCACTATCACTACCAGTTAAGTGTCAAATATATGGGCAATATTTACTTAAAAATGGTGGTAGAATGAGCATGATTGATGATGTTAAATTAATGCTGAGTCATTTCATGCTAGTTAGAATATTATGTTTTTTTGCAATAATTAAGAGTATTTTAGAACCAAATTAATTATTAAAATTAAAACTAAATCTTCCACTACAACATTTAACAGTTTTACCGATGAGATTTTTTCATCAACGTGAGATTACCATTCTATCAGTGAAAATTTTACCGATTAATTCATCGATGGAATACATCTGTCGGAATAACGTTCATCTGTAATTTCATCATCTGTCGCTAATTTTGTAGGTAAAAAAAACAAAAAATTAATGATTTGACAGACGGAAAATACGCGCAAAACAAAATTCTCGCTTCATTATGTCGATATTTTCGCGGGGAAAATTGTCATATAACCAAAAACATATCGTATGCAATTTCATCGGTGATTATTTAAAAATATTTTTAAAAAACTCTATTTAACAAAACTAGAAAATAATTAAATTAATATAATTCAACACTCATAATACTCAGAATTTAGTTGCTTGGAAAAAGAAGAAGAAAATCAACTCAAAAAATTTGCAACAAATAAATAACACAACAAAATAAAACAACAACAACATTGATCTCATATGAAAAAAAAAATCCTACAACAATATTCATATAATTATTAAGAACTAAAATTTTTTAAAATAAAATAAAAAAAATATGTAATGAAAAACCACAAAAAAAAGAAAAATCTTACCTTAATATAGTTGCGAGTGAAGCTGAGAAGAGAAAAAAAAAACAAATTCATAAAGTATGTTAATTAAAAAAATCCAAGAAGAGAAAAGAAAAAAAGAGAAGAAGACATACCTGAGAGTGAAGGAGAAGAGGAGTTGAGGAGAGAAGAGAAGAGAAAGAAAGAAAGAAAGAGATGTTGATGCTTTTTACATAAGAGGAAGAAGAAGAAGAAGAAAAAGAAGAAGAAAAATAGGCTTGTCTCTTGTGAAATGAGAGATTTTATTTATTGAGGCATTTTATTGATGGTTTTATCAATGAATAATTAAATATTAATATTTCTAACCATTTTGTCGGTGATTCCGTTTGTAATATTTAATTTAAAATTTCAATTTAATCAAAAATTTTTAGAAATCACCAAATATCACCGACGACTTTTTCAATCTGTCGGTGATTTTGTCTGTAATATTAAATTTAAATTTTTAATTTACATAAAAAATTAAAGAAACCCGTCAAATAACACCGACGACTTTTCATCTCGTCTGTAATTTTGTCTGTAAATAATAATAATTAATAGTGTAATTGAAAAGTGAACAATTCTAGTGCTTTTTGAAAAATACCATCGGATTGTTCCTCCGTCAGTGATTCCCCTTGAAATTGACATAATGAACAGTGTTAAGAGGAAGTGAACACTTTAGCAACAGATAAATGACATGTCATCGTATTTTTTGACTTTGTTGTAATTTTATTTTTTTTCACACTGTAGTATATATCGAGGGACTATTTCTATCGATAAAATTCACTATAATTTATTGACAGAAATATTCTGTCAATATTTATATTTGTATTTATTAGTTTTCTGGTAGTGTTATTTTAAAATGATTCTCCGAACACATCCTCTTTGTATTGGTAGTCTTAAAATTCAGATTTAGAAAATGAAGAAAGTAAACATTAATTTTAGCCGACTCACATATCCCCCAGGCTAACAGTAATAATCAACAATTCGTGATCATCTCTAGGTATACTGCTTATATTAATACAAAGCTTGTATTAAAGCATTAGAACATCGTGGTTGATAATACCATATCATTTATAATATCTTTTTCTACATTAAAGTCTTAGAGAGTAATTAATACTTTAATTTTTGAAAAAAAAAAAGAATTAGAAAAGAGAATGTTGGAGCTTCATATTCAAATACAATATTTTTCCATTCAAAAAATTGAAAAACTAGTTTTTCTTTTTTATATATATAAAATTTACACTGAGTTTTAAAATACATTTTAGAGATTTTCTATAACTTTTCTTTAAGAGTAAAAAGCTAAAATAATAACTAATACAATATATTTTTATTAATATGGACGCACTTTTAATTATTACGGGATCTTGAAGTCTAAACTCCAAAGCATCTCTCCTCTCTTCATTGTGGAAGGTCGTAGGTAATTAACTGACAAAATAAAGAGATGAAATACCTATGTAATGCAATTATGATCTTACAAGCCCATCACTCGTATGTTGTCGGCAATATATATATTGAGAAGGATCGAGTTCTCCGATGAAAATTCGTGTGTGAAAAGCATAGTGTCGTCAATCTGTACTAAACCTCTCCATTTCCCTTTGGCTCGCATTAAAATAAAACCACAAAATTCTTAATTAAATGGATTAGTTTTTAATGATGGCTCCATCAGGAAGCTGACAGTACATGATATTTGCCTTATAATGTGTATCAATTCCTTTAATAATACGCACCACATGTTCAGACCACACTCTCTCTTTTGTTTATTTTCAATTTATCAGAAATCAAGGAGTATGACAAATGGAAGGTCAGAAGGAAATTTCTTTAGAATTATGGGCAATGGCTCAACTTGGTTGACCTTCTTACACCACTTTGAGAACACAAATGTTGTCATTCAAACTTGTTTTCCAACCATATGCAATACATCGAGGAAACTACAAACTTGGAAGACTGTCACATGAGCTGGTTGCGCTGTGAAACTACAAACTTCTAGACAAAAAGTCTTTAGATCGAGGAATCACGTACGGTAGTTCATCATTTGTACTCAACCACCCTAGACCATTGAAAAGGTTTGTTGTGAAAGGTGGAGAAATTGGACCAAGTGGGAACCTGGTCGCTTCTGCGAAGTGGAAAATCAATCCGAATAGCAAGTATTGGATAAATTATCTAGTTCAAGCGGAGGCATAAATATATAAACAATAGTAAGAAAAGATTGAATTGCAAACAATAACTCTAAATTTGCAGTCTAATATAATGTTATTATGTTCAAGAGGTTTACAACTCTCTAAATATGTTAAAAACTGACATAAACAATGTAATAAAATCAAAATCCTTAAACAAAAAGAAAAATAATGGAAATTTCAAAATTAAACATAAAATCCAGAAAATCAAGAAAAATAACAAAATTGATTCAAATAATATCTTTGATGCCTAATTTAGTGGTTTTTCGGATGACTTAGGCCTCATGAATCTTCTGAAAAAAAATTGAAGCTGATCCAATAGTCAAATAAAAAATTATAACCTCTTATTGTAGCTATGTTAGTCTAACGTGACCAAACTTCATATTAGGATTAATGTTGTCCTATTACTTTATAAAAAAATTTGTTATGTTATCCATATAGTTTGTTTATGATATATATCCATCTAGTTGTGGAAGATCCTCATTTATCTGCTTAGAACTTTCAATTTATTTCTAGCCTAATTGCATCATTCTCCATGAGTTGGAAGAGAGATCATCCTTGGGTTTTATTTTTTTTCTTCAAATAAAGTGTTAAGTGTTGCACATTAAAGACATTAAAAGTCATCAAATGACTAAGAATGTGAAGTTTGTAAGAATTGTCATTTATCTTCTGCAAAATCTCATAAATCCCTATAGTCCTTTCCATATTAAAGACATTAAAAGTCATCATTTGCTTGATTAGGGCCATAACAAAAAAAAATCTACATAAAAGACATTCACTTAGCATATCAATGACTCAACTTTTGTTAGTCATTTATATACTTTAAAGTTTCATGATTTGTGATGAGAATATAGTTCATCATTTATATACTTTAATGACCAAAACATAAAGAAAATGAAGTATTGAATCAAAATGTAAAAACCTCAAAAAACAATATTTAAAATTGAAACAAATTGAAAAAAACAATCTAGGGACTCAAAAAGTTAAAAACATAACGCAACTAAAATAAACAAAGAAAAAAAAGTATGGGAATTGTTTCCAATGTGAATTTTGTCCTGACTATTTTAATTATACTTAATCAATGAAATTGAATTTGATTTTGCCAAAACAAACATCAATTTAATGTTGAAAGCTTTTTCAAACATTATGAGATATGAAGTTAAATGAGCCAAATCATTATCCCTAACCTTAAATTAACTAAATGTGAAATAATTACGTTGAAAAAAAATTATAAGGACCAAAAACAATAAAGTTGCAATACACAAAATTATACAAGTAGGTATATAGTGAAAATAACACCCTAATTAGTTTCTTTTAATATATATATATATATATATATATATATATATATATATAGAGAGAGAGAGAGAGAGAGAGAGAGAGAGAGAGAGAGCGCCTTTAGTTTGGTAATTTTGATGTTGATGGAAGTACAACTAAATGTCCTGATAGCAATCAAGTTTCACAAGCACAAATGCTAGTGTACAAAAGACTTAAATTAGTTACAAGAGATCAAATGCTACTAGTAATTTAGTATTAGTGAGGATGGCAAGAGAAATAAGTTGAGTCTAGTTATTATATGGGTTTTAAGAATTTCATATTAGTTTTTCAATATTACACATGTAATATTTATTATATATAATAGGATGAGAATTATTGGGCAAGCTAGCCAATCCCAACCGAGAAGGATGAGAAGAAAAGAAACAGGTTGTTAAGCTAAACCAAAAAAAAAAAACAATCAACCTAACCTATGTTCGATTAGCAACTTAACATGCAATTGACCATACCAATATATGATCGACCAATCCCAACTTGCAGCCAATCCCAACTTGCAGCCAATCAGCCTAACATGCAGTTGATGTGAACCTCATGATCACGTGGCTACACAACCCACAATAAAGATGATAACTTCCCTAATAAAGCCAAATAATTAGGTTTGGTTGAACATTGACCAAAAGTTAACTTGTAACTAAGAACTAAAGGTATTGGATGATTGTGAATGATGTCACAATGTTAGTTATACCTTGATTTATGAAATTTACTCTTTGTCCCAACAAAGAAGAAGAAGTTTATAAAAGCAAAACTAAATTTCATTAATGTTTAAAAGCTACCAGATTTCACAGTAAAACAAAACATAATATAGTCCTAAGATAATAATTTGAATGGTCTTATATTGGGTTGCAAACCAATAGGCCTTAACTAAAACTCAGGTAAGCATAAGCTTAAACATTGATTTTGGAAAAAAAAAAAGAAGCAATAAAAGCCCTAGAACTAAAATATAATTATAAAAATAAATAAACCTTAAGCAATATTTAAATTCATACAAGTTATCAAAACAACCCCCAAAACCATATCTCTTTGCAATGGATCCCTTATAGCCAGATTTAAACTTGTAAAAGAAAGAGAGTCATTCGTGCCTTTTATTTATCATTTTTCCTTACTTGAAAGATGATGTCTTAAATGTTAAAATTTCATTTTTCCTTACTTCAATTCTGATTTCAAACATGTTATTCTCTCTCGTCTAGATGAATCAGTAACCCTACCATAGATCTATAGAAAATTACAGATATCTACTTTCCAACCCATTTGGAATCTTAGTACAATTCCTTCTGTATCTCTAGATATAGTCCAAATAGTAGATAAAGTTCGAGATAGTAAAATCTAACAAGATTTGTCTAGTAACTTTGACCATCTAAAAGAATCCCTTAAATAACTCCGACTGGCCTAAAATTTTAACCTAATATATAACATTTCTAGAAACTCATGTAAAAATTTAAGCTTGATCCAACAGTTGATTTGAAAGGTATGCTCGATAGCATAAAACTAGACAATAGAAAAGTTTACGCCAAAATTCAAATCTAACATTTCTTCGATTGTATCAGTGATTAACCAAGCCCAACATCTATTTAGATTCGATCTAACATGCAATCAGTCAACCGACCTCCAGTTAAATTAGAATAGGAGTTAAGAGAAAAAATAAGAAGGTCGGCCCAACCTTAATCTAAATTAAGCCTTGCACTAGTCTAACCAACCTTTCTTTTTTAAAGCCCAACTAAATCCTTAACATCAAGCCCAAACCCAATAGAAAAGATAAAAGATAAAATGGAAATCAACCACCAAATGGAGGTTTTCCAGAAATTTTTAGTTACAATACTTTTTAAGCCACCTAAACTCTAGTGCAAGCCACCTCACTTCTCTAAAAATCACCATGCTATTCCTTGACAAAAGTGTCATCATTTATAGTAATTAATCGGGGCGTTTACCTTTAACTTTTACATTACAAGTTAATTTTTCAATGATTACCAATAAAAGAAGACGACGTAACATTGTGAATTGACAAAAGATAAGCAACACCATTCTAGGTAATAGGTTTGCCACCCTAAAACAACAGTAGTTTTGTCACCTTACTCTCTTAGATTTACCTAGCTAATCAGTATTATCCTTTACTTCTAAAACATTTATGAAAACAACTTCTTCCATTAACAACCAATCTACATATACTAGATAACTCAACTCATCACAGATACATACAACCCTTAGTTACCCTCTCTACTTTCTTGCTTCTCTTCCTCTCCTACCAAACTAATTTAAACATTAGAGAGTTTGTTTTACATATAACACTAGCTTGTCTTTATCAGCCAACCCAAGTCTATCTAAAGATTTTAGAGACTTCATCAATATCCAATTACGAATAAGTTGAGAATAGGCAAAATAAATTATTATTAGTCCATACAAATCTTGAATTGCCATAATAAATAATTTCAACATAAATCTAGCAATCGATCTACTCCCAAAATATTCAATGGTCGAAGAAGTATATAAACTTAAAAGAAAGGTTAAAGTGAATTTTACATATACTGCATTTATATAATGGGTTTCATGATTAATTACAAAAGAGACCTGGTATTGCCAGGTCTTTTATGAGTTGGTAACCTCACCATCTTGAGTACCTAGAGAGTTTTGAACTAGCATGATTTACCTTCATTGTGCATCTCAAGCCCTACTTAAATTAATCACAGAAACTTAATGGCTAGCACACCCAAATTAAATTAAATTAATTATCAAAACCCTTTTATATCAAAGTAGTAATAATCAACTCTAAAGGGTGCAGCTCAACTGATCCGGCCCTGAATTTGCTTCCTAGAGGTCATCGGTTCGAGTCTCACAAACCTCAGTAGGGGTGGAAGCAAGGGGGCAAGCAGGGGCTTAGGCCCCCCCAACACATTTTAATTTTGTTTCATTACAGGGTAATGAAGTATGAGGAGGAGTTATATTTTTTTTTATTTTAAAGAGGTGGGCCTTAAATTAAGTGTGACTTTACTTTTGATTTCCTTTGAATTTACTATTGACTTATGTGGAAAGAAAACAATATAAAAGCATTACTTTGTGAAATAAAAAAACAAAGCCACCAATTTACCCTAATAAAAATCTTGCAGTCGATCAAAAACAGAAATAAAAACACAAAATGCGAGCAAAATTTTTTGACAAAAAGATTGAAGCAGAGCCACCAATTAATTTATCTTTCATCAAACAAAATAAGGTAACTTAAATTTAAAATCTATTTTTATTTTGTTTTGAGATGTTTGTTAATAATTTGATGAGGTTTTTTTTTTTTACATAATTCTACCATTTTTGCTCTTTTTTTTTCTCAGATCTGCTAGTTCTACTAATTATTTTTTGAATTCTTGTTATAATGATTTTTTTTCTAATTAATTAGATATATTTTATTGATTTGTTTTGATTATACTTTGATTTTTTTTATGTTTTGTTTTTAGCAGGGCTACCAAAATTATCAATTTTTTCTTACGATATATGTTTTGATTTTAGGTGAACCATGAACAAAATAAGAAGAATTGATTCTATTTAAAAAAAAATATTAATAACTCACAGCCTACTAAACAAGCTTTTTCAGCGATGAAGATTGTTAAAACAAGACTTCGCAATCGGATGGAGGATGATTTTCTTTCAAATTATTTGATTGTCTATATAAAAAAAGAAATAGCTGAAAGATTCACAATTGATATGATAATCGATGATTTCTATTATATGAAAGAACAACGACCACAATTAAAATAAATATGTAAGAATCATTCTTTATTATTTTTTGCTTTATCTCAAAGTTTATCAAACATAAATAATGCTTCGTTTTAGCTAATGTTTCTTATATACTTTGTATGTTTATATTTGATAGGTATAAAGACCAACAACATTAAAGTGATGGATACATTATGAAAATGAAATTAACTTCATTGCTTTGACTCAATTTGGTATTGCTCCAAACCTTATACAAAGGTCATTATATATTTGTAGTAAGTTATTTGAATAAAACTAAATTATACAGATTTTGGTTTACAACTCATGTACAATAAATTAAAACAAATATTATATCTTGTTATATTAATTTTGGCCCCGTAACAAATAATCCTAGCTTCGCCCTTGAACCTCAAGACCACTGGAGGCATATATGGTTGTTAACTTCAGGGCTCATGGAATTAGTCAAGTTACACGTAATCTGGTCCGGACACCTACATTAATAATAATAAAAAATAGTAATAATTGATATAGATTTTATGTATTGTTCCCCTGACGCAGCTTCTTCTTCTATTGTATCCAATATCTGCCATGTTACATGTACTTGCAATTGTGTTATCGAATGTAGGATCGATTGCTTAACTGGCACCGTACCTGTAACTTTCCGTACCTTCGCATATTTATGAAAGCAGCATGCAATAACCAGTATTAAAAAATGGCTATTCGAGCCAGCAGGAAGGAGGACCAACCCAGTAGACGCCAAAAATCCAGATGGAAATATTCGACCATTGTCACTTCCCAGTGAATATAGGAAACATGCAGGCGATGGGGTTTTAGAGGAATGGGCGAAATTAGTGCAATGAAGGTTATTCAAAGATTGGAGCATGTTGGGGGATGAAGAGGCAAGATCCATTTGAATAACGCCTTGAAAGAATCAAATCCTTGGTGTTTTTTCCCCCCCTTAGATAAATGAAGCTTCGAGGAAAAAGCTTTATCAGGTTATCAATGGCAACAGCCATTATATTCATTGAATAGGCATATAATTAATATTTTGAGACAAGAGAGGAGAAAACAGTCGAGATAAATAATTAACCTTGTTTATTTATAAAGACAATATCTTAAGGATGGTGTTTTGTCCCTCTAAAACGGAAGGACAAAACAAGAACAAGGTTCAACTTTTTTCACAAATATCCTTTTAAGCATTTTCAATTATGTTTTAGTAAATGTAATTATATTAAAAGTTCGTTTTTTTTTAATTCCATCAAATTAATATGAAAAAATCAACTGTTCAAAATAAATAATAAATAATTAATAGCTCATCAAACTCTTTATATGTAGTTGTAGCCTTCTTGTGAGCCAAATATATGATCCTGAGAATGACGTATACTTGTTGACCAGCTCTTTATGAGAGGTGTATACAAACATTTTGCATGCAACAGTACTGTATAAAGCGATTTTGAAATATTAAATTTTTTTATTTTTTTACTTTTTTAAAATTAATATTTTTTTTTGATGTTTTCATATTATTTTAATGTGCTGATATCAAAAATAATTTTTTTAAAAAAAACATTATTTTAATCCATTTTTAAGTAAAAAACACTTTAAAAAGCAACCGCAGCCACACTCCTAAATAGACTCACAAAGATTTTAAAAAGAGTGAAAATATTGTGAGCCCATGCCATGTATAGTGAGGCTCATGGACACTTTGAATTCATCGTGCCCATGAGGTTTTTTTTATATAGATAATCTTACATTTTGAGGGTTTGATTGGAGGCTAATTTGCCTAGAATTGTTAACAAATAGCAAAATTAACAAATAAAGGATTAAAATGAAACATGCAGTGAAGATGTATGCTGTTTTAGAAACTTTTATGTGAAATGTTCATCTTAGTCCTCATTCTTTACTAATTATAAGAATTGGATCCCTTCAATTTTTGAAGTTTTAGAAAAAAATCATTTTTTATCCCAAAATTTATTTTTATTTATTTTTAGTTCTTGATTTGAGAGAGAAGAGAGGAAGTCACTTGATTTTGGTTATAGATAGAGAAAAATGATGACATCGATTTTGACTACCATAACGATTAATTTTTATGTCAAATGGTTCCATATGATATAGGGAGTTCTACTTAGGTGTTGTTTTACATTAAAGTGTCTAAACAATTGTGAGCTCGTGAGGTTTTTGGTTTCTTGTTGATTTCGGGTTTTGGAACACTTTTTTGGGTTTTTTAAACCATGGATTTGTTTAACAAGGTTTCTAAGGTTTTTTTAAGAGTTTTGGGTCAAAATAGGTTGAAAAAGGATTTTGGGTAAAAAAACTTCATCCATGATTTTCCGGTTACCACAGTGGTTAAAATTTAGGCACAGTTAGACAATGTGTTGTTTGTCTTGGGAAAAGACGCCTTGTATGACTCTATTTTAAAAAAAAATTATCGTGAATGACATGTCGTTTGCCCCATCTTCCAACAAAAAATATAAAGGCCCAAGCGTGCGAGCCCTTACTAAATGGGTTAGGTGCGTTGACTTTGCTTACTAGGCTGACTAGCGCCTAGCCTACCAAACCTGGTTGCCCCTGGCTTTTTTATATATTTTTTTATTTTTTTTATGTATTTTTTCTCAAAATAAATATTTAATTTATATTTAAATTAATAACCCTTCTCTCTTTTATTTTTTTTGTTTATAATTTTTTTAATAGTAGTTATTTTTTTAATTATTTTGTATGCATTAA
>Ga0325400_1002196_pt1 | contig 16918 bp, 7 predicted proteins | sample PopdelMetagenome_2_FD_205662 | JGI IMG/M metagenome (GOLD analysis project Ga0325400, IMG submission 205662) | Populus deltoides microbial communities from Bellville, Georgia, United States - Xylem-PdKOR-R1 | ecosystem: Host-associated > Plants > Phyllosphere > Stem > Wood/Secondary xylem... | reverse complement strand
TTAAAGTTAAGGAGCTTTCAAAACAGGAGACCATCTTTGTTGCCCTATCGATCATCATCAACTAATGAGGTGCAATAAAACTTAGTCTTCATTGTCATGATAAATAGTAGGAGTATACTTTTTTTTTTCTTGATTCCCATCTTCCCATTTTTCTTACATGGATTTTATCATTTCTCCTCTGGATATATTAATCGCAATTGTATGCTACTTGCCTACTCAATCGCGTTTGTATGTTATTTGCTTTCCATTCAACAGTGAGAAACACAGAAAAAAAAACACACATCGGAGTTTTTCGATGCTTTAACTCATCTTGGGTGTATAAATTTAAAGTGGGACATCCTACTTTTTGACTAATTTATACACCCAGCTAGCGTTTAACACAAGATAGAGCTCTACATCAACAATTGATAAGAAATTGGCATGCCACTCTCTCATCAATTATTCAAGATATGATAGAGGAGATAAGAAAACGATTGCTATTATCGACAGTCTTCCTCTCCAGTCTCTGTCTCAACTAAAAATAGTTTAAGCAAAAGTCATGTTAATTCCCAGTAATCCAATCAACTGCTTTCGAGTTCTCCTAATTATTTAAGACACACTTTAAATTTAATTAATATTATTGTTTTTAAGTATCAACAATTATTGTTTTTTATCTGTTCGTAAACAATAAGATAACAAAGGCTAGAGTGTGAGTGGATGTATCGCAACCTGTCAATAACTTCAAGCCACAAAATCTTAATTTAAACCAAAACCCAACATCTTATATGATTTAAGACTCAATCGTAAAAGGACATGTTAATTAGTAACGAGATTAAAGAGTGTCAATGTTATTAAAGGACTCGTACAATTAAATCTCATTTTCAAGCTCACGATATACTTTTTGAGAGGTAGCTAGCCACGAGTTTGACCTACCAACCAGATGGCCATACTCCTTGACGAGCCTAATCAGTCATAAATAATGTAGTTTTTAATTTAAAAATGATAAATTATGAGGAAAATTTGAAAATAAAATAATAAATAAATAAAAATTTAAAATAATTTAAAATATGTGATCAATTCTTAAACAAAAATGAGAATGGTATATCACAGTGTTAATGTAAACTTTGATTAAAAATCAATAATGTTAATATGAAACAACAATAAGTCTTTAAATGAACTAAATAATAAAAAGATAAAATAAATATATTTTTAAATAAAAAAATGATCATGAGAATTTAATAAAATAATACAATTTATGCAAGGATGACACAAGAAAAACTCGGATTTTGATGTAAAATCAATTACAAATTAGTTTTACTCCATTGAACATAATTTTCAATCTAATTATTAGATCAAGATAAAATTTTATGAGAAATCTTTTATTATATTATTTTATTATAACTTAAAATTTTAGATTAAGTTGAGAAAAATTGTACAAGAATGTCAGCAGCATTCGGACAAAAAAAAACATATAAACTTATGAATAGTATTTTTGTAAATAAACTAGATGAGCTGGAAATTTCAGTTTCTTCTTCTCCTGGGCAATCCCTACAGAAGAAGTTGTCCTTTTTTGTATTGTGCTTCTCACATGTCTTGAGAAATGGGTTATTCTCCATCACTTATTACTACAATCTCTTATATCAAACACTTTTTCATGATCGCCCCCTCAAAGAAGCAGGTCCTCCTTACTAGAAAATTAATTGTGAATTTTGAACATTATCGGCTATGTATGGATGTATATAGTGAGGTTTTTTTTTTTTCTTTTTAGATGCATTTGTTTTTCATTTACTTCTATTAATATTAGGTTAATTGAGAATTAGGTTTCATAATTCATTTCGGTTTGTTTTCTATGAAGATATCCCGACCTCATGACTCAAGTCACGGGTATGGTTGGTTAACTCAGGTTGACTCGAGTGGTTTTTTCATGTTTTTTGTTAATTGTTTTTTTTTTTTTACAATTTTTTTTAACATTAGGTTGATTGAGAATTGAGTTTGATAATTTTGATCTGACCAACAATTTTTTATTTTTTTAAATAGATTTTTTCCCTCAATTTTATTGATTGAGAATTTAGCTTCATATTTTTTTATTTGTTTTCTATGGGGTTATCGTGATCTCAAGATCCAGGTCACAAGTTTTGCGGGTTAACAAACTGGTTGGCTCAAGTTTTTTTGGGTCCTTTTTTAATTGAATATTTTTTCATTTTTATCCTTCAGCATTGGATTGATTGAGAATTTGACTTTATATTTTTATTTGATTTTTTTCTATAGATTTATTTCAGTCTCATAATCCGAGTTTGACAAGTTAACCCGAGTTGACTTAGGATATTTTTTTAATTTATTTTTTTCAATTGAATCCTTCAACGTTAGGTTGATTGAAAATTATACTTTGTAATTTTTTTTTCTATAGGGTTACCATGGTTTCATGTCCCGAGTTGACGATTAGCTTGGTTGCCTCAAGATTTTTTATGTTCTTTTTAAATGCATTTATTTTTCAATTTCATCCATTAATATTGGGTTAATTAGGAATTAGGCTTCATAATTCATTTCAGTTTGTTTTCTATAAAGATATCCTAACCTCATGACTCGAGTCATGATTTGATCGGTTAACTCGGGTTGACTCGAGTTGTTTTTTCAGGTTTTTTGTTAAATTTTTTTTAGAATTTTTTTTTCAATATTAGGTTGATTAGGAATTGAGTTTTCTAATTTTCATTTCCATCCATTAATATTGGGTTAATTGAGAATTAAACTTCATAATTCATTTCGGTTTGTTTTCTATGAAGATATCCCGACCTCATGACTCGAGTCACGGGTTTGGTTGGTTAACTCAGGTTGACTCGAGTGGTTTTTTCATGTTTTTTGTTAATTGTTTTTTTTTACAATTTTTTTTTAATATTAGGTTGATTAAGAATTGAGTTTTCAATATTAGGCAATTATCTAGTATTAACTTTAAACTAAAAGAGAAGAGATTTTTACTGTACCCTTCGTCACTAAGCACTATTCATTGGAATAATGATTTGCTTCTTTTTTTCTATGCTTTTTTTTTTTCAATCAATTTTTTTTTTAATTTCATCCTTTAATATTAGATTATTTTTTTATTGAGTTGTTTCACTTTCATGCTACAGATTGCTGGTCTAACGGGTTAACCCTGTTGACTCAATTGTTTTCTTCAATTTCATCATTTAATATTGGGTTGATCTGAAATTAGACGTTATTATTTGTTTTGTTAACTTTCTATTGTGTTATTCTAGCCTCATGGCCAGAGAATCATGCTTAACGAGTTAACCCGAGTTTACTCGAATAGTTTTTTATGTTTTTTTAATTATTATTTTTTTCAATTTTATCTTCAACATTAAGTCGGTTGGAAATTGATTTTTATATAAAAAAATTATTTGTTTTCTATAGAGATATCAAGGTTGCAAGTTTTGATATTTTAACATTGGTGAAATCAAGTGATTTTTATTTTCTTTCTGGAAGGTTATCTTGGTCTCATAGCTCGGGTCACGGATCCTTCAATATTGAATTTGCTTTTTATTGGTTTGTCCTCGTCTCATGACTTGAGTTGTTAGTTTGGCAGGTTAACCCAATTGACTTAGTTTGTTTGGCAGGCTTTATGATTTGTTTTGGTTTACTTTTTATTAAGTTATCTCAATCTCATGACCCGGGAATAGTGTTTAACGAGTTAACCCAAGTTGACTTAGCTTATTTTTATGTCATTTTTAATTAAAATTTTTTATAAACTTCATCATTCAACATTGAGTCTGACAGGAGTGATTGATAATTGAGCTTCATAATTTGTTTTGATTTGCTCTTTATGAGGTTATCTAAGTCTTATGATTAAAGTCATAGATTTGGCAAGTTAATCTAAATTAAATCAGGTTATTTTTTTATATTCTTTCTATTATATTATCTCGATATGATACCCCGGGTCAAGGGTTTTGTTGATTGTCTCGGGTCGTTTTTTATCTTGTTTTTTTAATCTCATCATTCAACATTATGTTGATTGGTGATTGAAATATGTAATTTGTTTAGATTTATTTTCCATTGTGTTATCTCGGTCTTATGACCCGGGTCGTGAATTTGACAGGTTAACCCGAATATTGTTTTAAAGTCTTTTTTTAATTGATTTTTCTTTTCAATTTCATCCTTTAACATTGAGTGAATTAGGAGTTCAACTTAATAATTTACTTAATTTGATTTCCTTTCTACACGGTTGTGGTTTACTTCTTATGTCTTATCATTAACTTGTTCTTGCATTGATTTTGCAGTGTCTTTGTAACAACCCTGATTTTTCTACATTCTTTTTCGCGATATATTGGAAATTTTCAGGTAATATTTTTTTTTTTTTGTGATATACAGGTTCCACCAAAATTTCAGCAGAGTCTCCCCTATACTGGTAGGTTGGAGTTATCGATATATACCCTGTTTACACTTCTAATATCTCACATCTCATAACTCAAAATCACGACCCAATCATCCTGGGTCTCAACCCAACTCATTATCATCAACACAACACATCTTATTCAATAACATCATATAATATAGTTCAAATGAAAGATTCAATTTCAACCATAAATATGCATGGTCAAATAGGTACTAAGAGTTTAAACCATTAGAGTAAAGACATACATTCAAATTTACGGATTAATATTACATCTCAAGTTTTATAATTTACATAGTCAAAGCAAAAGATATCTAAACTAGCATTACCCTTGACGCGACCCTGATGGATCTGAAAATAGAAATTAACATGTACACATAAATATAAAAGATAGTAACAAGCAATAACAATGGCAGACAATAATCTCTATGGAATTTCTTTTGATATATAAAATTAGGCATAAACCTCTTTTACAACATATATTTTCCATCTATTACCAATATCCATCTAATATCCTATCTCATTTGCCAAGAATAATTCCATCTTGGAAATCTCAACACAACTCAACGTTTTGCGAACACCATCTCTTTACAAATCAATTCTCACTTGATACCAAGATATTCCTCTCTTGGTATTATTAGCTTATCTCATTCTTTTGGAATAACTAATCAATATTTTCCTTTTTCTGAAACTGTTGCTAGAAGGTAATCGCTGCAACTAATAAATCTCATTAGTATTATTAGTCTTCTAATATTGGGCTAGACTAATCAATTTAAGAAATACCGGCACCGATGAAACTTCATCGATACCATTAGCAATCCAAACCTGGATGGCTAATCAATGCCATTTGATTCTTCCATTCGTACCGAACCCCTTTTTATTTTTCTTATTAACATCATATACATTGTAACCACGGTTGCCAAGTATCATTTGCACACAATCTTAGTTATCGACTCTACGGTCACTAAGCATCCTTCACATAACCTTCATCACCCTCATCACAGTGCCAAGTATCAATTTATGCCCTTAGCCACCATCATTATGGTGTTAAGTATCATTGTAATGTATCCTTAGCCACCAACACTATGATAACCAATTATCTATCAATTCCCCTCCAATCTCCAAGTCATTATGTTTACCCAATAACCACATTAATTAATTTACTTAATATGTTCGTCATATATTAATTATTTTACTCATAACATTTAGAATTTACTATTTCTAACTTCAATCAATTAATTCACATAATCTTTTCAAAACTTAACTATCCGGCTAACTCATCTCGATTGTCAATAATTCCGGTAATTTCATATAATTACCCACACTTTTGGTAAACCTTCCTCGGTTACCAATACATCTGGTAATTCCATACGAATTATTCAGCCTCTAGCTAACTTCTTTTGTTAGTCAATCAATCCTGTAATTCCATATGAATTACCCCATATCCAGTTAACTTTCTTGTTAACCAATAAACCCGGTAATTCTCTTAATTGTCCAAGAAATCTGGCTAACCCATCTTGGTTGCCAAAGTCAATCCGGTAATTCCATACGTATTACCCATCATTTAGCTAACCTCTTTTATTAGCCAATCAATCTGGTAATTCCATACGAATTACCCATCATCCAACTAACCTCTTTTGTTAGCCAATCAATCCGGTAATTCCATACGAATTACCCATCATCCAGCTAACCTCTTTTGTTAGCCAATCATCAATCCGATAATTCCATACGAATTACCCATCATCCAGCTAACCTCTTTTGTTAGCCAATCAATCCGGTAATTCCATACGAATTACCCCATATCCAGTTAACTTCCTTGTTAACCAATAAACCCGGTAATTCTCTTAATTACCCAAGAAATCTGACTAACCCATCTTGATTGCCACAATCAATCCGGTAATTCCATACGAATTACCCAGCACCCGGCTAACCTCTTTTGTTAGCCAAATAATTTTGGTAATTTCTCTTAAATTACAAATAATTCTCATTTGTAATAATCACTCAACTTATTTATTTGCTTCATTCTTTTAACATCAATTAAACACACAACACAAATATTTAAGAAAAACTAATAATTACAAAATAAGGTGATGAATCACCTACCTAGAATAGGTGCACGTGCTGCCACTCCATGCAATTGTCCAGTCCCCACAGCTTTCCCTGTACCACCAGGGATTCAATTTTTTATCAACAATACAACCAACATCACATCTGCATTTAATTCTCATTCAACTAGTTTTCTCAAACTAATCACAAGGAATTTTCTTTAAGATCTCATACTTTTACTCATTTTAATGTTTATATTCATTCTTATAATTTTGTTATCAAAACCATCACTCAGCAGCAATTCCAAGCAATGATTAAAAATTGTCTAATTCCAATCAATTAAGCTTAACTAACCCAGAACACTATCTAGTGTCTTAATCATAACTAAAGTTGTAAAACTCAGTTTTGGGCGTGATTTATCTCTATGGAAGGCTAAACATAGAGATACAACTTTTATGAAGAAACCAACTCCAAATTATTTTGTTTTAAGACTCAAAATCAACAATCACAACAGCCCCTTCTTTATAACTAAAATTTTGGACAACGAAGATTTTTATTCCTTGGAAATCCTCTTCAACTTTCAACTTATTTTCATGCAAAAGCAACATATCCAAGGTCATTTGGCATCATTAAATCACAAATCCAAACCAATTCTAAAGCAAAACATTCAAACAATTTCCCTACCTCTACAATATAGCAAGATTAGACCAAAATAAAGAAACTCATTCCTTTTGAGATTTCTCCTATTATCATTATTAATACAACAATGATGAACTATTCATTTTCTTTCGCTTTCTCCTCGTGCGATTAAACATATGCGGCAAACCTTAACAATTAATATTCTCATATCATTATCACGACAATAATTTCACCCTACTAATTGGGATCCATGACAACCTTCATTAACTAACTATTTGCTAAAAACACTTATGACTAGCTTTAAATATGTTTTATTTTCCAAATTTCTTTCATTTCAATTTCTTCATGGTTCCACCCCATTTATATCCACACAAACAACAAGTTAGCTTTCTATTCAATCAACATGTTTAATTCAATCAACATGTTCATATAGCAATATTCCTTACTATTCTTACACAATAATCATCCTTCCCTTCATATAAAAAAATACACATTTAATCTATAATAATACTAAAAACAAGAACATATTTTACCATTACATCTTTCATAAAACCTACACCCACACAATTTTAATTTCATCAAAACATGTATTTAATCAAGCTTACTACATTTTGCCAAAACTAGCAATAGATTCAAAAGGAAATAAGTCATCAACCTCTGATTATTGTTTCAAACCCAACGGTCAGACTACATATCATAGAGTTCTGCATAATATATCTTAAAATTATAATGATCCAACGGTTAAATCTCCCTAGATCTGAAGAAAACCGAGTTTACCTGAAAATGGATGAGCTACTGTTCAACATGCACGAAACCTTGCCGGAAATATATTTTCCGATCTCAACGGTCCAGAATTAAGATCACATCTAGGCTCACCACATATCCAAAATTGAGCATGATCCAACGGTGGAAGAGAGAGAAATATTGGTCGGCGACCAAACTGCCCTGCAGGTGCATTTCCTTTTTGTTTTCCAGGAAATTCCAGATGATGATTTATGTCAAACGGATTGTGTTCCTTCCAATCGCTCCGGTCAGTTAGTAGAGGAGTGTAGGGAGAACAACATATCCAACAATCCGCATGATCCAACGGTGGATTCAAGAGATATGGCCACCGGAGCATTATTGGTTTTCTCCAAAATCTGCAGCTCTCTCCCCTTATCCACTTTTCTCTATCTTTTTTCTTTTCTTTTTTCTTTTATTTTTTTAAACTGGTGGCCTCTTTGCAGTTTTATAGGCACCTTTTTTCATAATTACAATTTTATCCATCTTTCATGCTTTTATGTATTTTATTTTATTTTTCATGTAAACTATCTGGTTTATTTCTGTTTAAATTGCTAGTCTTTGCCAAACTCCGATTGGAATGAGATATTTAACCAAGGTGGGAAAACATATTAATAGACTTCATATAAATTTTCATCCTGATCCGACGATTGGATTGAGAGCTCTGCTTCCTAATGTAAAATTGGTCAGTTCATAACTTTTCATAAATAATCTAGATTTTTCTTATTCAATCTTCACAAAAAAAATCATATCAATTATCATTCTAAACCTTTAAGGTCGTTTAATTATTTTGGAATGTATTCATTTTAGGATTTTCACCTTTATTTATTTATCGGGCTTATTATCGTTTCAAAATAACATCACTGATTTTTAAGCGGTACTTGCACCTTCAGTCCTACCCTTTTCATTGTACTATCCTTTATTATAATGTATTCTTTATTACCTCACTTATTTTCTAAAAATATTTTGTCATTTTTCTCATTATTTCATCCATCAAAACACGTTACCATTTTCTCTGTCCTTATGAATTTTAAACCAAAATTCATTTTATGAAGGTCATCTCTTCCATTATATATCATTATTTATCTATTATTTCTAATCTTGGTTTCCATCACTCATTGAAATATTACCACTTTCAGTCTTACGTTTACATGAGGGTTTACACATCTACATATTTAAATTATAAATTTTCAGGGGTTTCACAGTCTTGGAGGTGCCTCACGATTGTGCAGCTGAGGCAGACTTGCTGTATTCCCTTATCGTTAAAGCTAGGTTCTAGAACAATCGATTCCAGAAGCCAAAGAAGCAGCCAAAGATTTCAAGCAAACATGTTGATTGGTTTTGATATTGAAACACCCAGTACATTCGTATTGACATTTTCACTTTCAGATTTTGTGTTCTGCTCAGGACTCAAAACTCCACACTAAATATGAAGGATTTGTATGGTATATTTGCAGTTCAGGCATGTTAAAGTTCCATCTTTTTGCTCTTTTGGGGATGTATGGTTTGTACTCCTCGTATTAACTTTATGTTCATTGTGAATGAAACCAAAGTACAGTATAAAAACTCTATTTTCATGATTATGGTAAGAATCTTCTGTCCAAAGGAAGGTGTCATGTCATGTATATTTCAAATTACCTGTCGAGGTTCAGACAGTTAAAATCTTATGCATCTGCATTTCTACACTGGAAATTATCACTCTAAGTTCTAAAGTCTAATTTCCACTGATATAGACCTATATCAAACAGGTGGGACAAGAGGATTGAGGAGTAGTGTATCCTTTAAGTTCTCTGAATGATGTGTCCCCTACTTCCTTGAGTGATATGAAGGATTTTTATGCTATCTTTGCAGTTGAATATGTCAAAATCTATGGTAAGAAACTTCTGTCAGAAGAAGGCTGTCATGTATCTTGTGCATCTGCATTTCTACACTGGAAATTATTTACTCTTAAGATCAAAAGTCTAATATGAAATGGAAATAATAAATTGTGGACCACTGATATAGACCAATATTAAACAGGTGGGAAAAGAGGATTGAGGAGTAGTGTATTCAGATAATTTATTACTACACGTGGTCCTCGGCTCAGGTTTCTGACATATATAGTTCATAGAGTGAAGACCATATAATACTTATCTAGATTACTGTGGAAGAAAAATGATGTGGTTGTCAATGACAATGGACAAAGTATGATAGCTTCACCTAATTATCATCGCCAAGAAGGTAGGAAAAAAAGCATCCACTTGCATGAATTTAATGTGCTCTGCTAGGGTAGGTGGTTTGACTAATTCTTCTTGCCATCCTTTACATATCAAGTTAAGATTACCTTACAAGTCTTGGAAAAAAAGTAGCAAAAGTGCAAACAGAATCACTTTTTTGTCTTCACATCAAGAAACGTTTTGTTCCAGAATCTCTGCTAAGAAAGAACAATAGAGAGGATGGCACACAATCAAAACTGCAACATGGCTGTGCCAGTGTTCTGTCTCATCTTTTTTCTCATGCCAGGAGCATCGGCATTTGTTTGCAATTTTACTGATTGTGAAGCTCTTCTCAAATTCAAGGCAGGCATAACAAGTGATCCGGAAGGATACGTCAAGGATTGGAATGAAGCCAATCCTTTCTGTAACTGGACCGGAGTTACATGCCACCAATCTCTCCAAAACCGCGTTATAGATCTTGAGATTACAGACATGCGCTTAGAAGGAAGTATATCGCCATTTCTATCCAATCTTTCTCTTCTCACCAAGCTTTCCTTGCAGGGTAATAATTTCCATGGAGAAATCCCAACTACCTTGGGAGCCCTCTCACAGTTAGAATATCTGAATATGAGTGAAAATAAGCTCTCTGGTGCCTTGCCAGCTTCACTACACGGCTGTCAAATCTTGAAATTTCTAGACTTGACTGATAACAACCTTTCTGGGGTCATTCCTGAAGAACTAGGATGGATGAAGAAGCTGAGTTTTTTAGCTCTCTCTGAAAACAACCTCACTGGGGTCATTCCGGCCTTTTTGTCAAACCTGACAGAATTGACACAACTAGAACTGGCTGTGAACTACTTTACTGGGCAAATCCCTGTGGAGCTTGGAGTTTTGAGCAGGCTTGAGATTTTGTATTTGCACCTGAACTTTCTTGAGGGAACAATACCTGCATCACTAAGTAATTGCACTGCATTGCAAGCAATTTCATTGATTGAGAATCGATTATCCGGGGAAATCCCTTCACAAATGGGGAACAAGCTCCAAAACTTGCGGAAGTTGTATTTTATGAACAACAATATTTCTGGTAGGATTCCGGTGACATTCTCAAATCTTTCACAGATAACTCTGCTTGATTTGAGTGTCAATTACTTGGAGGGTGAAGTTCCCGAGGAACTGGGGAAGTTGAAGAACCTTGAGATCCTTTACCTCCATAGCAACAACCTGGTTAGCAATTCTTCTCTTAGTTTTCTTACTGCTCTCACAAACTGTTCATTTCTGAAGAAACTGCACTTGGGCTCATGTTTATTTTCTGGGAGTTTACCTGCTTCCATTGGAAATCTTTCCAAAGACCTCTACTATTTCAATCTTTTGAATAACCGTATAAGAGGAGAGATTCCAGATAGTATTGGAAACTTGAGTGGCCTCGTGACCCTACAACTGTGGTACAATCACCTGGACGGGACAATTCCAGCAACTTTTGGAAAGCTGAAGCTGTTGCAAAGACTATATTTGGGGAGAAACAAGCTACAAGGTTCCATTCCAGATGAAATGGGGCAGATGGAAAACCTTGGCTTACTTGATCTTGCCAATAATTCCATAACCGGGTCAATCCCTAGTTCACTTGGTAACCTCTCACAGTTGAGATACCTTTACCTATCTCAGAACAGCTTATCAGGAAATATTCCCATCAAACTCAGCCAGTGCTCTCTCATGATGCAGCTGGATTTATCTTTTAACAGCTTGCAGGGGCCTCTTCCATCAGAAATTGGAGTTTTTTCTAACTTGGGGCTCTCCCTCAACCTTTCAAATAACAATCTAGACGGGGAAATACCTGCAACTATTGGAAATCTGGTATCTGTACAAGCTATTGACTTATCGGTGAACAGATTTTCTGGCATTATACCAAGTTCAGTTGGAAGTTGTACGGCTTTGGAGTACTTGAACCTATCCAAGAACATGATTCAAGGTACAATTCCAGAGTCATTGAAGCAAATTGCATCCTTAAAAGCACTGGATCTGGCTTTTAATCAATTAACAGGCAGCGTTCCAATCTGGCTTGCCAATGACTCAGTGATGAAGAATTTCAACCTGTCGTATAATAGATTAACTGGAGAAGTTTCGAGTATGGGAAGGTTTAAAAATCTTAGTGGAAGCACATTGATAGGAAATGCAGGCCTGTGTGGTGGTTCTGCGCTAATGAGACTCCAGCCATGTGCAGTTCAAAAGAAAAGGAGGAAGTTATGGAAATGGACCTATTACTTGTTGGCAATTACTGTTAGCTGCTTTTTACTGCTCTTGGTATATGTGGGGGTCCGTGTTAGACGATTCTTTAAAAAGAAAACTGATGCAAAATCTGAAGAAGCAATTCTGATGGCTTTCAGAGGACGAAATTTCACTCAAAGAGAGCTCGAAATTGCAACCGACGGGTTCAGTGATGCCAATCTCTTGGGGAGAGGAAGCTTTGGATCTGTTTATAAAGCTTGGATTGATGATAGAATATCTTTTGTCGCGGTTAAGGTTCTAAATGAAGACAGCAGGCGGTGTTACAAAAGCCTAAAAAGGGAGTGCCAAATACTGTCAGGAATTAAGCATCGGAATCTGGTTCAAATGATGGGATCAATCTGGAATTCACAGTTCAAGGCTCTCATCCTTGAGTTTGTAGGTAATGGAAACTTGGAACAGCATCTTTATCCTGAGTCCGAGGGAGGAAACTGTCGATTGACGTTGAGTGAAAGATTAGGAATAGCAATAGATATTGCAAATGCCTTGGAGTATCTTCAATTGGGTTGCTCAACTCAAGTTGTGCACTGTGATCTGAAACCACAAAATGTTCTTATTGATGATGATATGGTGGCCCGTGTTGCGGACTTTGGAATTGGAAAGGTCTTTTTTGCTGATAAACCAGCTGAATATTCTTCTACAGCAAGTGGCCTGCGAGGATCTGTTGGCTATATCCCTCCAGGTATGCATATGGTTGGTTTGTGTTAGTGTTTCGCTGCCCTCCTCTAAATTCTTCGGCATGAAAGATCGCATGTTCCATTCACCTTGCAGTGCATTAAGATCATTTGACCAAAATGATTATTTTCTTTTTTCATTTTGCTAACAGTGCTTTGTTGCTTGTAAACAGAATATGGACAGAGTAATGAAGTATCAGTTAGAGGAGACGTATACAGCTTCGGTATCATGCTGCTGGAATTGATAACAAGGCAAAGACCAACAGGAGAAATGTTCACAGACGGGCTTGATCTAAGGAAGTGGGTGGGTGCTGCAACCCCTCATCATATTTTGGATGTGGTAGACATGTCATTGAAGCGAGAGGCACATTCAAGTGGTGCTATAGAGAAGCTAAAGCAATGCTGTGTTCATGTGGTCGATGCAGGAATGATGTGCACAGAAGAGAATCCACAAAGCCGTCCTTCCATATCTTTGATCTCCAGAGAGCTCCAAAACCTTTGGAAAAAGATGGAATTTGGGAAATGAAGCATGGTGAAGCTAAATAAATAACGGTGATGATTATGTCAGTGAAAAATTAGATGTTATCAGATAATCAGTCTGCACTTGCACATATAAGATGTTTGAGGCATAGTTATCAAGGTTTACATCGTTTATTTCTCTTCCTTGCTTGCGTTAACAAAAATAATATTTATGTTATGCTTTGGCGGCTTCATCGTCTAGAAACTGAAGTTGAGGAATTTAGAGCTCCACCTGGAAACATTTATGGGGTTAAAAAAAAATTGCTATTTTTCTATAATCAGCACAAGGCGAGTTGAGAAGTAAATTGATTAACACAATTAACCGAATTGACTCTCAAACTTTTATTTTACTCTAATTAAGTCCCTCATTGTATTAATTAAACTAATCCAATGTTCAAACAAGTCCCTAAGACTTATTAATTCTTCCACTTTTAGCCAAATTAACTTCCAACCTTATTACTCTTTCATTTTAGCACCTGATTAAGCCCATCCAAAGTACAATTAGGTCCTTGGATTCTTTGATTTTTGCCATTTGGCCCCCATCTTCAGCTTTCTTCTTAATGAAGCCTTCATCTATCAAAATTGGTCCGCTAAACTTTACAACCTTGTCCATGTTGGTCAGTAATGAATATGAACTTCTTAAAAAGAAGTATCTACAAGAGTTGTCTTAGAGGAAGAGGCTTAACAATGAGGTGATCGAGCTTAAAGGGAATATTAGGGTCTTCTGTAGATGCAGACCACTAAATAAATTCGAAATAACAAATGGTTCGAACTATGTAGTTGATAGTTTACTTGTTGAAATATTGGTCAGGTAATGAATATGAACTTCTTAAAAAGAAGTATCTACAAGAGTTGTCTGAGAGGAAGAGGCTTTACAATGAGGTGATCGAGCTTCAAAGGAATATTAGGGTCTTCTGTAGATGCAGACCACTAAATCAAGTCGAAATAACAAATGGTTCGAACTATGTAGTTGAATTTGACTCTTCCCAAGATAATGAGTTGCAGATCATTTCCTCTGATTCTTCCAAAAAGCAATTTAAGTTTGACCATGTTTTTGGGCCTGAGGATAATCAAGGTGATCTGATGTTTTATTTATGTATTGCTACTGCAGACATCCTGTTAAAGATTATGTGTGCAATTGAAGCTTTTAATCCTATGTCTGTATGATATGCAGAGGCTGTTTTTGGACAAACTAAACCAATAGTCGCTTCAGTTTTGGATGGCTACAATGTCTGCATAATCGCCTATGGATAAACTGGAACTGGAAAGACATTTACTATGGAGGGCAGCCCAGAAAATAGGGGAGTGAACTACAGAACATTGGATGAGTTGTTCTCAAGAGAGAAGTGGCATTATGAGATATGGTCCTTTTTGTTAGTATGATGGAGGTTTACAATGAGAAGATAAGGGACCTCTTGATTGATAGTTCCAACCAACCGCCTAAAAAGTTAGTTTCCTCTTTTATTGCTACTGTATTGATCTGATAATCAAAATATAGTCATTTATGTCAAATTTTTTGGTTGCAAAAATTTTATATTAACAATTTTCTGTAGCACTGATTTATATCATTTTGCTACTTGGTGAGGGAAATTAACTATTGGTGAGGGAAATTAACTATTGTTTAATACAAACATCATGCATGAAGTTCTGTATCAGCTCAATTTTCATTTGAGCTCTCGATAGCAAATGATAATAAATACCTTGCTCCTCTCTAGTGTAGATAAGCATGACATCTAATTGGGTTTAGGGTTTAAAAGATTATGTAAAGACTCCTATTTGGAAGCCCACTGGTATGAAAGATTTATAGTCTAACGATAAGAAATAGAGTTACATGAATGAAGTTTGATGAAATTTTAGTTTTCTTACATGCATGAAGGTTGGAGATAAAACAAACAGCTGAAGGAACACAAGAAGTCCCAGGACTTGTTGAAACTCGGGTGACTGGCACAGAGGATGTGTGGGATTTACTCAAGTCTGGAAGTCGGGCCAGGTCTCTTGGATCAACCAGCGCTAATGAGCTTAGCAGCCGTTCTCATCGGTAAAAATGAACTCTGCTTTCTAAGAATATACTTTATGTTATATCACATATAATAGCAACTAAATAGTTTTTTGGATCTGTGAATCTAAACTATTCAAGAAATATACTGATTAATTGAAGTGGTAGTACTAATGACCACACCATTGTTGTTCTGTAGTATGTTGAATAGCAACTCGAAACTTGATGATCCAGTTAAAACCCGTAACTCGAAACTTGCTTCAGGTCGAAACCTAAGCCCGGACTAAAAACTATGCATCATATGTTAGGAGAAAAGTAGTAAATTCTTCAGTGGAAACTTTAATCATGGTCTAGCAAGGGTTGTCTGGAAAAAGATTCCGGAAGACCACCAGTATCCACAAGGAAATCACCAGGAAATCACTGCTTGGCTGTGTTCAAAAATCAAAAGGGCACACAGCGAGTCAAGCATCCGCGTACACGACGCTTTAACTCGTTTTGGCCGGTGGGACATCCTACTTTTTGACTAATTTATACACCCAGCCAGCGTTTAACACAAGATATATAGAGCTCTTGGCATGCCACTTTCTCATCAATTATTTAAGATATGATACAGGAGATAAGAAAATGAATATTGCTATTATAATAATTTTTGCCAAGATAGATGAAGAATTAGTACGCAAAAATAATTAGTACGCCAACACTCCTTCCTGGAAACCGACCTCAACTTTTCCTCACCGACAAAGTAAAGAAAAAGGAAAAGAAGATAGATGAAGAATGGAGGTTGAACATATGTTTGATCATATTTAGCCTTTATTTATGAGATATAAGAACTCAAATAATCTCCCAACTGTCCTCCATCCGCTAGCTTCTCTCTTTATTTATCAGGTGTAAGATCTCAACTAGTCTTTGACTAATAGTGAATCTGAAAGAATAAAAATATGGATTGTCAATCAATTTTTGCCGTCTGCCTTCTGATTTCACTTCACCATTTGAATTTTCCAGTCGATGTTAAATAATATGGTTTTGGTTTTTTCTTTGGTTTTAACGAATATTCATCGACATGGCTTTTACTAGTTATATTACTGATCATTATAATTATATCGTTTGTTTTCTTATTGCTTGTTACAGGGAATAATTATCACAAGTAGAGCTTACTTCTACATATATCAAGCATATACAAATATGACTTCCTCTTCTTCTCCCGCTACTCCATATTTGAAGCACGAAGTGTTCCTCAGTTTTAGAGGCACAGACACCCGCAATAGTTTCACCAGTCATCTTTATGATGCTTTGAAGCGAAACCACATTGACGCTTACATCGATAATAAACTTGATGGAGGAGAAAAGATCGAGCCTGCCCTCTTGGAAAGGATTGAAGAGTCGTTTATTTCGCTAGTCATTTTCTCTGAAAATTATGCAGATTCTACTTTAT
>Ga0325400_1002195_pt1 | contig 16918 bp, 13 predicted proteins | sample PopdelMetagenome_2_FD_205662 | JGI IMG/M metagenome (GOLD analysis project Ga0325400, IMG submission 205662) | Populus deltoides microbial communities from Bellville, Georgia, United States - Xylem-PdKOR-R1 | ecosystem: Host-associated > Plants > Phyllosphere > Stem > Wood/Secondary xylem... | reverse complement strand
CAAATGGGAAGGAGTGCGCCTAAGTCATTGTCTTCACTAAGCCTGGGGCCTGAAAGAAAATGTAAGTGCTACAACGGGTATTTTGTCAATGGATATGTTTTCCATACTGAAGAATACGGGCAAGGAAAAAAGACATACAACAACGGTGTTTGTGTTACGGATCCACTAGTAGTGAGTTAGAAGTTGACTACTATGGTAGATTAGAAGAGTTTGTGCAGAATAGAGTGTTTTTATTCAAATGCAATTGGTATGACACGACTGACAGAGGAATCAGAATTGATCCGCACTATGGTCTAGTCGAAATCAACTCAAAAATTAGACTTTGCAACATAAACTATGGCTTTGTTTTCGCAAAGCAATGTCAACAAGTTTATTACACATACACCCTTTGATTTAGAAAGGATCGATCAAGAGTGGATTGGTTGTCCGTTTTAAAAACAAAACCCTGGGGTCGTGTCGAGGTTGCTCAGGATGAGAACGAAGACACAAGTGTGCAAGATGAAGTTTTTCAAGTTAGTGAGTTGGTTGAACCATATTGAGTTGCTCATTCGATTGAATTGGAAGAAAATTCAAATTTTCATGTTTTCGATGAGTCTTGTTGATGTTGACACAGAGGAGTTGAATTTTGTTTTGAGCTCTAGCGGACAAGCAATGTCGATAAAGAAGATGATATCCATATTGAAGATTGTGATGAAGGTGATGACAATTCAATTGATGACGAAGAAGAAGAAAATTCTAACTAACTACCAAAATAAAGCCCTGTGTAAAGCCCTTTTTTCATGTAATTTAGATTATGGATGATATATTTTGTAACACGAAATATTTATTACTTGAAATAATTACTTGAAATAATTATAGATCATGGATGATATATTTTGTAACACGAAATAATTACTTGAAATGTCACAATCACCGACGTCCATACCGACGGATATAAGTCCGTCGGCATTTCACAGAGAATTCGAAAATAATTACTTGAAATGCCACAATCACCGACGTCCATACCGACGAGTGTAAGTCCGTCGGCATTTCATAGAGAGTTCTAAAATAATTACTTGAAATGCCACAATCACTGACCCTAATACCGACGGATTAAGTCCATCGGCATTTCATAGAGAGTTTGAAAATAATTACTTGAAATGCCACAATCACCGACCTTAATATTTATTACTTGAAATAATTACTTGAAATGCCACCATCACAAAATAATTACTTGAAATAATTATATATCATGGATGATATATTTTGTAACACGAAATAATTACTTGAAATGCCACAATCATCGACGTCCATACCGACGGATATAAGTCCGTCGGCATTTCACAGAGAGTTCGAAAATAATTACTTGAAATGCCACAATCACCGATGTCCATGCCGACCGACGAATATAAGTCCGTCGGCATTTCAAAAAGAGTTCGAAAATAATTACTTGAAATGCCATAATCACCGACCCTAATACCGACGGATTAAGTCCGTCGGCATTTCATAGAGAGTTCAAAAATAATTACTTGAAATGCCACAATCAACGACATCAATACTGATGGATATACGTCCGTCAGTAGGTTGTCGATGGGTCAATTTTACCAACACAATTACCGACGGATGGCGCGAATTCCAAAGGGTTGTGCATTAAATGCATCTTTAACCGTGTCATCTTACCGACAGAATTACCGACGGACCACGAAAAATATGGAAGGTCATTAAAAATTTTGGTGCGAAATTCAAAACTTAACGATGGATTTTTGACACTTCACTGACGGAATAAATTAAAATATAATTAATTCTATATCCGTCGGTAAAACTGCCATATAAGTTCCAGCAACTGCCCCTTCAGTTCACTTTTTCTTCTCTTAAATTTTTCACCTTAAATTTCGATTCTTTTCCTCTTCGTTCTTCAAATTTTTCACCTACAATCTCTAGCAAGTTTTCTTATGAATCTTCATCAATTTAAAAGGTATGTGTTTCTTCTATTTCATTTTACTTTAAGGGTTTTTTTTTGCTATTTTTTTTTTGTTATGTTTTTTGTTTTGGTGTATTTTTTGTAATGTAGATAAAGTATTGAATTCAACACATTATTAAAGTAAGCATATTTCATTCCTAAAGTCTATAGTTTTTTTTTAATTTATTGAATATTTTTTATTGTTATATTGGCATAATTATTATTAGTTAATTTGTTGAATATTTATTGTTAATGTTGAATTTACTTTAGAATTAGTAATTGAATATGATGGAATAATTATTAATTTTACTCTATTATTGTATAATTTGTGTTTAATTTTTTGCATTTATTTTGATTGTTATTCTAGAGGTTTTTTTAAAAAAATTTATTGTTTTGTTGTATTAGCATAATTATTGAATAATTTTTTGAATCGTAATTGTTAATGTTGAATTTACCTTAGTATTAGTAACTGAATATTTTGAAATAATTGTTAATTTTACTCTATTATTGCATGATTTGTTAATTTTTTTACTCTATTATTCTGGTCGCTCATGTATGGTCGCAGCTAGTTCGTCTAGTAGCGATGATGATATTTCTTTACATGCCACTCAAGAAGAGGCACCTGCACCACCTACACCATCAACTAATGCTGTCTCTTCCAGCGCTACTTCACAGCGCAGAGGCAGGGTGCCTTCATAGCGGAATCAATTTACCCTCAAGTACGAGGCACAGTGGAAGGACAACCTTTCAATGTAAGTTTGTTAAGGTTTTAATTTTTTTTAAAACAATTATAACATAATTTATGAAGTAATCACTATTTAATTTATTTCATTTGTTTTTAGGTTCACAAACATTGAGGCCACCCGAGTAATATCATTGGCGTTTAAATCGATGGAGATTCCATTGTTTCAATGGAGTCAGATATCTAAGCATCCTAAATGGATGCCTCAAATCAATGCATGATTTGATAGATTTCAGGTTGGTTTTAATTTATAATTTTCAGCTTATGTCTAATAAATTATTAATATTATTGTAAATAAATTATTATTTTTATTTAAACTTGTTTATTTATACACAGCACAAATTCTGCTGGAACAATAAGCATAACACTGTTGTGAGGAGGGTGTAGGAAAATCACGCGGCAACTAGGTAAGATTGAAAACAATACAATATTTTTTTTAGACAAAAATTTATGTTTCAAAATGTAATTTTTTGTTGCGTGATTTTTGATATGAAGCACAAAAAAGGGCAAACAAAACCGCGAGGTATAGGGTTTTCAAGGCTAGAACGATGTTGTGGTTTGGAGGGATTTCAAACCAATATACATCCCGAAAGATATATGGCCACACTATCTTGAGCACATGACGTCTGAGCGGTTCACACGACGCTCACAGTCCAGTGCTAGCAACCGGAATCGGCTAATTCATGACTTGATGACAACACACACTGGTGGCTCTGTTCCGTTTGCTGCACATGTGAAACAGATATTAAGATTAATTTAAATTAAATATATTGTTAAATTAAGTTGTTGTTAATATATCTTTTTTCATTATAGGCTGTGTCTCTTGGACGTGAGCCGAGCCCGATGGAGCTGTTTGTGGAGACGCACGTGTGGAGTTAAGACCATCAAAAGGGGACGCAACAATTCGTTGATAACCGAGCTCAACATTTCATGGTATGTTTGTTCAACCATTTTATTTTGTAAGTTATTATGTTTACTGAATGAATATGATGATTACTTTTTTTATTTTCAGGAGATCTATAATAATTGGTTGAGGGAGAGATACAGGGATGATATTTTGACCCATCCGGAATTCGATCCGAATTTGTGAATGGAGATTGGATCGTTAGGTGGAACCGATAAAAATTTGGTTTACGGGCTCTCCAACACCACGGCAGACAACTTGCGGTCAACCCGTAGTGTTTCAACTATTGGGAGCTCCCAATCAATATCGAACTCCCAATCTAAGGAGTTCGTGGCCTTGCAGCAACACATGGCTCAACTCACCGACAAATACGACCACCTATCAGCGGAGTACGCACAACTCAAAGCGTCTCATGCACAACAAAGAGCGGAGTCTGAACAAATCAAAGCCTCTCAAGCACAACAAAAAGTAGAGTATGAATAACAAAAAGCGACTTATGAACAGCTTCGTGAAATGGTCATGAACATGGCAACACATAGTGGAACATGTGCGCCTAATTCTTTTTGGCCATATAACCACCAGCCTCCTCCTTCAGGATCTCCTTCTCCTCCAGCTCCACTTTTATATTAATTTGTAATAAACATTATTTACCTTTAAAACTTCATTTAATATTTTTTTTGAAACATATTCAGTTTGTGATGAATATTATTTAACTGATTTTTTTCATGTTTAATATAAATTTTATTTGCATAATTGGTGTTTATTACCATTAATTTATATAGTTTATATTATATATTCTAAATAATTTTTTTTAAAAAAATTTAGAAAAAACTATTACCAAGGGTTTTACCGACAGAATGAATTCGTCGGCATCTGACAGTAGCATTCACTGACACATTTACAGACGGATATATTCGGTCGGTATTTTAAACACTTACCGACAGTCTTACCGACAGACTTAATCCGTTGACATTTGACAGTAGCTGCCACACTTATCGACGAATTTACAGACGAATATATTCAGTTGGTATTTCATACACTCACCAATAGCTTTACCGACGGTAAGTAGCCGTTGGTAAATCACGATATCACCGATGGAATAAAAATCTGTCGGTATATTTCAAGCAGGAATCTTTTTTTTGGCGCGTAAATTTCGTCTGTAAAACCATCGACAAATGATTTTTTTGTTTTTCCGACCGATATAGTGACAGAATGGGGAATCATTGACGAAGGGAAAGCCGACGAACATAATCCGTCGGTGAAGACGTCGGTAAATAAATCATCGACAAACTTCTAATCACACACCGACGGAATATTTCCGTCTGTAAAACTATGAAATCTTGTTGTGAGTTTTCAAAAATTGTTTTCCTCAAAGCCATATAGAATCATTACTCCGACCGTCGAATCTTTACATTTTAAAAATCTCCTCCCAAGACCCTGGTTTTGATAATTTCTTTGATTTCCCTTGTTATTTTTAGATTTCCTACTTCTTTCATATTTTATTCTTTCCTTTGTAATTTCAAGTTTTGTTTTTATTTTCTAGTTAAGGTAGTGTTTATAGTCTATTTAAAGTTTTGATAAACCTTTTAAAAAAACAAATTTCAATATTATTATTTTAAAGATAATAAATCAACAAATTTAGAGTTCAAAGCAGCCTCTTTTTCACATAAAAAATTATGTGCTTTTTTTATTGTTTCTTTAGTTTCCGTCCGATAAAATAATTTACATAAAGTTTCTACATCAGGCACGCTAGATGTTGATGGTTATTATAAAGTCCAACTTTTGCTTTGTTGCTTGCTTATACCTGTTGTCTAAAAATATCCATTATGTAAGCTTTCCCCAATCAGTTTTCCATTTATTAGTCACGAGATGCATGCCCACGCGCTGCCGTGGGTTTATAAAATAAATTTATTTAATAGTGTTATAATTGTGAACCAGCGCTAGATATGTAATAGAAACTAAAGGTATGATGGAGCCAATATTTTATGACGGAAAAAAAAGTTGTGTTGGTGATCAAAACTTAGAGACTGAACAAAATGATTTGTAGCAATCCATAGTGTTTTGGGAGGAAAGATACAGTGCTTTCGCCATATGATTTAGCTTTTCTGTTAATAAAAAGAAAAAAAATTACAAAGCTAAATTCTCTACCAACTTAATATTAAAAAAAAACCAACAAAGATAATTTTGGAAGGAAAAAAACTCATGAGGAAAAACATTGTAGCAATTGACAATGTTTTGTGAGGAAAACTAGAGCGCTTTCCCCAATAAAATAAAATCAATTTAAAAACTATTTAGAGAAACATTGTAGCAATCCATAGTGTTTTGTGAGAAAAACTACATCGCTTTCCCCTTATGATTTACCTTTATTGTAATTATAATTCTTAACCAACCTAATATTAAAAAAAATGGACAAAGATAATTTCAGAAAAAATTAAAAAAATCATATGGGAAAACACTGCAATAATTCATAGTATTTTAAAGAAAAAAATTATAAAACTAAATTCTTAATCAGCTCGATATTAAAAAAAATCAAATCGACAGAGACAATTTTAGGAAAAAAAATATTGAAAAAAAACACACAAAAAAGGGAAAAATCATGTTGGAAACACTGTAACAATTCATAGTGTTTTGTGATGAAAGCTACAGTGCTTCCCCACATGATTTAACCTTATTTGTAATGACTTGTAATTGTAATTTTCAACAATGTTTTGTAAGGAAAGCTACAGTGCTTTCCCCATATGATTAAGTTTTATTACAAAGTTAAATTCTAACCAACTCAATATTAAAAAAAAAAAATTGACGAAGATAATTTTGAAAAAAAAAATTACAAAAAAGAAAAAACAAAAGAAACTGGAAAAAAACCATGTGAGGAAAAACTGTATCAATCTATAGTGTTTTGTGAGCAAAAACTTGTATTTACTTGTAATTGCAATTCTTAACCAGCTTAATATTTAAAAAATAAAATTGACAAAGACAATTTTAGGAAAAAACATAACAAAACAGAAAAAAAACCATATGAGAAAAAACAGTGTAGCAACCCATAGTAATTTGTGAGGAAAGTTACAGTGATTTTCTCATATATTGTAACTGTAATTTTTAAACAGCTCAACATTAAAAAATAAAATAAAAAAGATAATTTCAAAGAAAATCATAAAAAAGCAAAAAAACCATGTGGAGAAACACTGTAGCAATCAATTTTTTTTAAAAAAATTAAATGAAAAAAAAAAGGAAAATTCGAAAAAAAGTTAATTTTAGGAAAAAAAAAAGAGAGAGGGAAGCACTGTGGATTACTATTGTAACCCACGGTGATTTAGGTGTGGGAGAAACAATGATTTCTCCCATACTATTTAAATATTGTTAATTTGCTCTGGATATCTTAGTATGAAAATTTAAAGATCAATTGCCCGCTCAATCCATATCTAGTTTTAGTTTAAAGGATAATTAATTAGGGCATATATGTGCCAATCCTACCTAAGGAGAATCTTCTGTCCATAACTGCATGCATTATGTGTCCACAAATGGAAAACTTTAGTTTAAGAAAAGGATGTTTGGAAGTATAGTTATAGTTATTTTTTAAAGTTTTTTTTTTATTTAGAAATATATTAAAATAATATTTTTTATTTTTTAAAAAATTATTTTTAACATGAACATATCAAAATGATCTAAAAAACAAAAAAAATATTAATTTAAAATAAAAAATAAAAATTTTTAAAATTTTTTAAAAGCGATTTTGAAATATAAAAATAAATGAGGTATAAATATTATGTTCATTTCAATGAAAGTACATTAAATTAACCAATTTACATTAGGTTTTGCTACACATTAAGATGAGTAGTGCTGTAAATGCCCATACCTATAAATTTTATATATATATATATATATATATATATATATATATATTAATGCTTGTTTATTTTTCTTTTTTATGTTTAGAGTGATGGTAATAAATGTAAAAATATTACTTTTCTCCTACCTGTTTTGTAAGAAATTAGAATCGTAAAATAACTATAAGAAAAAAATCCAATTCTCGTTTGGAAATTTTCAAGTAGACTTGGCATGTGTTGGCAAGAATCAATCAATCATACATTACTATTTTATTTATTTTGCTTATAGATTATAATAGAGAAATATACATGGACCAATTAACTATAAAGTATTGTTGAATTTTTGAAATATTTATTTAGAATTAGTTTTTTTTTAACAAAATATACATGGACCACTTGATGGTTAGAATAACAAGTGATCTATATATAAAATCTATAGCAATGATTCCAAAACTAATTTGAGGTAGAGGTTTGAGAATGTGTCAAAGAATCATATCAATTTAATAACTTAAATTTTTAGGTGAGGTCTCAAAATATGATTTATATTTTTCTCTAACACATCCCCTCAAACCTTTTAGGCTTGAAACTTGTACAGGCTCACACTATCTTATACTTAATTTTTATCAAATAAATAAGGATAGTGAGATTCAAACTCGTAACCGATTGGTCATCAGGGCTCTGATATCATGTCAATGAACTATTTCAATCCAATAGCTTCAATTCAACCTAAAAACTTAAACTGTTTGGTAAAGTCTTAAGATATAATTTATAATATTCTCTAACACACCTCTTTAAGTAAAAGCCCTTTGGACTTGAAATTTACATAAATCCACATTACCTTATACTTAATTTTTTATCAAATAAAAAAAAAATTATGAGATTCGAACTCGTGACCACTTGGTAATTAAGATTCTGATATCATACCCAAAAATTAATTTAACTAAAAAGTTAAGCTATTAAATAAAATTTTAAAATATAATTTATATTATTGTATATAGTATAACGTAAAAAAATTGCCTTTTCGTGAGCACCATGTCCAACGGTCCAAAAATCTAATCGCCTGTCCGTCCTTGTTCTTGCATGAAACATGGATTTATGCATTTATATAATTGGGTAGAGAGGGAAGAGAGCACTTACATCATGACGAGGGGCGGAGCTGGCAGTACTCGACAGGGGAGGTCAAAATTAATATAATAAGTTATATCATTAAAAAATTTATTTATTTAAAATAAAAAATATTATATATTTCATATTTAAATACTAAATAATAAAAATTTTAAAATGTTTAGCCCTGCTTGCCTCCCCTAGTTCCGTCCCCGATCATGACCACAAATAGCACCGCGATAGCTAAGGAGATGGTGAAGATCGAGGTACAAAATACTTACAGTCTTTTATCTTATATGTTATTATTAAACACAATTATATCCATTGAATCACAGGGCATTTACCATATTGGGGTCGGAGAGGGAGGGAAGAAATCCCAAGAAGATTTATTTTAAACATTAATGCTTGACTTGAAAATTCATTAAAAATCACGAAGTGGCTGAAGAAACCATAGCAGGTGAAAATTCTTGGATGTTTCATTTCTGACTTCGGAGGCACTGCCCTGGCTTTCGCTAGGAAGGTGCCAGGCTGCCAGTTGTCCAATGCGCGTTATATTCCACTTGCGCTATATATAAAATGGCATGGAAGTTAACCAGTTGCTGAACCATCCCTGGCTGGTTAAGAGCTAAAACTAGAAGGAATCAATCAGTATTAAATTATTGCTACTGGGATTCCCATGGCCTCATCCAGCATACAGAAAGCAACCTCATCTTCTTATTCTCCTCCCCAATGGATGTATGATGTCTTCCTTAGTTTTAGAGGCAAAGACACACGGAATAACTTTACTAGCCATCTAAATTCAAATTTGGTACAAAGAGGCATCGATGTATACATGGATGATAGGGAGCTGGAGAGAGGAAAGACCATCGAACCTGCTCTCTGGCAGGCCATCGAAGATTCAAGATTTTCAATCGTTGTGTTTTCAAGAGATTATGCTTCGTCACAATGGTGCTTAGAAGAGCTTGTCAAGATTGTTCAGTGCATGAAAGAGATGGGGCACACTGTTCTACCAGTTTTTTATGATGTGGATCCATCAGAGGTAGCCGATCAGAAAGGGAATTATAAGAAGGCTTTCATTGAGCATAAGGAAAAGCACTCGGGAAATCTGGACAAGGTAAAATGCTGGAGTGATTGTCTCTCCACAGTGGCCAATCTATCTGGTTGGGATGTACGGAACAGGTAAACTAAGCCTGTTTATATTTATTTTGGAAGGAGTTATTACTGTCTCCCATGTCTTAGTTCGATATCCTTGTAGATTTTATTATTGAGTTTATGCACTTCCTAAAAGACTTAATATCCTTGTGGTGGGTGATATTTATTAGTAATTGATCATTTCTTTATTTGATGTAGAATATCTTTTTATCCTTTTCTTCGAATGTTTACTAGCAAATTAATTGTTTGTTAAAAAAAAGAAAAACATAATATCGAAAAACTAATATTGAAGGCAAGTGATTGAGTTTTCATGGCGAGCTTGACAAATGACAATACACAAAATTAGAAATGTTATGTCGAATAATCTTTTCGAAAAAGAACTCTTAACAATTTAAAATCTAAAAAGTTCTTCTATAAAAGCATATAATTGCAAGATAAATTGATAAATTGACATGGCAATTTAAGAAGTGATCGAGCTTTTTCTTGGAAAACAATTAGAGGATAACTTAGTGGCCAACAAAAATTGATAGTGATTGGTTTTTTGCCTGTCAAAACCATACTTAGTGGCTTTTTGTGTTCTTACATGCATGCTATTCTATATTTCAAGTAACAATATTTCATGTTTTCGCGCACTGCATGCTTAATGTTCTTACCCCTTTTACGCAGGGACGAGTCACAGTCAATTAAAAAGATAGTTGAATATATACAGTGCAAACTAAGCTTCACTTTGCCAACAATTAGCAAAAATCTAGTTGGAATAGATTCTCGTCTGAAGGTATTGAATGAATATATAGACGAACAAGCAACTGATACTCTCTTTATAGGGATATGTGGAATGGGTGGCATGGGAAAGACAACTGTTGCAAGAGTCCTGTATGATAGGATTCGTTGGCAATTCGGTGGCAGCTGCTTCTTAGCAAATGTGAGAGAAGTTTTTGCAGAGAAAGATGGACTGTGTCGTTTACAGGAACAACTTCTTTCGGAAATCTCAATGGAGCTTCCTACTGCACGGGATTCTTCAAGAAGGATTGATTTGATAAAGCGCAGGCTGCGGCTTAAAAAGGTTCTTCTTATACTCGATGATGTAGATGATGAAGAACAATTACAGATGTTGGCTGCAGAGCATGGAACGTTTGGTCCAGGGAGCCGGATTATCATAACGAGCAGAAATAAACATGTGCTGGATAGCCATGGTGTTACTAGAATATACGAGGCTGAGAAATTAAATGATAAAGATGCTCTTATCTTATTTAGCTGGAAAGCTTTCAAAAGAGACCAGCCTGCCGAAGATTTATCGGAACTATCCAAGCAAGTTGTGGGTTATGCTAATGGCCTTCCACTAGCTCTTGAAGTCATAGGTTCGTTCTTGCATAAAAGAGGTCTGCGTGAATGGAAAAGTGCAATTAATAGAATGAATGACATTCCTTACAGGAAGATTATTGATGTTCTTCGGATTAGTTTTGATGGCCTCCATGAATTAGAGAAGAAAATATTTTTAGATATCGCTTGCTTCTTGAAGGGGATGAAAAAGGATCGTATAACAAGGCTACTTGACAGTTGTGGGCTCCATGCAGATATTGGGATGCAGGCTCTTATTGAGAAATCCCTTATAAGCGTCTCAAGAGATGAGATATGGATGCATAATCTATTACAGAAAATGGGTGAGGAAATTGTTCGTTCTGAATCCCCTGAAGAGCCTGGAGGACGCAGTAGATTGTGCACGTACAAGGATGTCTGCGATGCACTGAAGGACAGCACAGTGAGTAGTAGCTGATATATACAGAACATTCATTATCCATAAGATTTCATGCTCCATCTCTGCTCTGTCATAGCTTCTTCTTACCTATCCTTCCTCTTGGTCGACAGGGAAAAATAGAAAGTATATTCTTGGACTTGCCCAAAGCAAAAGAGGCACAATGGAACATGACAGCCTTCTCAAAAATGACCAAACTAAGATTGCTCAAAATTCACAACGTGGATATTTCTGAAGGACCTGAGTATCTCTCGAATGAGCTACGATTCCTTGAATGGTATGCTTACCCTTCAAAGTCATTGCCAGCTTGTTTCCGTCCGGATGAGCTTGTTGAACTCTACATGTCTTGCAGCAGTATTGAGCAATTATGGTGCGGATGTAAGGTAAGACCCGCAAGCTCTGTAAATTTGTTTGTATCTTTTCATAAGCCATAATAAACCACAGAAGGCATCAAAGAGAATGGTGAAACAAAAGAGAACATGAAGCTACAGTATAGTTACAGCAATAAAGAAATAGGACAAAGAACCGATACATGACAAATTGTGATAGGATTCCCTTACAGTACTCTCGGCTCTCATGTAAGATTTCAATTTAGAGAGAAGAATAAAACATATAATAGACAAACGTGAATGTTTTTTAAAATATTTTTTATTTAAAAATATATTAAAATAATATTTTTTATTTTTAAAATTTATTTTTAATATAAATATATCAAAACTATTTAAAATTAAATACTAGAAAAATTAATTTAAAGTAAAAAATAAAAATAAAAAATGACTCCAATGGGTTATTATGTTGTAAAAGAAATAAAAGGTATAATAGATAGTCAGTCAAACATGAGATTTAAATTACAACAGGGAGAAAGAAAACAAAGAAACTTGAAATTACCTATCAATGGCTGCTTGCTTGTCAATTGAATATCGTAACTATTTGATACATGTTCTAGGATTGGGGCAAAATTTTCGAGATTTCCTTCTTCTTATAACAAAATAGACTAGAAAGGGAATTACATGTTCTGGATTGGTTAAAAAGATAAAGATATAAAAATAAAAATAAATTTATTTTTAAGATAATTTTGGATTAAATTTCTAAAATTTCAAAACAAGAGATATAGAAGGGATATATTTCCCAAGATAATATTTATTATCTTTATTACTAAAAGATCCTTATAAAAAGCTATTTTTTAAAAATTTTCCAACTAAAACATGTAAGAATAAAAATGATAATTATTATAGTTTTAAAATTTAATTTGAAGGTTGATTCGAGATAAGACCCAGGTCATGGAAAAGATCAACTTGGGTTGACCCGAATCAACGTAAGAATAAAAGTTTTATTATAGTTTTGAAACCCGACTAAAGGGTCAATCTGGGACAAGTCATGAGTCACGAGTTGAGTTGATCATTGACCTAAGTTAATGTAAGGATAAAAGTGATTATTATTGTAGTTTTAAAACCTGATCCAAGGGTCGACCCAAAGCAAATCTCAGGTCACGAGTCAGGAGGGTTAATCTGGGTTGACACAAGTCAATATATAGATAAAAATAATTATTATCATAATTTTAAAACCCTACTAGAGAGTCGACCCGGGGCAATTCTTGAGTTACGAGTTAGGACTGTCAACTCGGGTTGACCCAAAATCTTTCATAAAAATGGAACCAAACAACCTCATTTTGACCAAAAACATTTCAAAAAAAAATCAATAGGTTTTTTACCCTTAATTTATATGGGTTTTTTACTAGGTTAGGTCCGATCAAACTTTCTTTTATTTTTTTTAAACCTGGACTAGTTTAGGCTCAGGGACAGGTGGGATTGAGTTGACCTACCGAGTCAATTCGGGTATTATAACTAGAGTTATTATAATATTATTAATTTTAATTCTTTATATAAATTAAGTAAAAAATAATCTAAATAGTTTTTTAAATATACAAATTGTATAATAATAGATATTAAACACGAAATAGATTTTTTATATATATATTTTTTGTTTCTTGTTTATCATAACTAAACATGATACAAAGACAATAATTTAATTTTATATATCATTACTAAACATAAATCATTTTGCATTTCCTTTTCTTTCTTGTTTTTCTTTTGTCTTCATTATCTTTTTTTTTTTTAATTAAAACAATAACTAGAATCTATCCAAAAGTATATATTTTCAAAGTACTAAATTATTATATTTTGTCAAATATTATTTAAAACTAAAACATAATAAATGCACACTACCACCATTTAATTATTATGTATAGTAAACCACTACAGAACACAATCTTGTTTTTGTTTCTTTTTATATCTTATTTTCTTTATTTTTATTATCTCCGTCTTTTTTTTGAAACAAGAAATTATCAATAATCAATATTCAAAGAAATTATCATATTTTGTCAAATATTACCATTTAAAACTAAATCATATATGGTACCACCATTTAATGTTTGTTCTCTCTCTCCTGTCTTGATTGCAGATTTCAGTTAATCTAAAAATCATCAATCTCAGCAACTCATTGTACCTGACCAATACTCCAGATTTTACTGGAATTCCAAATCTCGAGAGTCTGATTCTTGAAGGTTGTGCAAGTTTATCTGAGGTCCATCCATCATTTGGACGTCACAAGAAGCTTCAATTTGTGAATCTTGTGAACTGCTATAGTCTTAGGATTCTCCCAAGCAACATTGAAATGGAATCATTAGAAGTTTGCACTCTCAGTGGCTGCTCGAAACTTGATAAGTTTCCTGATATAGTAGGAAACATGAACTGCTTGAGGGAGCTTCGTCTAGATGGGACTGCTATTGCAGAACTATCCTCATCATTTCATTGTTTGGCTGGTTTAGTTCTATTGAGCATGAACAGTTGTAAGAACCTTGAAAGTATTCGCAGTACCATAAGTGGTTTGAAATCCCTCAAAAGATTTGATGTGTCTGACTGCTCTGAACTTAAGAACATACCAGAGAATTTGGGGGAAGTAGAAAGTTTGGAGGAGTTTGATGCAAGTGGAACTTCAATAAGACAGCCGCCAGCGTCTTTTTTTCTTTTGAAGAATCTTAGAGTATTGTCTTTTAATGGATGCAAAAGAATAGCTGTGAATCTCACGGATCAAGTATTGCCTTCTTTGTCTGGTCTGTGTTCTTTAGAAGAACTGGATTTACGCGCTTGTAATCTAGGAGAAGGAGCAGTTCCTGAAGATATTGGCTGCTTATCATCATTGAAGAGTCTAAATCTGAGTAGAAATAACTTTGTTAGCCTGCCTAAAACCATAAGACAGCTTTCTAGGCTTGAAAAGCTTGCCTTGAAGGATTGCGTGATGCTTGAATCATTGCCTGAGGTTCCCTTGAAAGTTCAAAAAGTAAAATTGGATGGCTGTTTAAGACTAAAAGAAATTCCAGATCCAATAAAGCTAAGCAGTCAGAAAAGATCAGAGTTCAAATGTCTTAACTGTTGGGAACTGTACAAGCATAATGGCCAAAACAACATGGGTCTGAACATGCTTGAAAGATACCTCCAGGTACTCTCTCTCTCTCTCTTTCTCTCTCTCTCTCTCTCTGAAACATTTTTGTTTTATGATACAGGGCTCCCCTCCAAGACCTGGATTTGGTCTTGCTGTTCCTGGAAATGAAATCCCAGGTTGGTTTACTCATCAAAGTATGGAATCTTCAATTAGGGTGCAGATGCCTTCTAATTATCTGGATGGTGATGATTATGGGTGGATGGGGTTTGCTGCATGTGCTGCATTCAGTACATATGGTAAAAGTCCTCTCTTTTGTCATTTCAAAGTCGATGGAAAAGAGTATTATCCCTCGCCCATGTATATAGGTTGTAACTCTATGCAAGCTCTGTCGGATCATCTGTGGTTATTCTATTTATCTTTTGATTATCTGAAAGAGCTTAAGGAACGGGAGAATGAATCCTATAGCGAACTCGAGTTGTCGTTTCATTCTTATAATCAAGGAGTAAAGGTGGAGAATTGTGGTGTCCGTATGGTAAATTCTGGCCATCGTTTTGTTGCAGTCAAAAAAGCAGCTTTTTCATATACTCCATCATGACAATCACTTACTGGCTATCTTATTATAGCAAGCAAAGAAGCAGCTTCTTCATATATTGATTCTTTAGCTAATTCTTCATCTTATAGTCAATGGATGCATGATGTCTTCTTTAGCTTCAGAGGTGAGCAGAATAGTAATAATTTCACCTTTGGGGTTTGACGGACTTTACAGGATTAATGATTTCATGGAAAAGATGAAATCGAACAGTGTTTTTCCAGTTTCAACAGTTTCTTATAAAGTCGAGCAATCAAAGAGGTACACGCACTACTAAAAAAATAGGGTATTAGCATCTGAATTTAGCAACGGATAATTCCATTACTAAATTCAGTAACGGATTTGCAACAGATTGCATATATATTATTTTTTTAATATCAGCAACGGATTTTAGCAACGGATAATCCGTTGCAAAATTTACATTGAATTTAGCAACGGATTTTCCGTTGCTAATTAAAAAATAGTTATTTAAATTTTAATATAAAACTAAAATTACGAACTCCGTTGATTACATTTACAAGGATTAAATCTCAACCGTTGAGTGTTTGCTGGCTTTGGTAAATATACACCAGTGCTCGATCTCCCCCCACACCGAAAGCCAAACAGAGATGATGAAATGAACAAAACCAAAATTAATGATCTTCCACTCTTCCAGTCTCCTTCGTCCCTAACAACCTCGATCCATAGCTGTAGAAAAATCACCCTCTCTTCATCAATGTGATTTTCCTTTATCCCAAACATTTCATCTTCTTCGCGTCTTCAGCACCCATAATTTCTTTTCTTTATCCGAACAAAATCGAACCACACCCATCATTATCACCATCGAACATGCTGATTTAAGGTATCTCCTTGTAAACGAGTTGGGTGTTTAACGGTTTTCTTCAATAGTTCAAGTAATTAAGGGTTTTTGTTTTTGTTTGTTGCAATTTAACTTGCACTAAAATTTTTTCACCTAACTTTCCCAATCCAAGTTTCTTTCTGTCCTGTAGAACAATCTTGGTCACCTGTAACTTGATTAGTACTTAAAAGTGCATTTTTATCAAGATTTTATATTATCATTTTGCACTTGAAGTATCAATAACTCCTTAACTAGAGCATGTTTTATAATAATAGATCTGATAATATAAGATAGCTTTAATTTATGAGAAAAGCTTAAGGGAATCAAACATTGCACTATCTACGTATCAGTATCTGCAACCCGAGTTATTAAGCTCGAAGGGGTGTCTCAACACCTAATGCCCTAAGACCAACTGGTCTGGGAGTCATTAGCCGAAAGCTCGTTACATGGGTTAAAGCAGCATTCTGTTTTAAGTGTATAAATATAAAAAAAAGAAAAAAAAAAGAAGAAGATAATAATCCCAACCCAAGGAAGTTAACCTGAAACATTAGAACAAAAATCTTGTTTTCTTCCAATAAAAGCCCCATCATCTATGTTTTCATATATTGAGCACATAAAAAGGAAGGTTTATT
>Ga0325400_1002193_pt1 | contig 16930 bp, 6 predicted proteins | sample PopdelMetagenome_2_FD_205662 | JGI IMG/M metagenome (GOLD analysis project Ga0325400, IMG submission 205662) | Populus deltoides microbial communities from Bellville, Georgia, United States - Xylem-PdKOR-R1 | ecosystem: Host-associated > Plants > Phyllosphere > Stem > Wood/Secondary xylem... | reverse complement strand
AATGAAACTGTGTCCCTTTCCAAATTAGTTTGCCTGGTCACATGGGATTTCCCCGAGAGTTTTAAGGTAACAACAAATATTTCGACATTTTTTTTCCATGTAATATATGGAAGTAGCTAGGAAAGTTCACTGATCACCCTCCTGCTCCCCCCACTGTACACTGGAGACTAGTCTTTTCCCCCTTTCACCGCTCCATCTCATAATAATTCACGGCTCTAGTTTGATTATTGTCATGTTATGGACTATGATGGTGAATGGCACAGCCGAACTGAACCTTCCCTCGGTGTAAAATACTGACTTTACTCTATCTCCTATGGAGAAAGAGACAGATAAAGCAGAGGTAGGATATTAGAAAATTGGCATCAGGAGCCTTTGGCTTTTTGTGCTTTTGTCCAACCCTCTCCCAGTGAGAAAAGCTACAGACGGCATACCGTAGAAAACAGTGGAGACTAGAACTTGATAGCATTAGCAGCTTCTTCTTATAAAAGAGCAATTGCCTACCTAAACCACTCAAAAACCCCCCCACCTCTCCCTCTCTCTTTCCCTTGGAAAAAGAAAGAAAAAATATATAGCTCTGCTTCAGTCCACAAGTCAAGTGAAGAAAAGCATGGACAACCAAAGAAGTTCTGTTCTAAGCTGGGCTTACTACTGCCAAGGAAAGGTAATATACATTCCTTGAATCTATTGGTTCTCTTAGAATTAATTTTGCTTTCTGTTTTCCATACTCTCTGATGCTAGGAGTTTAATGGGGTTTTCTTGTTTTCTGCTAAGTGTACAAAATGAGGTTTCTGATCTTGGATATTAAGGAGCTAATTTCTGACGGGACCTCTGTGTTTTGACTAATGCAGACTATGGATGACCTTAGGAATTCCCTTTTGTACACAACTCTAGAGCTTGAACAAACAAAGCTAGCAGTCCAAGAAGAGCTAAGAAAGAAAGATGACCAATTGTTTCATCTCAAGGATCTATTGAGCAAAGCCATCAGAGAACGAGACGATGCACAAGAGAAATGGAAAAGACTTGCCATTGAGAAGGTCCTGCTCCAGCAGCAGCAACATCACCAAAATGCTCCTCTCTCTGGGATTTCCAGCATTGAGGACGAACCCAGAAGAGGAATTGACTCCAGCAATGGCTTCTCATCATCAGATTGTGAGGAGAGCATTGTTTCATCTCCTGTTATTGACCAGACTCCACAACCATCCCAATTGCCCCAAACAGCAGCACCACAAACTATCCCTCAAGCAGCAATTGAGTTGGTTCCTGAAAAGCCATTACCTGAAAAGGGAAAGCTTTTACAGGCAGTGATGAAAGCTGGTCCACTCTTACAGACTCTCCTCCTAGCTGGGCCACTTCCTCAATGGAGACACCCACCACCACCACTCGATTCCTTTGAGATCCCACCTGTCACCATACCTTCACCACCACCCCCACCACCCGCAGTACCTCAGCTCACCCACCAAGACTCATTAACCAACACTCATGGTTGCTATAGAAAAAGGGTTCTCTCCGATATTGGCTTTGATTCTCCTACAGAGACCAAGTACCAAAGGATAGCCCTCCACTGACAACCACACAACCCACTAAGTTATGATTTACAACTTTTATATATATTTATATCATTTAAATATACCACTAATTAAAAAAATTAGTGAGGAAAAGGAATTGCAGGATGGGCACGAGACTGATCTAGCATTTTTGTACAGAAGAAGTTTGTTTTAGAGAAGCTATTCCAAGTTGACCAAAGTGATGGGAAGACAGAAGAGTAGTCGATGGTCTTGTTCTTGGCCAATGTTTTTGGGTGGAGATTTTGGTCTCTTTCTTCTTTTTTCTTTCTCTTATTCACATTTTAGTTTTTGTTCCATGATGTGAAAGGGGGCTTGATGTTTTTCACTGCTGTTGCATGTAACTTGTAACTCGGATACAGTAGTCGTGGTGTGCAGGTTTGAGAAAAAGCGTGTGAACTTGAAAGGGAGATGAACACGAACCGCAATCAAAAACATTGGTTGATGGTTGTGAAGTTGTTAGGATTGGAAGATGAGTAAGGCCAACAGCCATAGGGTTTGAGAGACCTGCTTGTCGGGTTGAGTGGGTCCCACAAATCAGAATCAGGATCTACTACTGGTGTGATATATGATTATATTACTCCTTTTTTTTTCTTTTTTCTTTTTTCTTTTTTCATTATTGAAAGAAAAAGTATTGATTATACGAGTCTAGTTTTCTTGTGTTTTTAAAGGCTCCTAGTTTGGCCATGTCTTCTGCTCCTAGATTAGTTTATCAGCATATCCAGTTTTATTAAGAATTATAATTTTTAAAAATTGATACTTTAAAATCTCGAAGTACGAAATGCAATTACTCAAGATTATTTTCACCTCCTCTCTTCTTTAATCTTTGTTTGCTACCAGGCAAATCCAATCTTTTTGCTCTCTCTTCTTGCGATAATATATAAACAAAGACAGACGCACTGATTGCCTCCAGGACTGCATGAAGCCCTAACAGCGAAAACTTAAGCCAAGAACATTGATAAATAACTCTATGATCATCTCCTTTAATATAACATATTTGTTACTTCCATGTTTATCCTTGTTATGACTGATTTGAACATGGAGTTGATCTGTTCCCACTCTAGTTAGGCAAGCAAGCAGGTAAATATAATTTAAAAAATAAATTAAGATAAATTTTACTTGAAATGAAGTCTGAAGCCAAGTGTCAACAGAGAAATACTGAGCAGACCATCTGCAATGTCCAGCTTCTTAAGCAGCAGCCAAGGAGGGCTGAAGAAAGAGAACGCGTCTAACTAGCAATTGATACGACCCCTTGGACAAGGTTAAAAATGTTAGGCTGCTATAGCAAGAGCCGGCATGGATTGTCTGGTCTACACGGCAAATGCTTAGAAATGGTGGGGGGGAACTTGACTGGAAGATCGATCTGTATTTGTTCAAAAGATTAGACAGGACCTCCTTGCTCGAACTTTCTTTCACTTCGGAAGGGAGAGGTCGCCATCATAATTATTTCTTGCACTAGACTGATCAGGCTGACAAGCCTTTCAACACCCTTTCGTCTCAGAACTTCTTGCGAAGAAGATAATATCAGGCAATGCAATGATAGGAATTAAAAAATTAAATTAAATTAAACCAGCAGATAAGTATAGGAAAAACTGCATTTGCCCACAGTTGTCATGATAATGACAATAACTGCAATTACACGGACCCTTTAGAAAGAAATTCACTTCCATAAATTTGTTTTCTTCCATAAATTTGTTTTCGTATGTGACTTTACTGAGAAATAATTTTAAAAAAACATATTGTAACACCAAAATAATATACACCAATTCCACTAACTTCTTTAATTTGAAAGTTGACGAAGTTATTCTTCGTTCATCTAAACTATTAGATGAAACTCTTGAATCCTATTTAACAAAATATACATTCTCAAAATCAAGATAAATACTTGACAAAAAAACAAATTATACATTGAAAGAGTTTATTGCAAAACACAATTAAAAATATCATTTCTCTAAATTATTTACATTTATAAATAGAACATTGAGAAAGCTAAAATATATATTTTATATTTACACTCCAATTAAGAATAAATATAAATCTTTTATGGTAATAATATAGCAACGACTTGTTTTTATAACCCAAAGAAAAAAAAAGGAAGTGGTAATTACACTAAGAATATAATTAATCTTTTTCTTAATTAATGATAAAAGATCATTGTTTTAAGATTATTATAATTTGTCGTACATATTTGTCAAAATTGATGCATGTTGTTTATTGCACAATATAATGAAGGTGAAGAAGGTTTTACTCCCACCTTAAACATAATGAAGGTTAGACTTACATTAATCACAGAAAAGGGCTAAAACCTATTACCCAGCCAGTAGAAAAGTAAGCAGTAAACCCACCTTACGGTTTAAGACAATTACATAGATGATCAAAATCCAGGGTGTAGCTTAACTGGAGGTTTATTTTTAGGATTTGTGAGATTAATTAAGATATGCACAAGTTAATTCAAATATTCATGTTAATAAAAAAAAAAACATGATTTAGAAAAGAAACAACAAAGATAAATCCTAACCTCACAGGAGGATTCCTACAACTCCAATTGAGCTACAAGTTTCTATTTTTAGAGCCTAATTTGATTATCTGTCCCCCCTCCACCCTCCTCTGTTTTAGCAATGGGAGTGCTTTTGCTTAATTGTTCAAATAAAAAAAGTTTTTGAATTAATGAGATAATGATTGTGCTTAACTCTGTCATTTAACAACTAGAAATTGTGACATCTTGGTGTTGCAGTTCAGTTGTTTTCGGAGTAGAGTTTTCCTCTAAAGAAGCTCTAAAGAAGGTGACTGTAACAGTATCAAATGTGCATGGGATGCACGCTTCGGCAGGCTAGCCAAAACAGGTCCTGAGGGTGCTGGCAGCCATGCCAACAGGGGAGAAATCGGCAGCGCATATTTATGCGGTTGTAGGTTCGTCAAAGGAAAATCAGCAGCGCAGATTGTTGACGAATATTGGCTTGACGATAGACTGTCCAGGCCACGCAGGAAAACTCGTCAGGGGGATAGGCTGACGAGAACTGAGGCTGTCGAGGAATTCGGTAGCGAAGACATTGGCAGCCTGCACGCAGATGCGAATTCAGCAGCGCAGGATTTGGCAGCCTGCACGCAGATGCGAATTCGACAGCGCGCAGCAGCTTGTGCAAATCAGGGGCTTGACTTGGCACGATGTAAAACTTGGACGAAGGACTGTCCAAGGCATGTGAATGACTCACCAGATGACGCAGCAAGAGCTAGCAGTTGGGGCTGCCAAGTGGGCATGCAGAACGTGGGTAGTGGCAGTTATGGATATCCAAGATCATGGGATCATGGGGGCTGAACATGGGAGTTGACCATGGGTTACTCTCAACCCACTAAAGATCATGGGGGATCATGGGGGGAAAACTTCCCACTACTTAGTAGATAATGGGGCCATTATGTTCATGGGTGAACATGGGTGAGATAGTGTCTCACTACTTCCTTAAAAGTAGGAATGGGGGGTGTGCCTTGTAAATGCTTGTCTATAAATACTTGTTGTAGCTTTTGGGTGAGGGGGCGGCATGTATGGGCATGCAGCAGCATGCGTTGGGAATGTTCAGCATGTAGGGGCATGCAAGAACATGTAAAGCACTAGTTAGAGGTAGCTTGGTGTAGCATGCAATCTTTGTGCATAGCACACATACGGAATTGTGTATAGTTTTCTTTGTTAACGAGATCAATAAAGGTTGGGAAAGAGTTCCTATAAAGCTTGTTGTGCACTTTGATTCTTATTCTTGCTTGTGTATTCCGCTTGCTTAGGTACTAGGCAAACACTAATGGGATTGGCGAGGGAAGGCTGAGTCTAGCGAGGGACTAGGCTACCGCACGGTTCTATTCACGGAGAGAAAAATTACCCTGTGACAGTGACCATGCTTTGCTGACAAAAGGGGTAGCTGCATGATAATTTAGTATTGTAACAATGCTCAAAGCATAGACATTTTAGACTCTCTTAATATTAGAAATCAGATGTTCTTTTTGGAACCGAGAGGGGCCTGTGTTTCAAGCAAAACAAGAAAATCCCAGTGAACTGCTCAAGAACTTGATCTTCAACGCCATCTGGTAGCTAGCTATCATTTGGAAGTCATGCTCTGAGTATGGAAGCTCAAACACAACTAGTAGTCAATGGGATATTGAACGGAATGGTTTTGATTTGCCCTGACATTGCTGATCTTTACAAGGAAACTTGCCTGGAAACGACAAGACATCAGAATTCTGTCCCATATTCATCTTCACTGTCATTCTTGATTAAGCATTGAAAGGCATCAACAGAAGCTCTTACACGCATATTAACCTGTTATGGTCTGACAAATTTTGTTTTAGTCGCATGAATAGAATTTCACTTGCAAGTGAAATGGGAGCAATGAAGAAAGAAAAAGATGTACCTGTTGTTTAGTCTAGGATCTAATGAAACTTTTAGTGCATTTTTCAAAAGGGCCAGTTACATTAAGATTCTCCAACCACTATACAAGTTTCCCTTAGATCCTCCATTTGCCAAAAATCTTAATTTTACCATGGATTTATCATAACTCGTTAACTCCATCCTTTAATCTCGATAAACATGCTCTTGTCTCCCATCCTTTGTAGTTCTGACATGAATGTCGCTTTGCACTCTTACTGTACAACTAGCCAATGTCTCGTGTAGTATTTTCTAAGAACAATGTAATAATGTTTGCTGAAAATTTGATAATGTTTTATTATATTGATCATATAATACACAATCTTTCGGTTATTAATACGTTTATCTTTTTGGCAATTCATATATTTAATATGGTTTAGCATTGAAGCTACTGGATTGAAGCTACTGGCTATTTAGGCATGCATTAGCAGCCCAAATCCAATACCCTGCTAATGTTAGCACACAAGATTTTGTTCACACTGCACGGACTGCTGATTTCCCTGCTTTAAATCAGCAGGGGAACCTGTATCCTCAGCTGGAAGCATTTAACGATTCTCAGAAGTAAAAACTAGCTCTTCTTTCTCCACGAGTTTCTCTAATTGCTCAATTAATTTAGCCACATGAACCTGAAGAACATCATACTTTCTCCCTTGGTCGATCCCCCTTCTTCATTTAAATCCATAATTGCCTCCTGTATCATATGTATGAATAAATCAAATCAAATAGGAAACTAAACAGTGACAATTTCATTGTCCTTTGTTTTTCTAAAATCCAAGTAGAACAAGGTAAGACTCAAACCAGAGACCTACACTGCTACACCTGCCCTTGCTTTTTAAAGAAGAGTGCTGCTAGACTAAAGACTCGTTCGCACAAAAAACGAAATTTCTAGAGAAGCAGACGTGAAGGAAAAGAGAGCATACAAAAGGGTATACTGCGTGATTTGGAGTATGGTCTATTAAGGTGGCCAGCTGCTGTTTGATGTGGAGTATTTTTGTTTGGTCTTGGCTTGCCATTTTCACGATCATGTCATCCACATTGAATTCCAGTCCCTGTGAATGGCACTACAGATCAAAACAAATATAGCAAATGTTAAACAACCACCTGATATACTAAAGTACAATGAATTTCGTAAGCCCACATTTCACCAACATAACATTCACCACTGTAACGAAGATAGAGGAAAAGTATTAGAACTTTTTTTAAAAAAAATTATTTTCCCGAACCATCAGTTGGGATCCGCGCAACTTGACAGCTAAAACTCGTTATCCAAGAGGGGAGGTGGGGCAAGGGAGGAGTTCCAAGTACTGCATCGCCGAAAGCAACACAGAAAATATTCAGAGGCAATACCGGCAATTTAAGAGGATTGACAATTTGACATTATACACTAAACTTAAATGTCAGCAAGTACAACATAAAAAACACACTGAATGGACTTCGGAATATATTTTATTAAGATGGAAACAAATATACAGAAGAGAAGAATAAGCATCCTCCTGAAAAGGCATAACAACTTAAAAAACAAGCGCTGGCAAATTGCTGCAAAATAAACTCACCTGAGAAAACCAAAACCTTTATTGCATCATAGTTGCCTGAAGATTTTGGTTCTTAAAAGTTGTCTTGTTCTCTTTTTTTTCTTTTTAATTACAAAGACTCTGAATGACAAAGTAGATAGTGGAGTTAAGAAGAATCTTCAATGTTTTGCGATCCCGAACTCCATGAAATTTGTCAATAACCAATACTCCAAGCTCAGAAGGAAGATCCACTGTTCAACACTAAAAACAAACAACCTCATCCACACATCCTAAATAACAGAAAAAACTAGAAAAAAGGTGCCGTAACATCTCACCACACAGACCACATGAAGGAGACTGCCTTAGATGGCCTCCAAACTTGTAGTAAACAAGGGGATGCAAGTTTGTCAATGGATCCCCCGGCCCCAATATATCAGCTTTGCTCCATCAAATAATGCTTCCATGTTATTCCATGCATATTTCAAGATTTGGAATCTTAAAAGTACGTTTAAATTGGTTTTAGCATGCTTAAATAACATTCCATTTCAGAAAATCGGGAGCAAATCCCTTCATACTACCTTGCATAGCAAATCCCTTCATACACATATTCTTTGTTTGCTATTTCAAGATTTTAACCCCATGCCTTCAAGCCTCAGTCCAATGCACAGGCTAAACTACTCAGGATAAGACAATGCCACTGATCAGCTACAGGGCATATACGTTTAAATTCAAAGTCATTGTTCGTTTCCTGCTTTCAAAATCGACATCCGTGGTGTCAATATCACTCTATTAGTTAGATAAGCTATTTTATTTGCTCATGTTGTGATTGGTTATAAAGTGAGTATTAATTTACTGTGTTTTGGTTTTGTTTTGATAATTAACAAAGTGAAAGAAGGAGACGGTTGCTTCTACTGGTAATTTCTATTTGCTGCAATCACTGAGATGTTGGTTTGTGTGCATCAGGGTAGTGCCTTGCATGAGAAGAGGATCTTGCTTAACCCTTCTTCAAGAAATTGGTTTAAAACCTTCCCGCTGAATCTTGTTCTCAAACATTGCCGCTTGCAGATTTTCCAATCCCGACTTGAATGACGCTGTAGTCTTTGTCTATCCATATAAGCAGCTGAAGGTTAAGTCCTCTTCGTTTATGGAGGCTATAATTGTGGATAGGAGTGCAAGGAAGTTCAAAAAAAGTTTGTCAGAAATGAACTACACAAATATTTCTTCTTTCACAAATTAGTGAAACCATTGTGTAATTTTGAACTGCTGATAGAAGAAGAATAGAGCACTAGTAATTTTGAACACTAGCTAGAAGATGAATCGCACCATTTGGTATTCGATCCGCTCTAAACGGCTATAGGTAAATTTTGAAATATTTTGTTTAAAATTAATTTTTTTTTATGTTTTTGAACACCGTGTATCCCCGAAATCAATCGCAATCTTCCTGCAAAAGGAAGCAATTTAGTTGCCCAATGCTGAAGCGTCGGTGTAATCTTTCCATCAAAAGACCAGCTCAAGTCCTATTTCGCCAAATCATCAAGGAAGCTGGATTACAAGCCTGAACTCTCAGTGGTCATATCCCACATCGACAAGACTAAGAGTAGAGAAACAAATGGTGCACTATAAAAATGAAACCGTGTTCCTCGAATTACTCATCTTTGCGCTTGGGGCAATGACGCAGCTAGTGAGGTTCTAACCGAGGCGCGTCAATTGCTGGTTGAAAACTATTTCCAAACCCCCTCTTGGGCCTGGGCTTGGCCCAGTGCCTTCGAGAATTTCTGGAAGGGCTCCCTCCGGGGTAAAGCCCTACAATTAGTAGTTTAAGTTTTAATTATATTCTCTCTGTGATGTGGTGGTGCTCCTCATTCAATATCTGTATGGGCTTGGATAGGCAGGAAACAAGGGGATTGTAGGTGCCGTAAGGCGACAGCATCCACCCATTTCACAGGGAGCAGCAGCAGGCGTGGAGGCAGGTAAGGCGACAAGCACTCGAAAGGTGATGCTATGTGGACACCAACTATAATAATTGTTGCGTATTTCAAGAAATAAGGTATTCGATTATTAAGAAAAAGAACAAGATATAATAATCTCCAATTCCCAATGCCAAAGCATTTATTTTTAATCACCTTTTAAAAATTCCAAAATTTGAGCTGAAACAGATTCAAACTTCTATCCTTCTAAATTGATTTTATTTAATTTGAAATCTACAAACCATATTTAAATCATTTTAGGATGTACCTTGGTATAAACATATCGACTGTATCATGTATTTACATAATGGTTGCGCGGGCATTTTTATGATAATCTTATAGAAAAAAAAAATCAAAACAAATTATGAAACCAAATTCTTTATAAATCATGTTAAAAGAATGAAATTAAAATTTTAAAACAAAAAAAACAAATATATGCATTAATGAATAATGATTTATGGGAAGAGGAATAATAGATCCCGCTTATCAGTTGGCTTTTGTTAATTTTAAAAGATAAAATTAAAAAAAAAACTTTAAGTTTAAAATTAAAAAAAAAATCTTAAAAATTTGAAGAATTAAAATAAATTTTTTTTATATATTTTATTATTCATTACTACTACTATGAAATACGAAAACCTTTAAATATAAATTACATCAAATACTAAAACTCTACTCCAACAATTCCTACTCAACTATTCAAGACAGTAATCTTATCCTTTATAATAATTTCATTCAATTATGTCTATAAAAAAACAATTTTTTTTTCTAAGATTTATGTTAAATATTCTTTAACAAAACTTCGAAAGTGTTTGGGAAAATCATGTTCCCAAAAATTTTAAATTTTTTTATCTTTTCAGATTGTTTTGATATGTTAATATTAAAAATAATTTTTAAAAAATAAATAAATAAATTTATTTTAATGTATTTTAAAAAAAAACACTTTAAACCGTCACCAGTATCATAATTTCAAACATCAATTCAACTCCTTTATCTTGATTTTTACAATTATATTAGTTAACTTGTTTATTGATTCGTTAATTAACTAAAAGATATGTTTATTTTCACAATGTTAAATAATATGGATTCCATTTTCAGGAAAAAAAAGGGCTAATGTGACTTATTTTATACCACAAGATAAATATGTGCATGTGTAAAAGAAGTAGGTTTTCAGAAGGAACAAAATCATTCAATATGAGAAATTTTATGGTCTTTTTATTATAGCTTTTTCCTTTTCCTTTTCTTCTTTTTTCTTTATGTTTATCTTTCATTGAAAATAAAACAAGATAAAGAAAATAATGATTAATTTTGACCCAGCATGGAAAAGTCAATGATTAATTTTGACCAAAAACTCATAATTATGTTTCTCAAAACACAGGTGATATTTGGAAGCCACAGAATTTAAATTTAAATCCCATAGTGATCTCTTTAGCCTTTAAACTTGGTAATATCGTATTCTTTACAAATGCTGGACTTGAAAATATAGGATGACAATGGTATCGGTATCGGGATTTAATGATTGAGTATATGACTGTGGTTGTATTATTAGCCGAAATCATGGATGCTCACTGCTATCTCTGCTTGAAAGGTATTGCAGACAACCGATCCACGGAGTAGATGTTACATGGGACTTTTTACAGCTTAGATTGTTGTATGGTTAGACTTGGTAGTTACCGGACAAGAACAAACCCTTTTTGGTAACGTTTGGGAATAGGATTGCGGCTGCGTTTTTAAAAAATTTAAATATTTTTTTTTTGTTAAAATTTAATATGGTTTGTACGTTTTGGATCGTTTTGATGTGCTGATGTCAAAAATAATTTTTAAAAAATCAAAAAACATCATTAGCATGTATTTTGGCACGAAAAGTTATTTGAAAAACACTCACAACCACACTGTCAAACACGCTTTTTAACACGAGTATAGGTTACCTGTGTTTTATCGCAGGCTGAGCTGACTTTTCTATAATGTAGAAAATGATGTTTGAGTGCTACGGGGAAAAAATCCATTTACATTCAATTATATATTAGAAAAGGTAACGCCAGTAAATAAACTAAATCTTTAAAGAAAAGGTAATAACAATAATCAAAAGAAAAAAAATCATAAAGAATAAAATTAAAAATAAAATAAAAATTAATAAAACAAGGAGCATCGAGTTAGCATGTCAAACTCGTAACTTGAGTTATGAGATCGGGCTAATGTTATAAAAAACAAATTGAAGAAAACAGTGATGACCAATCCCTAAAAATTCAAATGTAGAAGATTGAAATTGAATAAAAAAATCAACAAAAAGAAGCTCAAAAAAATAAAACACATGCAAACTCTAGGTAAGGCTGCTAAATCTCGCGAGCTGGATCATGTGAACGAGATAACCTAATAGAAGAAAAATAAAGGGAAAATAACAAAGCTTAATTTTTTAAAACAAAAAACCCAATTTTGAAGGACCAAACCAAAAAAATAAAAAAAAAAACACAACCCCAGAAAATGGTCGGGTTAATCGGCCAAACTTGTTGCCCAGGTCACAAGATTCAGATAACCTGGTTTAAAGGAAACTAAAGAAAATCATAAAGCTTATTTTTCAAAATAAACAATGTTGAAAGATAAAATTGAAAAAAAAAAGTGAAGAAACAAAATGTCAACCTGTGTTAACTTATCAAACTCATGACCCAAGTCAATAAGCTGAAAACACCCAATCTAAAAAAACCAAGAAGCCCAATTCTCAATAAATCAAAAGTCAAAAGAAGAAATTGAGAAAAAATCTATTATACAAAAGGATTCAAAACAAAAAATAGCAATTAAAAGAATAAGAATCAAATGTAAAAAAAAATATAAATGAGATGATAATTTATAATTTTGAACTAAAGGGTGAAATTGAAAAGAAAAAAATTCAGAAAAAAATTAATTAAGAGAATAAGGACCAAATATAAAATATAAAATAAATGAGATGACAACTTTGAAATTTTGACCAGAAGGCTGAAATTGAAAAGAAAAATCAAATTCACAAAACAATCTAAAAAAGATCAAAAGAATGAGGATTAAATTTGAAAAAAATAACAAATCACAATTTTAAACTTAAGGATGAAATCGAAAACAAATTAAAATATGATAAAAAGGCTAAGAACACAAATTAGAAATAAAACAAATGAGGATCAAAGTTGAAATATCAATGAATGAGAGGGAAACTCTAAAATCTTGAAGGGCCAATGCGAATTTCAAAGGGAGGGGGGAGAAAAAAGAGGAGAAGAAGAAAGAAGAGATTGTCATTGACAAATCATCGTCTCAACCGCCACACGCGCTGCTCTATATGAAAGGAGGCGTCGCGATGCTTACAACGCCATTACAGAAGATGACATTTCACCATCATCACGAAAGAAAGTGTTCCATCGTCGTCACGGGAGACAACGTTCCATCGTTGGATGACGTGTTATGTACCGTTCGAAAAACATGGAGGTGCTTCATGCGAATGCATACGCTCGCTAGTTTTTTATTAATATTGTTATATATTTATCAAAATACTAAATTACCCTTAAGCTAACTTGATTATAACCCAAAAACATAGATGAAATTACCAAAAAGTCTTGAAAGCAAGATTAATAATTTTTTCTTCTAAAGGTATTAAAGTCATTTTACTAAACTAAAAAGGAAAATATGAAAATGTCTCTAGATGTAAGTTTAATATTTTTTACTTTTAAGAATAATTAAAACATTTTATTATACTAAAAAAAAATATGAGAAGACTATTTAGTCCTTAATTGATAATAACAAATGAACTTTTGTGAAAAGATCATTATACCTCCAAGACCAAGATTACCAGTTTTGTTCACAAGGATAAAATAATAATTTGACTATTCCAATTTATTGTAACTTGAGTCTTTGTGTATAATGAGACCATGATTTTTTTTTAAAATTTTTTTTCTATAGGTCACTTTTTATAATCAAAATAAAGAATTAATTTGTTCGAGATATAGTTGTAAACCTCGACTATCCTGGTCATGAGTTAGGAGGGTCAACTTTAATTTTTTTTTTTTAAAATCAAAACAATGCTGTTTTGATTAAAAAAAATCTTCTTTTAAAAAGAAAATCATAGAGTAGAGGATAGAGTTTTGACCTGGTCAATAAGTTAACTTAAATATTTAATTGGATGAATCAAGTCTTTTTATTTTTTTTATGTTTTTAACTTAAATTGGTCTATTTCTAATCAGTAGAATCCCAGATCAACATGGGGATCCATCTAGGTTTTACTACAATGATGAGAGATTATTAATTGTACAGGGGAGTAAACATTATTCATCCAGCCCAAGTACAAAACTAATCAATAAGATTATAAACAAACCGCAAAACTACGCAAAATCAAAGAAAAAAGAGAGAGTTATCCAGCCCTATGCAACACCAAATGATCAGGGCCCTGTCTATCCAGTTGCATTGCATGTGCTAGGGACTGAAAGGACATAAACCGAGTCTGTTTGAAAGTGTTCTTGTGATTGTTTTTTAAAGTATTTTTCATCTAAAAATGTATTAAAATAATATTTTTTTAAAAAAAATTAATTTTAAAATTAGCACATCAAAATAATTAAAAACACCAAAAAAATATTTATTTAAAATAAAAAAATAATTTTCAATTTTTTTAAAAAACATTACAAATGGCGGATGGGGGAAGTGCTATGGCTATCAAATTGAAAGCACTTCTCCCTTCACCTATGATACGAGGAAGGGTGCCCTCTCTGTCTGTCTTACATGCAAATTCGATGATCATATAGTATATGCGTCAATATCTATACATACAGGACTGATGCAAGTTTCAAGCAACGAGGTGATTTTAGCTGATACTTGTCGACTTTCTTCTTTCTTCCTTTTAACTTTCCAGCGTAGAGATGGGATTGATCACCGGAGCGATCAACGTGGATTCGATCCCTACAAAAAGAGAGAAAGGTGGAAAGAAAAGATTTGAAGCTGATTTTGCTAAGAACATCGACAAGTGGCCATGGCATGTGCATGAAAGTAACACGATGCCCCCTCTAGGCTCTATCTATATTTATTAAGCAAACAAGGGACAAAAAAGAGGATGCATGGCACTGCCGTTCACCATGACTTGTAAGGTTGCTCCTGTGCCTTGCCGTGCCTTTTCCTTAACGTTGGAGGGCTTGAGATTGCGACACTGAAAGTGTTTTTCCTTTTATTTTTAATATTATCGTATTAAAGTAATTTAAAAAAATAAAAAAATTAATTTAAAACTAAAAAAAATTCAAAAATCCTAAGAAATCAGTGTCAATGAGACGACGACTAAGGAGTTTATGCCCCCAAGTGGAAGAAAATGCGTCCATCATTAATAAATTATTTATACCAGTTGTCACAAAAACGACAACATCAACTGACATGGCAAGAATTTATGATCAAGTACACGTGTTATGATTCATGGATATATTATTTTTTAAAAAAAGAAAAAAAGTTGATTTATGTGGAAAGAAGAAAAGGTGTTTCAATAAAAAAAAAAAAATGTATTAAACTGTATTTATTGTAAAAGTAGCATTTTTTATATTTCTCATCATCTGCCTACCATCTAGCAGTAACAGATAGTAAAGATTGTGGATTGATGTTATGAAACCCTACTGGTCACAATTAATACCGAGGAACATATTATTTTTTTAAAAAAAATAACAAAAAAACACTTGGGTGTGGAGAATTATTTAATATTATTATTAAATTCAATATATTACTTGATTCTTTACCTACTTCTATTTAAAAATTAAATTTTATAAAAATTATTTTAATATAATCAGTTTAAAAACAAACTAGCTTATCAGTTAAAAAAATCAAAAAATAAAATTAAAAAAAAATTATAGGAAAAAAAATCTCTTAGCCCAACATTTTACTTAACTCGAGTTTAAAATTAAACCGTATAAAAATTATCTTGATGTGATTTGATTGACTTAACTAGTAAAAATATAATCTGAATGACAAGTAAAAAAATAATCTAAAGATTGCATTGAAAAAAAAAAAGAAATTGACATAAAAAATCTCTCAACTTAACTTCTTTTCTAGTATAAGTTTCAAACTAAATTATAGAAGTTATGTTGATTTAATTTAGTTAATTTAATTAGTTAAAAGATAATTTGAATGATAGTTAAAAAAATTAAAAATAAAAAAAATATGAGAATTGAAAAAAAAATCAAGTTTTTTAATATAATAGGGTAATATGGTTTATGAAGAATTTAATTTGCTTTTCAAATTATTATTTTAAAAATAATATTAAGTTGTTGTTTTTTATATATATATTTTAATAATTTTGATATTGTGATATAGAAATTAAAAATTTTAAAAAATATTATTTTAATATATTAAAAAAAACATTAAAAAAAATAGTATTCACCAAGTTACGTTAAATCATTGTACTTTGTTTTGACGCAGCTTCTAAAGGGGCGGAAAAGACGGGGCAGAGCATGAAAAAAGGTATATTACAAGTTAGTCCCTATGTTTCAAGAAAGAAATTGTTTAGTATTTTTAATTTGAAAAATTATATAAATATTCTTTACATATTTAAATTTATTAATATTGTAATATTGTAATATTAAATCATAAAAAAAGCCTTTGTCCCTTCTTTCCTTCTCTTTACCTTCACTTCTCCCTACTCAGCCACCATATCGATCATCACTTCTCTGCCGCCTCCTCCTCCTCGCCTTTTTTTCCTTTCTTCTCTTCCCTCTCCTTATCTCTTCTCCCCTTTTCCCTCTGTAAATTTGACAAGTCTTTTAAATATTTAACGATTTAGGATTAATTAATTAACTTTTAGAACTAAATAAACTATTTAACTCAATTTATAAAACCGTGAGGACAAAACTAAGCAAGCAAGAGGAAGGGCAGAAACAAAAACCAAAACAAAACAAAAACCAGTCTTTGGTCGGGCAGAGCTCACCCGCTACCTTCGCCTCTCCCACGCCTTCCTTTCTCGGCCTCCATCGAACCAGCCAAAAAAATAGAAGAGAAAAAAAAGTATGAGCAGATAATAAGAATCCAAAACCACATTTCGTTTCTTGTCGTTTGTTCTTCTTCATACAGCAAAAGCAATACCTTAAGGATTTTGGATCTCCTTGACCGGTACGCCCTCAAGTCTCAGTATTTTCTTGGTTAGGGTTTTGATGTGATAATGGAGACGACGAGAATGAAAAAGTACAACAGGCAACTGAGTCCAGAGAGAGCAAAAGTGTGGACAGAGAGGTCACCAAAGTATCAACAACAGAACCGTAAAGTTGCTGTTGTTTATTACCTCTGTAGAAATCGCCAGCTGGAGCACCCTCATTTCATTGAAGTCCCTCTTGCTTCACCTGATGGTCTCTACCTTAGAGGTATTTCTTGGTGATTTCTTTTTTAGGTTTTGGTTTCGAGAATGAATGTAATTTGATGTGTTGCTGCAGATGTGATTGAGAGGCTTGATGTTTTGAGAGGTAGAGGGATGGCTTCCTTGTATTCTTGGTCTTCTAAGAGGTCAAA
>Ga0325400_1002189_pt1 | contig 16942 bp, 8 predicted proteins | sample PopdelMetagenome_2_FD_205662 | JGI IMG/M metagenome (GOLD analysis project Ga0325400, IMG submission 205662) | Populus deltoides microbial communities from Bellville, Georgia, United States - Xylem-PdKOR-R1 | ecosystem: Host-associated > Plants > Phyllosphere > Stem > Wood/Secondary xylem... | reverse complement strand
CACCTACCTCATAGCCATTCCGGCTCCAAAAGATTTTCCCGCCATAGCAACCCTCTGAATCCGAAAACACAACTATTTGGCGCCTTGCTCATATTTCAAAATTGGTGTTTAGAGGAGGGAAGAAAACTCAACATCCCTAAAAATGAAACCTACCCACTCTCTTCGTCTCTCTTTCTCTCTTCCTATATAAGAATTCCTTCTCTCTCCCATTTCTTTCTGTGCTAAACACCTGTTTGATAAAAGTCTCGAAAGAAGCAAATATGTATGTGGTCAAGAGAGACGGGAAGCAAGAGGCTGTCCACTTTGATAAGATCACTGCTAGATTGAAGAAACTTAGCTATGGCCTTAGCACTGACCACTGTGACCCTGTCCTTGTGTCTCAGAAGGTGTGTGCTGGTGTCTACAAGGGTGTCACCACTAGCCAGCTTGATGAATTGGCTGCCGAGACTGCCGCTGCTATGACTGCTCATCATCCTGATTACGCCTCTGTGAGCTTTTTCTTCTCATGAATTGGTCCTTTTCTTTTGCTTTGATTTCCGGGCACGCTCTAGATCTTGCCATTGTGCGTTCCACGCCCGCATATCTATGTGGATTTACTGACTGTTCAGTGGGGTCTAGAGAATCTTCTTTCAGACTTAGACACACACATGTTGGATCTCTTTGGTTTGTTTGATTTTTGGGGGGGGGGTGTTTGAGATGTTTGATTTTAAAGGTGCTGGGATCTGGGTTTGATCTTCTTTTATTTACTGTGGTGTTTTGCTTTGTTTCTTCTTGTTTGGGTTAAATGGCTATAAAGTTTTTGGATAGTCTGATTGAATATCGAAGAAATATGTAAATTTTTTGTTTGTGTGGATTATAGTCAATTGTTTGCGAGTTGTTAGTTAAATGTGTTTTGTGAAATGTTTTTGTTTTCTTTAATTTTCATTTGGAAGTTGTAGAATTTCTCCGACAACTATTAGCAGATTCATCTTGATTGAGCCAAGTTGTTTCTAATTCTTGGGCTTGATACAATTGACTATAATCCACACACAAAAAAAAATACAAATTTCTTTGATATTCAACCAGATTATCCTTGTGAAATGTTTTTGTTTTCTATAATTTTCATTTGGAAGTCATAGAATTTCTCCAGCAACTATTAGCTGATTCATCTTGATTGAGCCATGTTGTTTCTAATTCTTGGACTTGGTACTATTTTTGTGTTGTAACATTAACACCTAACAGTCTGTTCCTTATTTAACAAAATTGGAGACTGGACAGTAAATGACCTGTTTCTTGATTTTTTCTTTGAATATTATTGTGCTGATGCAGTTGGCTGCGAGGATTGTTGTTTCAAATCTGCATAAGAACACTCATAAATCATTTTCTGAGACGTAAGTTACATTTATATTACCCTGTTTCTACTGAACCAGTTGGCTTCATTCTTGGAAAATGTTGTTTGATCTGGGTTGGTGGTTGCTGCAGGATCAAAATTATGTACAACCATTTTAATGAGAAATCTGGACTGAAGGCTCCTTTGATTGCTGATGATGTTTATGAAATAATTATGAAGGTATTTACTCAATTCAAATACTATCCATTCTAATGGTTGTTAGATTTAATTGTTTCTTTTGTTGAAATTAAAAGGGTAAAAAGAAAACGTGTAGTTCTTGTTATTAACATTGTTGTGGAGCGGTCATGTTAGCAAAATTGTTGCCATGTTATAGATAGTTATAGAGGTACAATGTTCTGTTTGGATTTCTATGTGCTTGTCATTAGATTATGAAACTCATTTTACTGGAATTTGTTTTTTGTGCATGGTGCACAATTGAGCAATATTATGCAAGAAGCTGACTGTGTAGTTAATGTGGTTGCAATGCTTGATTACAAATGAAAAGGGTAATGTTAATTCTTTAATGAAAAAGAGTTTCTAGATGGTACTTGTCAACATGACTGAAGTAACAATTTTAATGTAATGGTTTGTTTTGTTTGTTGTAGAGATATATATATCCACCTAATGTCATGAGCTATGGATGGTCAGTAACATTTTCCTTTTGCTTCAGAATGCTGCTCGCCTGGACTCTGAGATCATCTATGATCGGGACTTTGACTATGATTACTTTGGCTTCAAGACCCTTGAAAGATCCTACCTGCTGAAGGTCCAAGGGAAGGTTGTGGAAAGGCCCCAGCACATGCTAATGAGGGTTGCTGTTGGAATTCACAAAGATGATATTGATTCGGCACTCAAAACATACCATTTGATGTCTCAGCGATGGTTCACACATGCTTCTCCCACCCTTTTCAATGCTGGAACACCTAGACCCCAAGTATGTGTTATGTTATGTGCATATCTGTTTGTGGGAGTACAAATTAGTTTATGAATATGGTGTTTAGGAAAGAGTTTTTTCCTTTTTTGCTGAAAATGAACACAGTTATTTGCTGTATCTTGGCAGTTGAGCAGCTGCTTCTTGGTGTGCATGAAAGATGATAGTATTGAAGGAATATATGATACATTGAAGGAGTGTGCTGTTATCAGTAAATCAGCTGGAGGAATTGGTGTATCTGTTCACAACATCCGTGCCACTGGAAGTTATATTCGTGGAACAAATGGGACATCTAATGGCATTGTTCCAATGTTGCGGGTGTTCAATGATACTGCCCGCTATGTTGATCAAGGAGGAGGCAAGAGGAAAGGTATGTTCATAATGTTGTGCTTGTATTGTCATTTTAAATCTATTGCCTGATGTTACTCTATTAAATCATTGCTAATCATGTTTGTAGGTGCTTTTGCTGTGTATTTGGAGCCATGGCATGCAGATGTATTTGAGTTTCTTGATCTTAGGAAAAATCACGGAAAGGTATGGCTGAAAAGTAGCAAAATTTTCCACTTCCAAATTGTCTTCCTGCTTTATCTGCTAGCACCTTTTGTTCACTGCACCAATGTGCCTTGCTGTTTAAATTTGAGTTGTAATTTTCATTTTTATAGGAAGAACACCGTGCTCGGGATTTATTCTATGCTCTGTGGGTTCCTGATCTCTTTATGGAGAGAGTTCAAAGCAATGGGCAGTGGTCATTATTTTGTCCTAGTGAGGCTCCGGGTTTGGCAGATTGTTGGGGCAAAGAATTTGAGGAACTATACACCCGCTATGAAAGAGATGTAATTTCTTTTGTTTTAAGTTTGTATTTTTTGAAAGATAGTTTTTTACTGGATTTTGGATGTTAATAATACTCATGCATATATCTAGGGCAAGGCCAAGAAGGTTGTCCAGGCACAAAACCTCTGGTTTGAGATTTTGAAATCTCAGATAGAGACTGGGACCCCTTACATGCTTTTTAAGGTGATTTGTGTGAATCTGTTGGATTTTTAAATGCTTTTCTATTATGGCATAGTATTTTCTTGTTTACTTATTCCTTTTCTGTGTTCCAGGATACTTGCAACAGAAAAAGCAACCAACAGAACCTGGGTACCATAAAATCTTCGAACTTGTGCACTGAGATAATTGAATACACAAGTCCAACAGAAACTGCTGTGTGCAATCTGGCTTCGATTGCTCTACCACGATTTGTTAGAGAGATGGTGGGGGCATACTTGCAAAGCAAGCCTATTTGAAAATTTTGTCTTTTAGGTCCTGTTTGTTTTGTGACCCAGTGGCATGCCATTTGTTGCAGGGAGTTCCTATAGAGTCTCATCCATCTAAAGTTGTTGGCAGTAGAGGTTCCAACAGAAGATATTTTGATTTTGAGAAACTAGCTGAGGTTTGTATTCCATTCATTGCATCACAGCATTTCCTATCATATGCACCTACATGCATCTTCTGCTTTGTGGAGCTATTTTGTTTCATATGCTCAGCCTGCAATTTCTGTTTTCCTCCTGCTTTTGGGACAGGTTACAGGAGTGGTTACAGTCAATCTTAACAAAATAATTGATGTTAATTACTACCCTGTTGAAACTGCTAGAAGGTCAAATTTCCGACATAGACCCATTGGCATTGGAGTTCAAGGTCTCGCAGATGCCTTCATCTTGCTTGGAATGGCATTTGACTCACCCGAGGTAAATTGTACTCCCAACAGCTATTCTTCTTGAACATTAATTTTGATTAATTGGTTGGTCTGATTGTTTAGTGGCAATCAATTTCAGGCACAAAAGCTGAATAAGGACATATTTGAAACCATATATTATCATGCTCTGAAAGCTTCTTCTGAGATTGCTGCAAGAGAAGGTCCCTATGAAACATACGTTGGAAGTCCTGTGAGCAAGGTATGCTGGGTTTCTTCAAATGCAAGCACCTCAAGTGCAATTGTATAATGTGTTATTCTTTTCAGATATTTTACTTTCCATTTCATTATATAAAGAAGTCACAAAGGAGCTGCTGTAATCCTTTTATTGCTTAGATATTTGTTATGCACAGCTGTATATTTTTCACCAATAATGTTTTGCATTAATTTGCTTGAATTGATTAAAGATTTCCTTGTGTCCCCTGTGCAAGTGAATATTTAGTAGCTTGTGTTCATCAGTTGTTGGTTGATGTAATTCTTTGTAAAGTTTTAGCTCCCATATGAAAGAATTTTCAAGACCTGCTGGTCCAATAACTAGCAGAACAGGTTACTTTCACTAGCTTCTGATTAGTAAATTATCCATTGAATTGTGCAGGGGATTCTGCAGCCTGACATGTGGGGTGTAACTCCTTCCAGTCTGTGGAACTGGGATGCCCTAAGAGAAATGATATCTAAGAATGGGGTGAGAAATTCACTTCTTTTGGCACCAATGCCAACTGCTTCAACCAGCCAGATTCTTGGAAACAATGAGTGCTTTGAGCCATATACTTCAAACATCTATAGTCGTAGAGTTTTAAGGTTTGCTATGCTAACCTATTCTATTCAGTTTATTTTAAGATCAATTGCCTTATGTTTGCTCTCTAATTCTCTCTTCAGTGGTGAATTTGTTGTGGTCAACAAACATCTTCTTCATGACTTAACTGAGATGGGCCTTTGGTCTCCTGCTCTGAAGAACAAAATAATCTATGAAGATGGCTCTGTCCAGAAAATCCCAGAAATCTCAGATCATCTGAAGTGTATATACAAGTATGGATAAGTGAATTTCTTCATAGCCATTGCTCCCTTCTCTTTGTATTTTTAACCCTAGAACTAATATAACTTTTGTGACAAATAGGACTGTTTGGGAGATCAAGCAAAAGACATTAGTTGATATGGCAGTTGATCGTGGATGCTTCATAGATCAGAGTCAAAGTCTTAATATACATATGGACCAACCCAATTTTGGAAAACTAACTTCCCTACACTTCTATGCATGGTCAAAGGTAGGCGCATCGAAATGACAACGAAGAACATAAACATGAAAGACAAATATAACATGCTATATCTATAATGGATTATATGCAGCCTGCTTACAGTAGGTTTATCCAATATTTTTGCCACTGGCATATAACCAATTTTATTCTTTTTTCTTTGAACAAGTGATTTTATTGTTATTGTAGATAATTTACAGGACAATGGCATGATGCTGTGCAATGATGATTCATTCTTTTATCCATCTTTTGATTGCCATGTCAATTTTGATGAAACCCTGCCCTCCCCTTTCATGCAATTAATAGTATTGTGTTGCAATATTTTCACTGTCTAACCATTTCTTTTCCTGTTTTGAAGGGTCTCAAGACAGGGATGTATTATCTAAGATCACAAGCGGCAGCTGATGCCATCAAGTTCACTGTTGATACTTCTGTTTTTAAAGTAATTACCAGTCATAACCACTAGTTTTCTACCATTTCAGTTTATTTATTCCATTGAAAGAATGTCTCGTTTATGGGTAATGCAGGAAAAAAAGCCAGAATTGGATGATGATGCTGCTGCTGACGATACTAAAATAGCTCAAATGGTTTGCTCCCTTACAAACCGTGAGGAGTGCATGGCTTGTGGAAGTTGAGGGTTAGATTTAGGAGCCAGAAAAGACGTGACTTTGGTTCAGGATCTTCTTGCATGCAGGAGGGCACAAAAATGATCTGGTGTGGCCAAGCACCTCTGTTAGGTGTTGCTTTAGGGGATTTGTGTATGGGTCAAGTCCAATCCAGTGAAATTATATAGGTATATGTTATATTTAATGTCTGTAAAGCTTAGTCCTGCTACTGCTGATTAAATCCATTAAGCCCTTGAATTGGTGGCTTAAACTCAACTTCAAACTGCAACTGGAAATGCCTTGTTTCCAAATTCCAATGTTGAGTGTTCATCTGCGGTTTTACTGACTCGATCAGTGGTAGGAATTGCATTTTTCGGACCAGAGACTCACAAACAAGAAGTGTGTTTTTTAGCGCAAAAAAGAAGTAATAATCAAAGACGTGAACTTGAAATTTGGTAACCTTTTTATTTTAAACGAACACTGAGAAATCACAAGACAATTTATAAGATTAATTTACACTCGCGAGAAGAATGAAAAAAATGATATTGCATTAAAAAAACAAAAATAAAAACAGTTTAAGTTAACTAATTAAATTCATGAAGCAAGTTGAAAAAATTAACTTATTGTTAAAGAATGAAATTTAAAAAGAATTTTTCAAAGAAAATGAAAAAAAAAAAACATAATCTAAGTTAACTAGGTAGAACTTGATAAACTTATGACTTGAATCATAAATAAAAAGAAAATTAATAAAAACATGAAATCTAATTAATAACCAACTAAATAATTAAAGTTGAAAAAAATAAAAATAAAAAAAAACAAAATATCAGAGTTAATTCGGGTTAACCTTCAATATTCATGATCCGGGTTATAAGAACAAGATTACCTCAAATTGAAAACAAATAACAAAATTTAATTTTTAACCAACTCATTGTTGAAAAACAAGGTGGGAGAAGAAAAATTTCTAAAGAAAATGAAAAAAGAACCTCTAGTTAACCAGGGTTAACCTGATAACTTGTTATCCGAGTCATGAAACTAAGATAATTTAATAAAAAACAAATCATGAAACCTAATTTACAACCAATTAAATATTTAAGGTTAATATATATATATATATATATATATATATATATATATATATATAACATAAAAAGACCCGAGTTAACTCTAGCTAATCCTCTAAATTCATGACTTGGGTTATGAGACTAAGACTACCTTATAGAAAACAAATAAAAAAAATCAAAAGAGACCAATACTTGAGGATTGAAATTGATACAAGGGGAAAATTGATAAAGCATGGCACAAACTCTGAGGAAAAGAGAGACAAAAAGAGAGGTTGCCACTAGCGACACACCACCCATCATTGTCGACCATATGTTGCACCCCTGTGTAACCCTTGCCTCAACGTTTCAACTGACATGGTGAAACTTCATTTTCGGTGGTGAAAGGAGGTCGCACACGCCGTCTAATCTTGGCAACTCTCCCCACTTTATAATCCTATATAAAGCAAATTAAAATAAATTATGAAGGTTAATTCCTCATCAACATATTGTTGAAAGATGAAATTGAAAAAAAATATAAAATTAAAAAAGAACAAAAAAACCTACACGAGTCAACTTGCTAAATAAACAACTGGGGTTATGAGATCGGGATATCCCAATGGAAATTAAAAAAAATATGATCAATTTTCAATCAACCTAATGTTGAATGATAAAGTTAAAAAAATTAAATTAAAAAAAGAATAAAAAACCCAAGTCAATTTGGGTTAACGTATTAAACTCGCGGCTTTAGTCATGAGACCTAAATAATTTCATAAAAAAATTACAAAGCTCAAATTCCAACATATCCAATGTTGAAAGTTGAAATTGAGAAAAAAACCTAAATCCATGAGATCGTGAAACTCCACAGAAAGAAAAATTGAAAAAATTACGAAGTCTAATTCCCAAATAACCTATTGTCAAATGATAAAATTAAAAAAAATTAAATATAAAAAAAATTGAGTTGTTGGAGGGTGAAAGTAAAAAAAAAATTCAATTAAAAAATGATCCAAGAAAATAAATCGAGTTAACCCGGGTTAACTTGACAAACCTGTAACTCAGGTCATGAAATCAAGATTACTCTATAAAAAAAATTAAAAAAAATTAGTAGAGTCAACTTAGAAAATCTACAAAACATGTGACCCAAGTCATGACGCCGAGATAACTCCATAGAAATAAAATTAAAAAAAAATTATAAAGCTTGATTTTCAACCAATCCAATATTGAAGGATAAAAAAAATGAATTAGAAAAATCAGCAAAAAAATAACCCGAGTCAACCGAGGTTGTCTTGTTAAAATTGCGACCTAAATCATGAGATAAGGACAAATTCATAGAAAGAAATTAAGGTATCGTTTGTTTGCTGGAAAGTAGTTTCCTTTTGGAAAGTGAATTCCGAGAAAGTGAATTATTTTCCGATGTTTGGTAGTGTAATGGAAAATAAGTTGGAAAACACTTTCCAGTGTTTGGTTATGTTATAGAAAATGAGCCAGAAAATAACTTATTAATGTTTTATTTTTTTTAAATTTATTAAAATAATAAGGAACAAATCTTACAAATTAACAAGTTGAATGAGAATGAAATTGAAAAAAAAAATATAATTTCATAAATTATCTTAAATAAAATAAATAATAATCAAAATAATAGAGATCAAATCTAAAAAATAAAAAAAATTAAAAGATGAAGAAATTAAAATAATAATAATTAACATTTCATAAATTATTTCAAATAAAATAAGTAACAATCAAAATAATGAGTACCAAATTTGATAGATAAAAAATTTCAATTAAAAAATGATAAGGAAAAAGTAAATAACAATTATAAAAATGAGGACCAAAATTAATATAAAAATTAAATTCTAAGGGATAAAATTGAAAAACAAATATTCAAAACAAAATATATATAACAATCAAAAGTTTGAGGACCAAATTTGATATAATTAGCAAATAATATAATATTTTTAAATTTTTAACAACTTCCAGAAAATGTTTTCCACCCAAAATAAAAGGAAAACACTTTCCTGAAAACCAAGCCAAATTTTCCTTTGACCGGAAAGTATTTTCCGTTGACCAGAAAGTATTTTTCGTTGACTAACTTTTTTAATGGCAAACAATCACATGAAAGTTTTGAAAGTGGTTTCCCGGAAACTATTTTTCAGGAAACAAACACAACCTAAAAAAATACCACTTCCAATAAATCTAATATTGAATGTTGAAATTGAGAAAAAAACAAATTCATGAGATCGGTACATGATTTAACAGAAAGAAAATATAAAAAAATTATGAAGTACAATTCTCAAGACAACCTAATATTTAAAGGATAAAATTAAAAAAAAATTGATAAAGAGTAAAATTTAAAAAAAAAAACCAAAGAAAAAAAAACACAAAATACTAATTTACCCACAACTTTTAATGTTTTGTTAATAAGAGGGCAGTTCTCCTTGTTCAAAGCTGTGCTTATTCAAAATGTTGAATTAATGGACTGCCTAGGAACTAAAAAATGGTGGGAAGCAAGTGGATTGAGCCGGAATTTAAGATTGTACACATTTTTGGTTACTCAATTCCTCTTATAATAAAAATTGTATGGACAATAGTCAACGTTTTCCATTTGAAGATTCAAACATGCTTTCAAATTCTATAATCAACAATAACTTGAGGTTTAGTTTTTCACAATTCGTCAAATCGATTACAGGACAAACGAACAGGACGTCGATTTCCATTGATTACAGGACACTGCAAACCAGTTTGCAGGGTTGCACTTCTCTTGTAGCTCTGGTAGGGGTGGTTTCCAGTAGCTGTCGGGCATTGAATTAGTCGAGGAGTTGCCTCGAGAAAGTTACGCCCACACGACGAAAAGGGCTACTTGCTTTAAGGCGAGCTAGCAGAAGAGCTTGTCCTGTAAATTCTGCCGGCCCCTACAGAGCCAGCCTAGGTCTTCTCTCTGCTTTGATTTTGTTTGTATTTAAAATTACGAAATTACTTTCTCGGGGATGGATCTTGACAATCTGCTTCTTTTGACCCTGAACCATTTACATTCCTCTGCTTTACTGAAAATCCCCATCCTTTTTTACAAGCAAACCAGAAAAAAAAACAAAGAAAAAAGAATTCTGAGCTAGGATAGCAGAGTGGTGCCCTTTCACTTTACAACATGGCTTCGAGCGTCTGGATTCCATTCTGACTATAGAGTTCTTAGGCAATGTTCTTCCAGAAACAAATTAGTTCAAGAAATTGTTATCATTTGTACAATTTATATGTGAAATGCCCCATTGGATCTGGTGTTTATGATGGATCATCAGTAAGGTTTTGACCGACACTGATCGGCAAAATACAAAATGCAGAGAAGACAGAATAAAGGTGGTCCAAAGCTATATTCAATGCTGATGCTTTCTAATAGTATAGACCTAAAGACTCGGATTTCTTATGACTCGGGCAAAGCATGTGCGTGTACTGTTATTAAAGGAGAAAAATATCTGACCTATATATATATATATTTGACCAGTCAAAATGCTAGGAATTAACCATAATTTCATGCATTCTCTCGATCGGAATTTCGAAGTTTGAACGTGACTTCTTGGGCCATGGTTGGAGTGAAGGCTATCGGTTGTGTTTGAAATAAGTGATAATAATTTTTTTTAAAATTTTTTTATTTGAAAATATTTGAAAATAATATATATTTTTTATGTTTTAAAATTTATTTTTACTGATCCAAAAACATTCGAGAAGAGCTTTTAGCCATGGTTTAAGTTTTTCTTTTAAAAACTTTTTGAAGCATTTTGAACTCAGGACTTGCGGGTGATACAATGATTGTCGCTCAGGAAAGTTTTGTTGTAGAGTATGGGTAAGAATTGAAATTCTTGTTTCATCATGCAAAAGTTATGACCATGTGTCACCCCTTGAAGGGCGAGTTCATTATATAAAAACATGTTGATACATTTAACATGCATGCTCCCAAGTTGAGACGTAAGTTCCCTACCTAAGGCCTACTATACCTGACTAAAAGAAAAGAATAAGAAAAGAATAAAGGCTCATTATCGAAAGAAAATTAAAAGCATCAAATGTGAAGTAGCTAGGCTCACAAATCTACTCGAAAGACTGTAGAGTTTCAAGAATGGAAAGGGAACATCTGTATAGCCATTCGTGAAAGCACTGCCAGCCCACGTCCCTCACACATCTTAGAACTTAAGGGCAAACTCAGTAAATATGCAATATTTTATCTATTTTCCCTTCATCCAGCCAACTCAAGCTTAAGTTATCATGGATCCAACAATAAAAAGAACTTCTAACAATAGGTTTACCAGGCCCATAGATCATGATAAATGGGTTACTCTAGAAGAAAGATTGAGAGTAGTTGAAGGAAATAATTTGACTAACCTTGTATTAGTAGCTGAAGTTTGTTTAGTTCCAAACATTATGGTGCCGAAGGAGTTTAGAGTTCTGAACTTCGTCAAGTATACCAGACTAGAATGCCTAAACATCCATCTTTGGTCATACTACAACAAGATGACTAAAATGATCCATAACGATAAGATGCTGATATATTTTTTCTAAGATAATCTCACCATATTCGCCTTGAGTTGGTTTATGAGACTAGACAATACATGAATCAATAAATGGAAAAACTTGATAGGCACCTTCTTAAAGCAGTATAAATTCAACATGAAAACTGCTCTTGACAGAACCAGCTTAATGGTCATAGAGAAAGGAAACCTAGAGTTTGTGAGGGCATATACGCAAAAATAACGAGATAAGGCAACACATGTCTAACCTCCACTGATATAGACATAAATGTTGATGTTGTTTGCCAACACCTTCCAATCTCCTTATTATGAGCATCTGATGAGAAGCTCAGCTTAATATTTTTATGATACAGTAAAGATTGCTGAAAGAATTGAACAAGCAATCAAGAAGGGAAAAATTGGATGTCCTACCATGGATTCCAGAACAACGATGAGAAATCAATCATAAGAAGGCTCTCAAGTGAGAAATCTTAGTTGTGTGGTCTAGCCAGGTCTCGTTATAGCATCAACTATTTAAATGCCTTTGTCAAATATTGACATACCTCTACCACTCGAGTTTGTCTACCAGCATCTGTTAGATTCTAGACTTATTGCCTTGGTCCCATCAAATATCATGCAACCAACATTTTCTAGGTGATATAATCTAGATGAGAGATGTGAATATCAAGGTAGGGTCTTAAGCCATTTGGTTGATGAGCAAATTTTGGAAGTTGTGAAGAGAATGAGCATTTTGACAAAATATTTTGATCAAACTTCAATATGCGAAATTAAAGCTAATCAATCCTGAAAGATTAAAGGTGTTTTGATTACAGAAATGACTTAATATTTGTTAAAATGACATGATAAATAATGTGGGGTGACCAAACAAATTTTGGGCTCACATACAAAATTGAACCACTCATCATGGAGCTAAGTTTTAGTAGTATACATAATGATACACAGTGGATTATGTAGTTATGGACTCGAGAATTATGATTATTTACAAGTTCAAATGATTACACTGGACGGGGTCAAAATTTATCAGTTTTAGTTGACCCTACTTGAAATGAAAAAATGTCATCTTTGTTTATTCCCTTCACTATTCTTAAAGTATTTATCCCTTGCAAATCTTAATTGGAGCATAATGGAATTTTTCTTTCTTTTTTTTAAAAAAGAAACCTTGACACAGATCATACCTCACACCCTATACTAGGGGCAAACGAGGGGTTTTCAATTGAAAAATGAAGACAATAGTAGAATCAATGGTAAAAAAAATGCTAAGAACGAAAGTCTAACGATTAAGAAAAGGGCTAAAAGTGAAAAAGCCCTAGACCGGGGGGCTTCCAAGGAAACTTTAATGAAGGTTGTGTGAAGCTAAAAAGTATACATCACTTGCATTTAAAGGCAAGTCAAGGTTAAAGATAGGAAAATCCTATCAAGTCTAAAAGGGCAAAAGAGGTTTTTTTTTTAGGAAGGGCATAACAAATTTCAAAAGTCAATGTCAAGGGAGAGTTTTCAAGAAAAAAAAAGAATATTGAACCATGAACATGTCTTTTGGTATCTACTATAAAGCCTCTAGTGTCTTTAAATGATTAGATTGGTTATCTATTAAAGAAAAAAAATTGATTTGCATTATAACCTCTATTAAGAGAATATTGATCTTTTAGGTGAACATGGAATGAGTGGCATTGTTATATGTCATTCTTTTACATAGATAGTAAAATAGAAATAAGGAAATAATGAGGCTAATGATTGGCAAAAAACCTTGACCTTTTTTTAATTGGAATTTGAAATAAAGGAGTATCAGGAAATAAATGATGGACAATGAGTTTTAATACTCTCTTTAAGTTTGAGATTGATAATGAAAGGAGTGACATAGTTATATGCTAATGTTTAACCTTGATTGATAGCATTAAAAGTTTCTGACAGATAAAAAATCTTGTTAAGAGTGAGGCATGGTTATATGTCATTATGATGAAGTTTCTTGTTAAATTTTAGGAAACAAGATTTATAGATGAAATATATGGCATGTCATTTTCTTCCACAAAGACAGTGAGAGAAAGAGAGTTAATAAATAATTGATGGTGATCCTAGGTCTTTAAAACCCTCAAACACTTTTGAGCCTATGAATTTCCCTTTTTTTCATAGTCATGAACCATAGCCTGCATTACATACTTTTAAAAACTCTTTTTAATCAAATAGGTGATTTGAACCGATAAATGACGCTCTTAAAAATTGAAGAGCTTTTTCATAAGAGTCGTGACTTCACAAACTAAGCTGCTGGTTATTATGCATGCTGATAAAGTAAGTGCTGAAAATGAGACAAATTTTCAATGGAACCTTGATTTTTTGCTCAAACCTCCTGTCGTTGAAATTCACAGAAGGTCATCTCATCATGTTCCATCAAATGACATACCTGATTTAGAGAATAAAATTGACACAAAGAACAATAGGAAAACTATTTTAATCTTATAATAGGTTAATTTCTGTTTTCAAAATACAAGACAATCAAATGATTGCATGTGTTGAATTGCGTATGTTGGGTCTTTGACTAAAGAAGCTTGATTTTCAAAAAATACTTTTAACACTGACATTTTTTTTTTATATTTCATTTCAACATTTAGATTTGAAAAGACATGATCTTTAAAAGGTGCGAGTTGATTCTAGAATAAGAGAAAATTCTTGGACAAAAAACCATAGACCCAGTTTGTAAAATTCTTGACGAAAATGACATCAACACTCCTTGAACAGTTGAGCAGTCGGGGGCAATGCAGTGAACCCTAGGAGGGAATGCAAACAGTATTCAAATTAGCTGGGTGGCAAAGAAACATAATTAAATGATGATCCAATGAAATCCATTGAAACTATGTTTAGCATCTGGCAATAACATAATCAAACCATAAAGGTAGGGTGCGCTAGGGGTGTTAATATCTTCCATATCCACAACTAGTCTCTTACCTTTAAATCTCTCATAAAACCAGTATACTCGGGTTCCTAGTGACCTTGAACCAAACAACTAGATAGCGACTCCCACGACCCCTAGATGTCGCGCGTCCACATGCGACGAGCATGTGACCCAGGTCATAAGACCAGGATCACTACACCAAAAAAATTAACGAAGCCCAAATTTAAACAAATCAAATATTGAAGAATAAAATTGAAAAAAGAAAACTAATTTCAAAAAAGGAACCAAGAAAAAATAATTAAAAGAATAATGGTCAAATAATAAGGGATGAAATTAAGAAACAAATCTTTAAAAAATAAAAATAAAAAGAATGAGGATCAAATTTGATATAAATACAAAATGCTAAATGATGAAATTGAAAAAAAAATAATTCAAAACAATTAAAGAGCAATCAAAAGAATAAGGTTCACAATTAAAATAAGAAAAAATAGAAGACATCCTTTAATTTTGGCTGGGTTGACATGTTTTTTGAGGGGAAGAAAGAGGAAAAGAACGGGGAGAAAAAATTCAACCGTTGTCTAACCACCGCGAGACGCCTTACACGCACCCTCTTCTATACATACCTCCATGTGCTTTGTCAGAATAGATGACAATTGCTTTTTTTAGTCGTCAGAGGTGTTGAACACACTGCTCAAAAAGCATGGGTGCCAATAACTTTTCTCTATTTTTTTTTATTTAGCTTATCAAAAGACCTAAGTGACCCTAACCCTATATAATATTAATGAAAAAATCATAACAAAAAAAACCAAAAAACCCTTCAACCTAAGTTATAGATTTATAGATTTCTTGCTTCTAAATATATCTTGGTAATTAAACTGTGCTAAGAAAAATAAAAAACTAAAAACATCCTTGCCCAATAATTAAACAAACTTAATTTTTAAGAGTATTCTAGATGTTATATTGTGTAAATATAAGTAATAATAATTGAAAGATACAATATACAATGTAAATAATAATAATAATAATAATAATAATAATAATAATAAAAGGATATTAGTCCGAGTAGTGAACCTATATACTTTAGTCGGCTATTAGTGTCTACATCTCAGCACAGAATACAAGTGGAAGCGGTCGGTCCGATGCTTCACACTAAACAATAAGAAACGTGTTTTTTATTTCCAAGGTTCACACCAACGATTGGCTGTCCTTTAAACTTATATGCTATTGTTTAGCCACCTGTTGCCGCTAGGAACGTCTTTTCGGTGCCTCCAAAACTGTGTCGTTGAGGCATTGTTCTTAAAAGGTTCTGGTTTCTAGAGAGTTGATTGAAACTTACAAGAATATTACTAAATTTGCATGTTTCTTCTTCTTTCTTGGGGGGATTAATTAGGTAAGGAGGTGGCTAAAGCTTTTCAAGGTTCCACGTGGGAGCTCAAAAGTGGCGAACAAAGAGGAGAAAATTGATAAAATAAAGAAGGTGGTGGTGCCGGGAGCGGCTGCAAAACCAAACTCTACCGAAGATGCTTCCCGACTCGAGTAGGGAAAGAGAGATGTCAATTATGGTGACTGCTTTGACACGTGTAGTGGCTGGAAATGTACCTGCAGATGATTCGGATTCCTCGACAGCATTTTCAAATAATCAAGGAGATTGTATTCATGGTGGTTTGTCGGCGAAGAGAGAAAGGGAAGAAGAGGGTGGTTGCAGTGAAGAGAATGAAAGGCTCTGTAGAGCATTTGGTGATGACTTCTTACATGGGGACGACTCCTCTGCCGGGAGAGGTAAGCTAGTTAGTTTTACGGTTGGCTAGGGTTACTCCCGAGCTAGCTGGTTTTAATTTGTCTAGCTTAATTTGTGCTCGTCTTATGCACTAAAATGCCCCATTAATCATGTAACACTCTGTTTCTCCCCTCCCATGTCTCTACAGCCACAGGAATTTCCGTCGTCACTACAAGCACCGTAACACCTGCATCTACACAGATGACATTTACTCCAGTATATGAACACAATGAAACCCGCAGAGACGAGCCACAGAGAAAATATAGGGGAGTGAGGCGAAGGCCATGGGGCAAGTGGGCTGCTGAAATAAGAGATCCAATCAAGGCAGCTAGAGTTTGGTTAGGCACTTTTGGTACACCTGAGGCTGCAGCAAGAGCCTACGATGAAGCTGCTCTGAGATTTCGAGGCAGCAAAGCCAAGCTGAACTTCCCAGAAAACGTCATGCTTCGACCATCTCCTCCCCCCAGTCCAACAGGAAACCAGTTGACTGTCTCTGATTCTCCAAGTTCCGGCCTTCTGTCCCTTTCTACATCCTCTGAGCTCTTGCTTCACTCCCAAGCTCTTCACCATACGCAAAACCGTGAGATTTCAAGACAGCAAGTTAGCCAACCTCAATTGATCTTGGGTGTTGGTGGTTATCAAAAGCAACCCGTGAGTCTATACGACCATATGTTTTTGTCATCTTCATTTGTTTCTTCTAATTCTTCATCATCCTCCACAAAACCTTCCAGTCGTATGCTTTTTCCGGCTCAGAAACCAGGCGAGTTTAGGCCTGCCACTAGTAGTCAGAGTAGCGGAAACGATTGTCAGTTGCCGGCCTGGTCAGGTTATAGCCATCATACTTCC
>Ga0325400_1002181_pt1 | contig 16962 bp, 18 predicted proteins | sample PopdelMetagenome_2_FD_205662 | JGI IMG/M metagenome (GOLD analysis project Ga0325400, IMG submission 205662) | Populus deltoides microbial communities from Bellville, Georgia, United States - Xylem-PdKOR-R1 | ecosystem: Host-associated > Plants > Phyllosphere > Stem > Wood/Secondary xylem... | reverse complement strand
TATATATATATGAACAAAATCTATTTTAATTCAATATATTTTTTTAAATCTTTGTAGTTTTAATTTTAAGTTTTGAAGGTATCCATGTCAACCATCTCAATCACTGATTGGTATTGCGCGGGGTCAGGTGACAACTATGGGCAACAGGTCACTCCCCTCCAAAAAAACGTCTAAAAAATCTCTCTCCGTCGCTGTCAGATCACCGTTAGCACCAGTACTCGACAGCAGCAAGTCGGTTTTTGCTCACTCTCCTCTCATTTTTTTTTTCCAAAATAATTTCTTCTCCAAAAAGAAACAGCCAGCAGCCCCATCCCCTCCTCCATGAAATAAAAAATCCACTCCCCTATTTAAACACAGACACACCATTTCTTCTTCATCATACCTTCAATAAAAACTGAACATCAGATGCATCTCTACAATGCGTGGCTGCCACCGCCAGTGGTGGAGGAGACGAAGAAAGAGAAAGACTCCTTCCGCACCGTGCTCAACTCCGTCAAGAACTCTTACAAACCCGATGATCCTGATTCCGTTTACTCCACTCTCAAATGGATTTCCGTCCTCGAACTGTTAGTCTCCCCCCCCTCTCTCTATCAATTTCTTTAATAACGATTGAGTTTTCAGCTTTATTTGATTCTAATGGAGTGTTAATGATTACTTACAGTTTTATTAAGGCGAAGAGCGAATTGAATTTGGAAGATGTAGCTGAACTCGTTCAATTTGGAATTGAGTTGTTCAATATTTCGCAGAATAAGCTTTACGCTCAGGTATTATTATGATTTTCGGGTTTAATGCTGATTAATTAATTAATTAATAATTATAATTAACTTTTTAATTCTTTTTGAGTCTTAATTGTGGAATTTCGGGTTTATTTTTTTTAGGTGAGATGGGGAAATTTGTTAGTGAGAGTGCTAAATAAGTATAGAAAGAAGTTGGCTTTCAAAGTGCAATGGAGGCCTTTGTATGATACTCTTATTCATACTCATTTTACAAGGTAGGGATTTTTTTTTGGCTTATTTTTCAGAGTTTTTGTTGATGATTTTAGTGTTTATGATCTGTATACTGGCGAGCATTATAGGAACACTGGTCCGGAAGGGTGGAGATTGAGACAAAGGCATTTTCAGACTATTTCTTCACTTGTTCGGTCCTGCCGGAGGTTCTTTCCTGCTGGTTCGGCTTTGGAGATTTGGAATGAGTTCTGGTAAGTGTTTAGTTTATCTGTAATTAGGATATTTACTGTGGTTTTACTCAATGGGAAACAGAATTGTATGTTTTTTCTATTTTTATTTATAGTTATATGTGAAGTTGGTTTTGACTGATACTGCATTTTTACTTGATGTTAAGAAAACCGAGACAAAAAGCCTGAAGAAGTACTGATTAAATTAAATGATGGTGAAATTTATCCTTTGAATAATCTGGTGACGTCATTAACTTTCTATGGTTTCTATATTCGTTGTTGAAATTTTCTTGAAATAAACTTGCAGTTCTCTCTTGGAAAATCCATGGCATAATTCATCCTTTGAAGGATCTGGGTTTTTGAGACTGTTTTTGCCGACAAACTTGGAGAACCAGGACTTCTATACAGAGTATGTAGTGCATAGTTTATGAAATTCTTATTTCTTTATAGTTTTTGGAGCAAGTTTTTATAACCTATTGTTGGCATGGCAGAACTTGGGTTAAAAAGAGCTTGAACATGTGGGACTCAATACCAAATTCCCAATTCTGGAACAGCCAGTGGGCAGCTATCATAGCACGTGTTATAAAAAACTACGACTTTATTGACTGGGAATGCTTCTTACCAATGCTTTTTAGTAGATTCTTGAACATGTTTGAGGTGAGTTTATGAATACTTCAACTTATGTTTTATCATTTTCTAGTTTAGGGGAATAGTAGTGGGTGACTTGTGTGATGTTTAGATTAGAAGTGTGGAATGTTCACAAGTGGTAGGATTTCGTTCTTCTTCGATGACTGGTATTATAACACATAATGATAGTAAGGACTTGTTAAACCATGCAGCTGAATTTTTTTAATACTTCGTAAGTACCTATAGAATGGGAAGAGGAACAAGAGGAGGGAACCTCTTACCTTAAATGCATGCTGTGACAAATTGACTATGAGGCAGTTTGCTAGGATTCCTTGTTGGAAGATTTTTATGGATATTAAAACATCAAGGAGAGGAAAGAAGTAGGAACAGTTGGAATACAAAGGATTTGGAACTCTTACTTTGCAAATTTATTTACACATTAAAAATGTGGGAAGGGAAATTGATAAAATGTCGTGTGCATTTAAATGAGGCTTGGCTCTAAATTCTCAGTCACTCCCTGAAAGAAAAATTCCTGCCTTGTTTTTCTTGGGTTCTCTGTCTATATCAATGTACTTGTTGCCATTCTGATTATCCACTATCATGCTTTAATCTGGCAATCACAGGTTCCTTTGGCAAATGGAAGTGCTTCATATCCATTTTCCGTTGACGTTCCAAGATACACAAGATTCTTATTCTCCCATAAAACTTCCACCCCAGCAAAGGCCATTGCAAAGTCAATTGTAAGATCAATAAACATGGCCATGCATTTTGTTGCTTTCATCAATTGATCCTATATGATTGTTTTCCACACTGTCATCCTATGCTGTTTCATTGCAAGTAGGTCTATCTGCTTAAACCTGGTGGTGCAGCTCAAGAGCTCTTCGGGAAATTGGGAAACCTCTTAGAACAGTCTGTTCACTATCATATGAATACTTTAAATATTGTCTCCAACCATGTTCATAATTCTCACCACTGGCTCATTATTGGTTTTTATTGCTGTAGATATTACCATCCATCTAATGGTGGTCGCTGGACTTATTCACTGGAGCGCTTTTTGCTTCATTTGGTAATTATGTTCCAGAAGCGCTTACAGCGTGAGCAATGGTAAGGATATGTATATATGCATCTTTTTACCTTGTATATGTGTTATGCATTTACTTTAAAAATGTTTTAAGCTGTTACTATACAAATATTGGTGGTACAGGAGCACAGATAACAATAGACAGGCTGAAATGTTTCTTGGAAGATCGGAAAGGACTTATTTTGTCAATGTTTTACTGAAGTTAATTGATCGCGGGCAATACAGCAAAGATGAACATCTTTCTGAGACAGTTGCAGCAGCAACTTCCATTTTGTCATATGTGGAGCCCACTTTGGTTCTTCCATTTTTAGCATCTCGATTCCATTTGGCCTTGGAGACGGTTAGTAGTGTTGCATGTGTTGTTTTATGGATCAAAATGCTGAAATATGGTTTTGACCCTGGCTTCAAGGGATATTTAGTAGTCTCCTCTTCTTCAAATAATGCTTCTGTCATCACATTAACTTGTCATTTACTTACGTTTGTGTCTAGTCAGATGACTGCCACCCACCAGTTGAAAACTGCAGTGATGTCAGTAGCATTTGCAGGACGTTCTCTGTGTCTCACATCCCTCTCAACTCGAGGGAAACATGAAGGTTGTGGTGGGGGTGATGATGCATATGTCGATCTCTTGACAATTTCACTATCCAATGCTTTACTTGGTATGGATGCTAATGACCCCCCCAAAACATTGGCAACCATGCAGTTAATTGGCTCCATATTTTCCAATGTAAGAGCTGATGCCTTGATAATTTTCTCAATTCTTTCTTTTATGCCCATAATTAATGAACATGTTCATTTCCCATTCAATTTATAATTACAGATTGCTACTTTGGATGATAGTACCGATCAGCTATCATTCATGCCAATGATCCGGTTTTCTGAATGGTTGGATGAATTCTTGTGTCGCTTATTTTCATTGCTTCAACATCTAGAACCCAGCAGCGTTCTGTAAGTAATAGCATTTAGTATCCCATCTGTTTCTCTTAAATTTTCTGCATTGCTTAATATATATAGACATGCTGATTTGCCCTTCTAGTCAGAACAATTCATTATTATTGTTATAGGCATGAAGGCGTACATTCATCGGCAACATCAGGAACTTTTCTTGTCGATGATGGTCCTTTCTACTATTGTATGCTTGAAATCTTGCTCGGAAGACTATCTAAATCGCTATACAATCAGGTTCAGCTGTTGTCTTCATTCACAGTTCATTCACCATGATCTCTCCTTGGTGAAGAGATTGTTTTTTAAATTATTCCTTTCATGGTAACAGGCTTTGAGAAAAATTGCAAAGTTTGTGAGGACAAGTATTCTTCCTGGAGCAGTTGCAGAGGTTGGATTGCTTTGTTGTGCTTGTGTTCATTCAAACCCAGAAGCAGCTGTTACTTCTCTTGTTGATCCAATCTTGTCATCTGTTATATCCTCTTTGAAAGGAACGCCTGCAACGGGCTTTGGAGGGAGAGGGATTCCAGATGCCACAGTTTCAATTAAGGTTTGTTAGATGGTGTAAGTTATTAAATTTTATTTTGCAGAAAGATTCTTGGTGAAAATTGATGGCTTCTTTCCCAGGCCAAACCAACACTCTCTCCAGCTCTTGAAACAGCAATCGATTATCAATTAAAAATATTATCAGTAGCCATAAACTATGGAGGTCCTGCTCTTCTTCGGTGCAAGGATCAATTCAAAGAAGCTATCGTGTCAGCTTTTGAATCTCCCTCTTGGAAGGTTTTAATTCACCCCAGTAACTTGTTTCATTTATAATTGAAGATCCTATTCAAATGATATTTGTTTGGATAGGATGCTTGTTGGGCGTTTTGCTGAATATTTTAAATGCTTGTCTAATTTTATTGTATGCTTTACATATTTTTTTTGGAAAACTCTTTCATCATATGCTAGGTTAATGGAGCCGGTGATCATCTCCTTCGATCCCTCCTTGGAAGCCTGATTGTTTATTATCCTATGGATCAATACAAGTAAGCTTATATCTTTTCATCTATACATGTTATTGTTAAAAATTCTCTGTTGTTTATCTATTCAACTTCCCTTTGAATAAAAAATTGAAGAATATTGATTGTAGGTCCATTTCAAGGCACCCAGCAGCTCTGGCATTAGAAGAATGGATCAGCGCAAAAGATTGCAACAGTGATGGACCATTGATGGGGCCCAAGTGGCATGTTCCAAATGATGATGAAGTTCAGTTTGCAAATGAACTTTTAAACCTTCATTTTCAATCAGCTTTAGATGACCTTTTGAAAATATGCCAAAATAAAATACATTCCGATACAGGTAATCCTTATTTGTTCTTCTAACGTAGTTTTCAGATGTTGTGGTGGAATTTTTATCTTGAGGAGCTTAGAATCTTTCTAGGTCATAAAACTGATGAAAATAATTGTCTTCTAGAAAAACTTTGAACCTGATGACTTGATATCAGTGGATCAAAATATTTTATGAGGGTTCATTCTGCTGAATCTCATATAATCATGTCCTAATATCCACGATTCCAACTGTGTTAGTAGTTCAATAATAATTGCAAGTTAATGACTATATGCTGTTTCTCATGTAAAGAAAAATGCCCTGACATTGATGTTGCAATTGATATTTCATTATTTTTCTTCTGCTAATTACATGCACCTTGCTAGCAGGAAATGAGAAAGAGCACTTGAAAGTGACTCTTTTGCGTATTGATTCTTCACTGCAAGGTGTTTTATCTTGCTTACCTGATTTCAGCCCATCCTCCAGGAATGGGATTGTGGAAGATGCGAGTCATATTTCTTTCTTGATAGCTGGAGCAACTGGTTCAAGTGTTGGCAGTACTGGACTGCGTGAAAAAGCTGTTGAGATTATACATGCAGCTTGCAAGTAATTTTTGAATTTTAGTTTTTATCTGGATATTGTTTACCCACATTGAGCAAGTCTGAATTGCTAAAACGTTGCTATATTTACAATGCTGCAGATATATGTTAGAGGAAAAATCAGATGACAGCATCCTCTTGATACTCACTGTTCGTATCATGGATGCTTTGGGAAACTTTGGTAATGAACTATACATTCAGATGAATAGAATTCCTTTTAACCTCTTGAGATGCTCACAGTAGTTTTTCCACACACATATTTTAGACATCACCCTTTTTTGTGTCCTGATTTGTTTATTTTCATCCCTTAACCTATGTCAAACAGGAAGTTTGGAGTATGAGGAGTGGTCGAATCACAGGCAGGCTTGGAAGTTGGAATCTGCTGCCATTTTAGAACCTCCAATGAATTTTATCGTGTCTTCTCATTCTCAAGGAAAGAAAAGGTAAGTAGTTTGGACATGAGATTGCCCTTTATTGTTGTTTGAACCTTGCATTGGTGACTGGATTCAAATGTTTAATCTATTGATCTAATTCAGGCCTAGGTGGGCTCTTATTGACAAGGCATACATGCATAGTACTTGGAGGTCATCACAATCATCCTATCATCTGTTTCGTATGAGTGGGAACTTCTCTCCACCAGACCATGCAATTCTTTTGATGGATGATCTGCTAAAACTTTCTTTGCATAGTTATGAAACTGTTCGCTCGTAAGTTCAATCTTCTGCGATCCTTACATGATCAAACTGGTTTTTCCTGTGCATATTCTTGTTTCTCTTGGGTGATAGGGTTGCTAATGATTTTTAAATAAAGGCTTTCCCATGCCATAGCTTCTGCTATTTCATAGTTCAAACAAATAACTAGGAAAAACAACGAGTTTCAAAAATATCTGATATACATTATTGACCTTTTGCCAGGCTTGCTGGAAAATCTCTGCTGAAGATGATTAAGAGATGGCCATCAATGATTTCAAAATGTGTGCTCTCTCTTACTGAACACTTGCGGAATCCCAGCTCACCAGAATATGCAGTGCTGGGTTCTTGTACTGTCCTTTCTACACAAACAGTTCTCAAGCATTTGACAACAGTAATATTCAGAACAAATTGGTTTCAATACATTTCTGGGAGTAAAATTTTCTGATATGCCATCTTTTATTTCAGGATCCAAAAGCATTATCTTCTTTTCTTCTTGGGATTCTTTCAAGGTGATCCTTGATTCCCTTTTTTTTTTCCCTTTATATATTGGAGTTTTTTGATAACTGTGAAGCCATACTAACTCTAACCTGCTTTTCCTTTTGTTTTTGCAGCTCGCATCATGAATCACTGAAAGCCCAGAAAGCAATTAATGAGGTCAAATCTCTTATCAGTATTAATTTAAGGGTTGTGTCTCTGAATTTACTTCTAATATTTTTTAGTGCCCCAACAGCTTTTTGTTATGTACAACATCTACTTTCCGGGAGTGTCTAGAAGCATTTTCAGGACATCAGATAATCACATAGATGGACCAAATTTTGCAGATTTGGTTTCTCAGATTGGATCAATGAGTTTTGATTCTTCTGGTTTGCATTGGCGGTAAAATCTCACTCTTTGTTTACTCGATATTTGCAGTAGGTGCTGAGCTGCCTTCAGAATTGCCTTTAAGTCTATCATGAACATTTTTGGCCTGTTGAGGAAGGCCCATGTACTGGCAGACTTAGAAATACTGTCTGGTTGAGTATGTGAAATGCAAATATAATTATTTTTGACTGGAAATGCAGCATCTCTATCTGTTCTAAACTCTTGGCCTCCAAATAGTCATGGATTTTGGTTCATTTCATTTGCTGTTGTTTTTACCTGGCAGGTACAACCTAATGGCTAACAGAGTTCTGCTTTTGTTGGCTATGGCTTCTAGGAGTGTTCCAAACTTCTCTTCAAAAATCCTGAGTGAAACTGCTGGTGAGTACCTTTCCTGTTACTTTGTGATTGACTCCTTGCCCTTTTCATCAGCATTCTTTCCACATTTTAATGGGATTTTTACTCACAATTTCTTTGACATTGTCTTACTGATACCTTTTCAGGCCACTTTCTTAAAAATTTAAAAAGTCAACTTCCTCAAACAAGGATACTTGCAATCTCAGCTCTAAATACACTATTAAAAGAGTCACCATACAAGCTCTCTGCTGAGAATCAATCTGCAGTACTAGAGGATTTACAGACAAATGCCAAATCATCTCTCGAAGGGGCATTAAGTGAAATTTTTCAGGAAGAAGGGTTCTTTAATGAGACTTTGAATAGCCTGTCTCATGTTCATGTAATCACTGATATTGATAGCACTTCTTCCAGAGGAAGTCACGGGAATTCTTTTATCCAAAACCTTGCAGACAAATCAATTACCCGTTTTTATTTTGATTTTTCATCTTCATGGCCACGCACTCCTAGTTGGATTTCTCTATTTGGAAGTGATACTTTCTACTCCAACTTTGCACGAATCTTTAAGCGCCTAATACAAGAATGTGGCCTGCCTGTCTTACAAGCGCTTAAAGGAACACTGGAGGAGTTTGCAAATGCTAAGGAAAGGTCTAAGCAGTGTGTTGCTGCTGAAGCATTTGCTGGGGTGTTGCACTCTGATATCAATGGTCTTTTAGGAGCATGGGACAACTGGATAATAGTTCAGTTGCAGACTGTGATTCTTTCTCAGTCAGTGGAATCTATTCCAGAGTGGGCAGCATGTATACGCTATTCAGTTACAGGAAAAGGAAAACACGGTACAAGAGTCCCTGTTCTGAGGAAACAGATTTTGGATTGTTTGATGACACCTTTACCTCCAGCTGTAAATACCACTGTTGTTGCAAAGCGCTACACTTTTCTTTCAGCTGCTCTCATAGAGATATCCCCACAAAAGATGCCAGTGGCTGAGATAAAACTCCATAACAGACTTATGAATGAGCTGTTGGATAACATGTGCCACTCATCAGCGCAAGTAAGCATGTCATTGTCATTTATTTTCTTAATTGAAGCTGGCATGTTTTGTCACTCTTATGAATCATGAATATGTTGAACTTCCTTTTCCTTTTCTATTATGTGAATCCTAAAAGGAATGAGAAGAATAACAAAGAAACTTAAGTCTTTCTTGGAGAGTGGTCGAATGTAATGACGTATGAAGATAATAACCACAATTATTTTCTGTATCCTTCATTTTCTATAACAAATTGAGTTGTTTTTCTGATCATGTTACTATGCTATATTGTCATGGAACAGGTAAGGGAAGCTATAGGTGTTACCCTGGCTGTGCTGTGCTCTAACATTCGTCTTCACTTGTCAGCTGCTCACGATTATTCTTGTGAAGAGGCAAGCGAGATTGACAACCAATTGAAAGAGGAAAAGTGGGTCCTAATTCTGACTCACCGAGCTACTGATGTGGTCACAAATATTCAGAATACTAGTCCAGCAGACAACTTGGAGACTGCTGGGCATACGGCTTTTCAAAATGGGTCTTTGAATGGGGATGCACAAGATGATGTTAAGTGGATGGAAACGGTATTAATTTTCAGAACAAATTATATTTGCTTCCACAACTATTAGAGTGACTGATTGATCAATATATTTCTTCTTGTTTGATGCAGCTATTTCATTTTATCATCTCAACGTTGAAGTCTGGCAGATCTTCTTATTTACTGGATGTTATTGTGCAATTTCTCTATCCTGTACTTTCTTTGCAGGTATGTATGGTGCATTTTCTTTGTTTGTGTTACTTGACTGGTCTTTGCCTGTGGTTTCCATCTAATTGCTGCAGTGATTGCTCCAAATTTTCTGAACACCCCGATTGTTTGCCATTATTCCTTTTATGCTCGTTTGAATGTTTGGGTTGGCTCACATACCTTAGGAAGAAAATAATAAGATTGAAGCTTTTTATTACATAATAAATAAGAGAAATGGGAATGTATAGCTCCTTATTTCAACTGAATAACATTCTTTTTCAGCGTGCACTTTCCTTATTTGGTCTTTATACAAATCTTCCACTTGGTGCTTAGTCATTTTGCTGCACAAGCTGTGGTCATCCCTTCTCTCTTGTTGCCAGCATTTTGTTTCCAGTGATTTGGAATACATACTCGGATGCAAATTTGATGCACAATATTGGGGCTTGTTTAATTCTCTGGGGCATTTGATGTAGAAACAGCATACTTGAATTTATTGCCTGAACGTGCCGATAACATTAGGCATCCTGCATCTTTAGCTGACAAAGATATTATTGCCTTTGTGAAGGAAACATCAAATAAAGATTTGTCAACTCTGGCCAAGGCATGTTTTGAATTGCTGAAATGGAGAATTTTCTGGGCACCTCATCTCCAGAGGGCTGTTTCAGTGATTCTTTGTTCTGCCAATGATCCGAACTGGCGGACCCGATCAGCTACTTTGACATATCTGCGTACTTTTATGTATAGGTATTGTGCATTTTCTGTATGCCTTATCTCTTACATCGTGGATCCTGTTTTATCATGTTAACATGGTAATTTCAAGTTCTTATTTCCAGTTTTTGTCGCACATTTATATTTATTGCAGTATATTGAGAAGTCAAACTTGTTCAAAGCAAGCAAGGAATTACACTTTTAGATTTTCCACACAAGAATATGTATTAATCACTTGTTTTATATTGCAATTATATTTTCCATGATCTCATGTTTTAACAAGTTATTTGTTATAGATCTGAATGTGAATATTTTTTTATGCATTGAACGTAATTAGAGCCATGTTTAGTATTTTGTGGGAATCAGCTTGAGGGGTGTGGGTTAAGAAAGTATTTATGATTTGGATTCTTAAATAGTTGGCATGCTCTTTTTATTACAGGCATACTTTCATCCTCTCAAATGTGGAAAAACAACAAATTTGGAAAACTGTTGAAAGTCTCCTGAGAGATAATCAAGTAGAGGCAAGTTCCTGGCTGAATCTTCAATTTGATGAGTTTTGTAGATTTCTAGATGCAAATGTAGATTAGCTGGTGAAGATTAATCCTTTGTTCAATTGATAGTTTAATAATCATTGACCTGACTGATTTTTATATGTGATAAGATGTCAGAGATTCCTGAAATAAAATAGCAGTTGTGAAATACTAAGTCACCAGGTGCATTAGGATAGTCCTTTATGTAAAGGTTTCTTTCATCGTGGGAGTTACCGAGGGAGCGAAGTCCTTGGAAAACAGGACAAGTCATTCTATTTTTGCTTTCAACATAAAAAGCTAATTCTTGGTCAGGTAAGGGAGCATGCTGCAACAGTTCTAGCAGGTCTAGTGAAGGGTGGGAATGAAGATCTTGCTAGAGACTTCCGTGAAAGAGCTTACTTGGAGGCGAATACCATCCATAGGAAGAGAAAGCAAAGGTTATATAATGATCTTCTGTTCTATAAGTTAGATTTCTCTTTCACCGAGTATACATTTTTCATGCACACATTGATGCACCTTTTGGAGTCCATGTCAGGCATACGTGAGGTTGGCCTTTTGCATTGAAATTTCTTTTTATCTAATTGACATCAAAATACTATCTATGTTCCTCACAGTCATCTTAATTATTGTGTGTGGGATCACCACTGGTATACCATGTTTTCATATCTGTTTTGCTTTTAGTACACAAGCAGCAAGTCCTGGTATGGATGATCTTGTAATTTTGACATAGAGATAGTATACCTGATTGTAGGAATCTGAAAACTGGCCAATCTATAGCATCTGTTCATGGTGCTGTACTCGCTTTGGTGGCTTCTGTGTTGTCAGTTCCATATGATATGCCCAGGTATGTTCATGTTAATATATGGAACCAATTGTATCAAGTGTTCAGAATTATCCTATAATGTTATTCGTTTTGTATGAAATGGTGATGATATGCAACTTATGGCAAGTTGCTTCATAACCATGTCAGATCCTCCTTATAGTGGCAAGTGGTCAAGTTATCATATTAGTGTTACCTGACCAGCTAATGTGCCTAGTTGAAGTAGTGTTTTGAGTAACAATAATATCAGGTAGCGTTTCTATCTATATTTATCAAGAGCTGAATGAATGAAGGTTGTAATTTTCTTAATGTCTATACTTCAAACTCTGTGGGTATAGTTTTGATTATTTTCTTGATGAGATTAATTATAATCCTGCTGACTATTTTTCCGTTCTTAAGAACCATAGGAATTGCAATTCTAATCTCAGTCCTCTTGCCTTTGTGAGGTTCGCTAACTGCATAGTCATTTATTCCTTGCTATGGCGGATAATTAGGGACATTGAATCGTGTTCCAACTCAAAATGCAGGACATGTCATTAGTGCTTGAGGGTAATTAGGGACATTGGCTCTTGGTTTAAGGTGGTGCTAATTAATCAAACTTAAAAGAAGTGTTTCTGGAATTGGCTAAAATAAGCACAGTAGAGTTTTGTCTTCTTTCCTGTCATGGGATTTGATGAGAAGCAAGGTCTTGTATAGTTGGTAAGATATCCAAAAATGCATGGCTGCTTAGGAAGATGGTTGAAAGGTCTGTCTTTCTGGTTCTTTTTATCTGTTCTTAATAACACAATCGTGGATTATGTCAATTACGACAGCAGAAATTGGCTGATCAAATTGAAGTACCTGCATAGTTATATGGAAGCTTAAAGAAGAAATAGTTGTGCTAGACACACCGTTATCAAATGACATAATCATGGTTGGGATCAATCTAATTTGTTTAAGACTTGCTGAAGCTCTCTTGCTACTTTTTTTTTCTGACTGTCATAACCGGCTGAGAACAAGGACTTTTTTAGAGCAACTTAAATGGGTTCCTGGAAACTCTAATAATTACTCTTACACACGCCACACCAGAAAGCCATTTTGTGACTCTTAACTTACATAATTTTGAAGAGATCTGATTGTTGATTCTTTTTGAAGGAATATATGAATGCATATAAATATGATAGCTTTGGCCCTTGTATTTTACCTGATAATTTTCATCTATTCAGTTGGTTGCCTGATCATGTTACTCTACTGGCTTGTTTTGGAGGAGAGCCTTCACCTGTGAAATCTACGGTTACAAAAGCAATCGCCGAGTTCCGACGAACTCATGCGGACACATGGAATGTCCAGAAAGATTCATTTACTGAAGAACAACTCGAGGTAGCCTTATAAATGTTTGTCACATTCCTTAGGTTGGAGGATTTAAATACCTTTCGTGATTTGTAAACCTCTACTTATTTGATACTGGCAGGTTCTAGCAGATACATCGTCCTCGTCATCATACTTTGCTTGATATACATGGCATTTTTAGCAAGAGAAGATACTGTAGGAACTTATTAATGATTGAAAGGGTTTCAACACCAATGATTTGGTAGAACAAGAAGAAGTTATGCGATTCTAGGGTATAATTTGTATAGAAGTTTATTTACATTTTTCATTATTTGTGATAAGATATCTGTTATTGTCAATAAATGAAGGGTGTCATTGCCTATTTTGTGATGTAAATATCCTTAAACTATTGAGTTCATTAGATCATCAGATGGTAAATCCCATAGAACGCAGTCTGTATTGAAGAGGGATGAGCCATTTCTAATCTCTTTCCCACCCTGGGATTCTTCTCCATTCTCATCATCGAGCTTTTCATGCAATCTACCTTGTTGGTCACCTGCTGTGCACGTGCTTCCAGTGCACATACTCTGACTCCATGGCGATAAAGCTACTTCGTTGCCAAAAGAAGATGGACCGCATAAAAATGCATTAACTGATGAAGGGAAGTAGGCGCAGCTGCCTGCAAAATTGGCAGAGGTAGCACCAGTGGAATCCCAGGTCTTGTTTGGGGGCAGAATTCCAGGTTCTTGCATGGCCCTCGAGAAACCAAGCTTGATTCTCTCAATAGTATCATCATTTTCATCATGTTTAGTGGCAATATAAGGGGATGAGGTGTTCCCTTGTACTCCATTTGTGTTGCATTGTAGCAGCTGAAAATCAATCCGCTTTTTAGTGAGCAGGTGGAGCATTTCATCCTTGAAGCAGCCAAGGGCTGCTTCTGCAAGGTTAGTCACCTGCGGTGTTGCTAGTGTGGTGGCAATCTCTGCCATGAGGTGGGAGAAGGGCTTGTGGGTAACTGGGTCTATTCCCATGCCAGAAAGCTTCCTTTTCAGCTTGGTGTTCCAGTGATTTTTAACATCATTGTCTGTGCGGCCTGGAAGCTGAGCAGCAATCAACGACCATCTGTGATGCCATTTCGCAATCAGTCATTGAATAGCAGAACTTGATACAAAAAAAGGTTTATGCAGCATGTATTGAAAGACTGAGCAAATATATATATATATATATATATATATATATATATATATATGTCTCGATTGGTGTACCGGTTGCCAACAACAGAGTGAAGCTTGACAATGGTATGTTCTTCTGCATCCGAAAACTGGCCGTGCTTCAGATCAGGCCGGAGATAATTAGTCCACCGCAACCTGCAACTCTTCCCACATCTCTGGAGACCTTAATCATACAAGGACAAAAAAAAAAAACAATAATAATCCGGTCATAAATAATATCATATGAATGATGATGCTATTAAGAACATTAATGTGGAGGGGGGAGAGGACAGAAACCAGCATTCTTGGGGATGAGCCGCCAGTTACGGGTGCCGTGTTGGGCGATGTAAGAAGAGAGTTTGTTATCTTCTTCAGGTGTCCATTGCCCCCTTTTCACGTTGTCCTTCTCACAACACGGAATCCTGCCCATCTGTGTGTGCTTGTCTTTTGTTTACTCTTCTTCTCTCGCACTATCCTCCTTGAGAAATGCTAATACTTTGGCTACTATAATGCTGTCTACTGTCTAGTGCCTCAAATTTTGGGGGAGCAAAATTATAAAGAAAAGAAAACAAGTGGAAGTGAGAAAAGAAATGGTAAGCGGGTCAATTCTTATATACAGAAACAAAAGTTTGGTTTGCATATGAAATATTGCATGGGGTTAAATAAAATGGGAAATAATAAAAATGACATCGAAGGCGCATGATTTTATTAAACTATTCAACGCTATTGAGAGTGTGAGAGGTGGGCTGGTAGCTCACCCACAAGACACCCGGTCAACTCTCTCTCTCTCTCTCTCTCTCACTTGTTGACTCCCTTTGGAGGTCCTTGCAGATGTTTCGGGTTGGGTGGCTTTCTGCTTCGATCACACAATTGTACCACCGCCTCCATAGTAGGAGTCTCGAATTCCTTGAAAGCAGAACATGTGAAGTTTAAGGTTGTTCCACGTACGTGCGGCTCATCATTTTGACACGCAGCCTCGAGAGAAAATGAAGGGTCTTGTTTTGCTCAACTTGCAAGAAAGAAGCCATTGATGCGGTAGAGCAGACACAACCACCTGCCCTTGTACTCTTTCTAATTACTCCGTACAAAACATCTTGCCCGATACCTTGTTGACGGGGGGGACTACCAATTTGAATGCCGCCAGTTAAGTGTTCATGTGAACATCTATTATCTAAATACTATTTATTATTCAACATAAAATAATTATATACATCGAAAAACATACACAAATTTTATATAATATTAATTCACAGGAACCGTGCTTTAAACAATTCCAGGTTCCATGTAGTTCTGATGATGAATCCATGGCTTCTCAACTAAAACTTGGAGATGCCTTCACCATGATCAGTAATTCTGCCTCAGGACATCCCTTTTACTCCCTTGGCTCAATCTTGCACTCATCAGCCCTTCAACTGATCCAATCAAAGCAAACGCTGTCACCAAAAAGCAGATGACGCTGAAGGCTCGAAGCACGATCCACTTAATTGTCCATGCCTCAATATTTTTCTGCTTAAAATACATTTCCACAGGAAAATATACAGCTAAGGGCCAAAAGCCGAATCCTCCTACCAATCCAATAACCTGGTTGAAGTAGGGAAACATCATTGCTATCGTGGTTGTTGATACGACGTAGATAGTTCGGAAACACAATCTGAGGAGATTCAATTGGAAACCTGGCAACCGTGGGAATTTGTAGGTGAGATTCTTATTCAAAAACCTGTTGTCTGGATATTTCTCTGCAATCCAGTTTTCAATGACTGCAAATAATGGCTGACTGTAAACCTGTCAGCAAAATCAAACATTGTGAATATTTCAGGGATTGTTACTTCTACAACGCTACGAAGGTGCATCTGCTTATCTTGTTATCATGAACATTGTGTACAGACACATACCTGATAGCCACCAACTAGATGAAGCACAATACAAGCATTGGCCAGGTCAATAAGCCAGTACGGTTCATAAAATCCAAATCCTGTCAAGAGGTTCCCTGGTGTTTTTTCTCCAAAAGCTGCATAACCAAAGCCTCCGCAGCAGAGGTAGAAAAATGTGGTGACGACAACTGCTATTGTCGATGCCTTCTTCATGCTCTTGCTTTCTGATGGAGGTGATTTTAAAGTATCCTTTACGATTTCCAAGTTTCAACACATACAATTAGTCTATTAAAAGAACTACACTGGTGTTTGATCATTTCAGCTTAAAAACTTACCCATCCAGAATCACAATTCATACCTGTATTTCTAGTAGAATTAGGGAATATGGATATGCAAATGCAATATCTCCAAGTGCTTGAGATACATTCCATACTTTATCAGCTGCCCTATAAGCTGAGACTCCTGCGATCCCACCCTTAACAAATCCATTTGCTGAAATTTTAGAGACAACAGAAACTATTCAGAATAGATGGAGCTAAAAGTTTACAGGAACAATGACCCCGACACAAGATTTGGAGGGCCAATAATAGCTGATGCTGTACCGCACCTATCACTTGTGCAAACCCAAGTGCAAATCCTATAGAGGCATAGCTGACTGACATGATTGCAGCAATAATTGATAGCCATTGTAGGTTATGGAAATCTGGTATTTGGGACAGTACAACTTGAACCACTCCAAATAGTAGCATATATAAAGAGCCTCCATATTCACAAGTAGCCTCGTGCCCTTCTTTGTGATAACAGTTTGATTTCTGAATTGCCCTTCATCAGAAAAATAGTAATTGTTTTGTAAAGAACCACAAGGGCAATGCTCGTCATTAGAAGATCATTTACATTCGAAGATTCCATGGAAATGCAAACTTAGATGATGAATCTACGACTTGAGAGTAGCTTAAATTACAACAGATGTACCTCATGCTGATAGCAGTAGTAATAGTGTAGGCAATTCCTGTTCCATACAAGCCTATTTGTGCTAAGACGCCACATATCAATGCGTTCCTTTTTCCTGAGTCCATGCAATCACCAACTATTAGAAGCTAGTTAATA
>Ga0325400_1002178_pt1 | contig 16968 bp, 12 predicted proteins | sample PopdelMetagenome_2_FD_205662 | JGI IMG/M metagenome (GOLD analysis project Ga0325400, IMG submission 205662) | Populus deltoides microbial communities from Bellville, Georgia, United States - Xylem-PdKOR-R1 | ecosystem: Host-associated > Plants > Phyllosphere > Stem > Wood/Secondary xylem... | reverse complement strand
CGAGGGCTGGAACGCCGCGAGGTCCGCCCACGTGATCGGGCCGCGTCCGGCGGGCTGCGGCGGCGCGGCGGGCTCGCCGGGGGCGGCGCAGGTCCACGACTCGATGCAGCGTGCGGCGCCGGGAGGGGGTGGTGGGAGGGCGGGGCCCTGTGCGTCGACCACGCGAGTGCCATCCGGGCGTGGGCGCTGCGATTGGCCCTGGCCGGGCTGGGTGCCGCGGGTGCCGAGCTCTACCGTGCCTTGAGTGATGTCGGCAGAGACGGGCGGGCAGCCGCCGGAGTATCGGCCTGCAGATCCGCATGTTCCGTCGGCCGCTGCTGCTACTCCAGGAGAGAGTGGTCCGGCCACTAAGACAGCGAGTGTGATCAGCAGAAATTTTCGCCGGACCATGTCTCGCTCCCATCTATGAGAAGTGGCGTCGTGACGTCTCCCGACAGCAAGAAGCTGACAACGAGAGGTAGGCGATTGTCGCGGTCCGAAGGAGTGACGTCGGCCCCCGACCTATTGACAAGGCGGACGTGTGTGACGTCGGAGCACACGTACGCCTGAAGGATGTCGCCTCTAGACATCGAGCTGTCGAAGTTCTGCATGGAGAAGGTGTCAAATGAAGAGGCGCCAACACCCTTCAGCCCTTGAGCTCGAATCTGCTCGTACCCTTCATCTTCAGTCTTCAGGTACTGCTCCGTTACGAGTGGAGCAAGTCGATCAACACGGTCACCTCCGTCCGCGACTATCTGGTCCGCGAGAGTGTTGTACCTACTGAACACGTCCGTCGCCGCTGCCAGCGCCTCCTCCTCCGAGGCAAACACCGGTTCGGGAGAAGCAGTGGGGGAGGGCGACGGCTCAGCCGGCTCCGCGCCGACGCATCCGCTCACCGCAAGCACGCACGCCAGACCGCCGAGCGCGACGAGTCGAGACCACCGGTGCGGCATGGGTCCGACGGTAGACCAAGCCGCAGACGCGTGCCCACGACTGTCCACAGGGGAGCAGGAGTCGCTACGCCCGCTCCCGCAGGTACTCGAGCACCGCGTCCCACCCCGGGAACCGCTCCGACCCGAACCGTAGCCACTCGCCCTCGAACTCGGCCGCTCCGTTGTTCGACCGGTCGTCGACGAGGAAGTCGCCGCGGTTCAGCTGCTTGTGATGTGACAGGATCAGCCGCTTGTACGCCGGCGTACCCGGGTTGACGCCGAGGTGCAGCTGCACCCACTCCACCTTGTGCTGCCACGCCGACAGGTTGCGCCACGGCGCCGTGGACAGAATGTACGTGTCGAACGGCGTCGCGAGCTCCCGGTAGGCCTCGATCGCGCCGGGCACCGGCGGCGTGAGCGCGAAGATGCCGGGGATCTCGTCATAGGCATCCTGGTACCGCTCGAGGATGGCGGGGTCGATTCCCGGCAGCCGCGCGGCGAAGTCGACGAGCGTGTTGTCGAGGTCGATGTGAAGGGTCTTCATGCGTCCGCATACTTCGTGAGGATTACCGCGCCCCGGCGTACTTCGCCTCGAGCCGTGCGCGGGTCGCCGAGTCGAGCTGCGCGGTACGCCAGGGAAGCAGGTTTTCGCCGATGTCCGCCAGTTTCACCGCGAGGGGGCGTGGATGGCGACGGATGGCCTCGTAAGACCCGCGGCTGCACGTCCGGCTTGCGTGTAAGCAAGCCAATTGTGGTGAACAGATCCGCGATGCCTTCGCACGCGCTCAACGCAGCTATGCAGATGCCGATTCGATTATGGGGACATAAGCATGATGTACGTGCCCGACGACACTACATATAGCCCCTTCAGCCGACATCAGATGTCCGGAAAGTCGCTCATCCCCTCCAGCAGCATCATCTGGGTCGTTGAGGCTCCTGTGCTGTCAGATTCATCATCTGCTGGCTCCTCAAGATCTTCACCAGCAATCGGCCAACGTTCGTCAGCCTCACGGAGTTCATCGGCCGTATTCGCCTGAAGTATCGGAAAGATTGCTGACTCAAGTGCCTCATTGCGACGCACTCTATTCAGCCGATCACTCGCAGCGCGTTCCACGGCCCGAAGGTAACCGACGGCACCGGTGCTATCCGTGTTCACAAGCGATTCATCGCTGCTGCGCTCCTCTAACTCCATTCTCTTGACCGTATTCACGAGATCTGAGAAGTTAGCAAGCGCGTCGAACAACGCTTCGTCCGAGCTGTGGTCTGGGTGCAGGTACTCCGCATTCCGCGCCAGGAAAATCATGAGGGAGTAGCAATCAGACTTGTTGCGGAAGCGCGTCCGCTTCAGCTTCGGAGCCACTCGTCCTACGTAGGCACTTGCGCGCCCGAATCTTCGAGCCATGTTCTCTGCACGGCTCTTTGGCAAGCCACGCCTCTCGTAAGTCAAGAATAGTTCGTCTAGCCCCTCCTTCTTATTTGGGAAGGCTTCCGCGTCTATTGCGAGTAGCAGTTCCGCCGCAAACTCGTCATTGCGTCGGCGTAAGTAGTCAGTAGGGGTGAAGATACCGAGGTTGCCGAGATCGGCTGACGCTCCTGCGCGCTCGACAAGTTGGAGGAAATCTCCGGTATAAGCTGCATGTCGCAGTTCTTGCGCTTGAAGAGCTTCCACAGTGCGATTTAATCGCCGAAAAATCTCACGGAGTACGCCCTCATTGGCGGTCGAGGGAAGATTCCGTACTATGAACTTAAAGCCTCTGAATCTTGCTTTTAGGTCATCGTCGAGATCGACGAACGCCTTACCTCGCCAGCGTTGATCTAGATCGTCCGAGTTGTCCAAGGTAATCCGGCCGGCGATGTAATCAAGACACGTTGATATACGTTGTTGACCATCCACCACCACCCAAATCTCCTGCCCGTCCGCAGAGGTGGAAGTTTGAATATAGAGTTCGGGTACCGGCAGACCTCGCAGAATCGAGTCGATGAGGAAGCTCTTCTGCACCTCGTTCCACACCAGATTTCGCTGGAAAGCCGGCCTCAGAATCAAGGTTCCTGGTCCCGCTTTCGCGAGCTTATCGAAGTTGTTTATTGTCGAGCCAGTAGCATCAGTGCCCAATTGGGGATCAAATTCCAGGGTGAGCGGATTCATTGAAGCTTCTCCTTGCATCTTAAAACTCCCTTAGCGACATAGTTCCGAACACTCCAGTAATCGCGATAGATCCAGCAGTTCACCTCGACCTCGCGGCTGAGGTGAATGGCCGCTGACTCTTGGATGTTAGTGAGCGCACTGACCCATTCTTGCCCAAAGTCAAGATAGGGCAGGAGTTTATTTGCCAAGATGGCGCCGTCAAAGAAGCGACTACGCTGATGACCCATTGCCTTGACGAGGGTCTGTTCCATCTCTCCAACAACGGCTGGATAAGCTAGTTCGCGCAAATTTCTCCAAGCCCGTTCAAAGTGAACCTCGGAGATGAGGGCAATGTCAAGGTCGGACGCGTCGTCAAATCTGCGAAGAAGTTGTGCGTCAATCTTGTCGGGATTTAGTGAGAGGCCGACAGCTCCGGACCCTACGCAGAATATTCCGTTGGGGTCAATGTTGAGCTGAGAGGAGGACCGCAGGGCAAATTCTCGGAAGCTAGTTCTCTTGAAGGCGAAAGGATCGGATCGAAGGAAGTGGCGGTCGAGCCAATCGGAATGCAGTCCTTCATCGAGGAGCTCTGACTGCTTCGGGTACGGAGAAAGTGTATTGAGCATCACACAAATCGCCCGCGCTTAGAGGTACTCGCTAAGAGGCAAAGCACCGTCGATGGTTGGAGTGCCATACTGGACGATCGAGCCCGATTCATTAGTCTTGTGTTCCGGTTCATGATGGCGATTGAAGGGACGTTGTTGCAGGTAAGCTACGCCGTGAATGGAGCCAGCTTCTGATCGTGTGACTTTAATCACGGCTAAGTCTTTGCTCTCGGAGATGCTCGTACAGCATGACAGGCAGCGCCTTACTCAGCTCCGAGAACAGCCTGTTGTCCTCGAGTAGGTCGTCAATGAAGGCGGGTGTCTCGTCCCGCACTTCCACCACCGCCTTCGTGAACGCCTTGGGCAGGGCTGGTGACTCGGCGAACTGCTGGGGTGTGTTCACCTCGGCCTGCCGCGTCAGGTCGTAGTCGAGCGCCAGCTTGCCGACGACGTGCGTCATCGTGATATCGATCACGCCCACGCCGTACTTGTCTCCAAGACGCTCGTTCAGTTTGGCGATGATCTCCTCGAGTGCGCTGCGGTGTTTCTCGTGGATTGCGCCCGACCCGATTGCGGTGATCGGATCCAGGCCTGGCCCCTGCTCGAGGTTCAGCTTCAGCGACTCGCCCGCGCTGATTCTGTACCCAACCAGGGTCACGTCCGATATGTCGACGGGTTCGAGGATCGTCGCGGTGGAGAGCTGCGGAAGGATGCGGCGGAAGAAGTAGTGCCGCCGCGGCAGGTCGGTGTCTTCGAGGTTGCGGGCTTGGGAGATGAAGTCGTAGAACTTCACGAAGTTGCCTACATCGGCCTTGAAGAGCCGCAGCTCGTCCTGCTCGGTCTTATCGTCGTCCAGGACCGCGGCGACCCACCGCTTCTGGAACTTGTCCACCGCTGGCGCCGTCGCCGCCGACACCTTCGAGTTTGCACTCACCCCGCCGGCGAGGGCGGCGTCGAACGCCTGCTCGACCTCCGACATGTCGTAGATACCGGCCGAGTCGAGCTTGGTCACGAGGTCGTAGATGAGGTTCGGGTCGGTCGTCGCGGTGAGCGCCGCCCTCCGGTAGTACGGCGTGAAGGCGTCGAGCACCTCCTGCGGCTCATTGACAAAATCGAGCACGAACGTCTTGTCCTTGCTCGGGTGGGTGCGGTTCAGCCGAGACAGGGTCTGCACGGCCTGCACGCCGCCGAGCTTCTTGTCGACGTACATCGCTACCAACCGTGGCTGGTCGAACCCGGTTTGGAACTTCTCCGCCACGATCATCACGTTGTACGTAGCCGGCTTGAAGGCTTCCGCGAGATCCGACGGAACCCCGGAGTTCTGGGTGCGCTCCGTTAGCCCGTCGCCGACGTCGTCCGGGTCGTCGACGGTGCCGGAGAAGGCGACCAGCGACCGCACCCCGAGCACACCGGCGTCCGAGATGTACTTGTCGAGGTACTTCTTCCATCGCACGGCCTCGACGCGGGACCCGGTGACGACCATCGCTTTCGACTTGCCGTCGAGCAGTGGCTGCACGAAGGCGCGGAAGTGGTTGACAACGATCTTCGCCTTCTGGCTGATGTTCGTGGGATGCAGCCGCACGTAGCGCACCAGCGCCTTCACGGCCGTCGACTCGTCGACCTCCCCCTCACCGTCGTAGTCGCCGTCGGGGTGCTGCAGCTTCCATGCCACCTTGTAGGGCGTGTAGTTCTGTAGCACGTCGAGGATGAAGCCCTCCTCGATCGCCTGCTGCATCGAATACAGGTCGAACGGCTCTGGCGCACCCCCACCTTGCGGCACCCGTCCAAAGAGCTCGAGGGTCTTCGCCTTCGGCGTGGCCGTGAACGCGAAGTACGAGATGTTGGGGGCGGATGCCGTAACCTCCATTGCCCACTGCAGGTACGCGGTCGAGTCGATTGGCGCCCCCTCGGCGACCGCGGCCTGCTCGTCGGGCGACAGCACCTTCGTCAGTGCGCCCGCCGTCGACCCGGTCTGCGACGAGTGCGCCTCATCGGCGATCACCGCGAAGCGGCGTCCTTGCAGCTCGGGCACCGTCTGCAGCGCGGCAATCAGCGCCTCGAATGACTGGATGGTGACTATCACGATGTTCTTGCCGCCGGTCAGCGCGGCGGCGAGCTGCTTCGACTTCGACTCGCCGGGATCCCGCGTGATCGACTGCACGACCCCGGCTTGCTTCTCGAACTGCGCGATCGCGTCTTGCAGTTGCTTGTCGAGCACCGTTCGGTCGGTGACCACCACGACCGTGTCGAACACGCGGGTGTTGCCGTCGTCGTGGAGCTGCGAGAGCCGGTGCGCGAGCCACGAAATCGAGTTGGTCTTGCCCGACCCCGCCGAGTGCTGCACGAGGTAGCGGTTGCCCGTCCCCTCCGCGCGCGCTGCGTTGACCAGCCGGGTCACGGCCCGCCACTGGTGGTAGCGCGGGAACAGCACCTTCTCCGACCTCGTTTTGGTGCGGGTGTCGGGGTCAACGTCGACGTCGACCTGGAGGTGCACGAACGAGCCCAGCAGCTGCAGCCAGGTGTCGCGCTGCAGCGTCTCCTGCCAAAAGTACGCGGATGCCGAGCCTTCGGGGTCCGCGGGGTTGCCCGCACCCTTGTCTGCGCCCTTGTTGAACGGCAGGAAGCGCGTACTTGGGCCGGCCAGCTTCGTCGTCATTCGCACCTCGGAGTTCGAGACCACGAAGTGCACGAGCGACCTCTTTGCGAAGGCGAAGAGCGGCTCCCCCGCGGGCGAGCGGTCGAACCGGTACTGATTCACCGCGTTGCCGATCGCCTGCGTGAAGTCGGTCTTCAGCTCGACCGTCGCGACGGGAACGCCGTTGACGAACAGCACGAGGTCGAGCGACTTGTTCGGGTGCTTCACCGAGTAGTGCACCTGACGCATCACCCGCACGCGCATCTTCGCGTACGCCTCGAGCGTCTCGGGGTTGTTGGTCGTCGCCGGGCGGAACTGCGCCAGCCGGAACTTCACCGCGCCCCCGTGCAGGGGCACCATCGAGAAGCCCTCATGCAACATGCGGATCGTGCCACCGTTCTTCAACGGATCCAGATCCAGCGACTTCGCAACACGAGTCAGGATGCTGCCGCCAGCCGCCTTCCGCTGGGCGTCGGAGTCGCCGGGACGGACGACCTTCGCGAACTCGGATGGCTGCGAATCCTCCAACCAGCCGAGCACGTCCTGTGGAAACAGAGCGAGCTCGCGGTCGTAGCCGGCGTCCGTCGGTGAATAGAGCCAGCCGTTGGCGGCGAGATGCTCGGCAATCTCGTTCTCCAGTACCGACTCCAGGTGCGCTCCCGCAACACCACTCACACCGCCACCCCCGCGTCGATCTTCCCCGTCACCGCAGCCGAAATGAGCGCAGCACGACGCTCACGCGCCAACGCGGCACTGTCTCGCGCAGTGCTCACCGCAGCGTCAATCTCCGCAGTCCGCTGCTCAACCTGCTCAGCGATCGCGCACTGTTCGCGGTAGGGCGGCACTGCGACGTACTCATTGAAGTACGCCGACTGGTCGAGGTTCTGGATCCCCGTAGACTGCTTAAGCGACTTCTCAGTGATTCGCAGTCGATACATCGCTCCATGGACGTAGGCCCAGAACTTGGGATCCATCCCCGCTCGCAGCTCTACCCGGGCTACGAAGTTCGAGCAAACCGCCGGTTCATGTCGGTCGTACAGCACCACGAAGCCAACCGGGGACTTCTCACCTCCACCGGACTTCTCGAGCAGTAGATCCCCGTTCCGCAACACTCGGCCCGCTCGCTCAGACGCGCTCACTTTCCGAAGCGTGTGCGCATCGTCATGGATCAGTTGCTTGGGCCGGTCGAAGTCAGCGACACGAACGCAACGGATATCCTTCCCACCCCCGTCTGCGTCAGAACCCCAGACGCCATTTCCGGCGCGAGCCACGGTCGAGGCCAGCCGCTGAACCGACCAATGACTCGGGATATCTCCGAGCCACTCCACGCCGCTCGCGGTCAGCGGTGCTGAGGCAACGACCCCACGTGTAACAGCGTGCGAGATGACAGCAGCGCGGCGTTCGGTGAGGAGGGTGATGAGTTCCTCGTTCTTCGCGATGAACGCATCAATCTGTGCCGTCTCCCGATCCAGATAGTCCGCAATCGTCCGCTGCTCCTCGATCTCGCGAAGTGGGATCCGCAATTCGCGGAACTCCTCTTGGTAGAGGTGCTGGATCGTTGATCCACGCGACACTTCGGAGATAAAGTCCGAGAACACCTCCGACTGAAGAATCCAGTACAGATATAGGGTCTCGAGATCATCCTGCGGTCGAACAACGAAGACCCCTGAGTTGAGACATGCTGGCTTGTCTAACCCATCGACGAGAGCGACCTTCCCGATGGTTCCATCCTTGGTGACCAGAAGGTCGCCGTTACGCAACTGAATGAACGGGTCGTCGTCGTATCGCTCCTCCGAAACTTGATAGCAGGTTTTCCAGTCAATGTACCTTCTTCGGAAGTCGCGCCCGGTCACCAAGTAGGCGTGTGACCTGATTTCGAACTCGTTTGATGTCAGCCCTTTCCACCCGACCCTGGCCTTTATTGTGGCAAGTCGCTTGAGTGGGGCGTTCATGCCGTTCACCGTTCCACCTCGATGAGCATTGCACGTAGTTCGTCCATCACGGCGTCGAGGTCGCGGTCGATCTCCTCCAGCGGGCGCGGCGGCACGTAGCGGTAGAAGTGGCGGGTGAACGGGATCTCCGCACCCTCCTTCGTCTTGGCTTGGTCGACCCACGCGTCGGGCGCGTACGGCAGCACCTCGCGGGCGATGTAGGCGTCAACATTTTCGTCCCATGGCACGTTTTCAGTGTCGCGCAGCGACGCGTCGGGCTCCGGCTTGCCCTTCGGATCGGTGCACGTGTCTGCCGTTAGGTCCTGCTCGCCAAGCTCGCTCGTCACCGTCTTCAGCAGCGGTACCGAGAGCGTGACACCTTCAGCCTTCGCGGCCTCCCTCAGGCCCTTCTGGAACTCGGCCCGGTTCTTCCAGGTTGTGTCGGCATCGAGCCTTTCAAGGGTGGCGCGGAGGGCCGCGGCATCCGCCTCGCTCAGCTTCTGCACCGCTCTAGCCTCGAAAACCATATCGATGCGCTCGGGCGTGGCGTGCCAGTTGAGTTTGAGTGGGCGCTCGACGGTGATGGTGCGATAGAGAAAGTCCTCGTTACGGAAGATCCTGGACTGCTCGCCGTCTTCGAACGCCGCGTATATGCCGACGATGGTCTCGATATCCCGCGGCGAGAGCTCGTTGCGCTTTGAGCCGAGGCTCTTGCGGAGCTTAGTGAACATCTCGCGGCCGTCGATGAGCTGCACGCGGCCCTTGCGGTCGGCGTCTTTACGATTCGTGAGCACCCAGATGTAGGTGGAGATACCGGTGTTGTAGAACATGTCTCTTGGCAGCCCGATGATCGCCTCAACGAGGTCGTTGTCGAGCAGCCACTTGCGGATATTCGACTCGCCGCCGCCGGCGCCGCCGGAGAACAGCGGTGACCCGTTGAGCACGATCGCAATCCGCGAGCCACCGTCCGCCGGCTTGCGCATCTTCGACACCAGGTGCAGCAGGAAGAGCATCGCGCCGTCGCTCACTGCGGGGGTGCCGGGCCCGAAGCGGCCGTTGAAGCCGAGCTTCACATGCTCGTCGTCGACGTACGTGCGCTGGTCCTTCCAGTCCACGCCGAACGGCGGATTGGAGAGGCCGTAGTCGAACTTCTTGTCGTCGAAGGCGTCTTCGGTGAGGGTGTCACCGAGGGCGATATTGTCGACATCCTGGCCCTTGATCACCATGTCGGCCTTGCAGATCGCATACGACGCGTCGTTGTAGTCCTGGCCGTAAAGGCTGAGCTGGATGCCGGGGTTCATCTTCCGCAGGTACTCGTCCGCAACCGAGAGCATGCCGCCGGTGCCGGCGGTCGGGTCGTAGACCGACCTGACCACACCCGACGTCGTGAGAGCGTCGTCGTCGAGGGCGAACAGCAGCTGCACCATCAGTGCGATCACCTCGCGCGGGGTGTAGTGGTCGCCGGCGGTCTCGTTCGACTTCTCGTTCGCGAACCGGATCAGCTCTTCGAACACGAGTCCCATTTGAATGTTGCTGACCGTGCGAGGGTGGAAGTCGGCCTGCGCGAACTTCTCCGTCACCGCGAAGAGCTTGTTCTTCTCCGCTAGCTTGTTGAGCGTCTTGTCGAACTCGAAGCGGTCGAAGATATCTCGCACGTTCGGCGAAAAGTCCGCCAGGTACGACGACAGGTTTGCCCGGAGGTCGGCCGGGTCGGCGACCAGCTTGCTGAAGTCGAACGGGGACGTGTTGAAGAACTGGTGCCCCGATGCCTCGGTGAGTCGAATCTGCTGCAGCCGCTCAGGCAGCGTCACAACCGAGTTCACGGAGTCGAGCACGGCCTGCTTGGTGTCGGCGAGCACGGCGTCGAGTCGTCGCAGCACTGTGAACGGGAGCACGACCGATCCGTACTCCGAGGGCTTGAATGGCCCGCGTAGGGACTCGGCGATGTTCCAGATGAAGGCGACGTGATTCACCACAGCGGGGAGCTCCTAGGGGTCGGGACGTTCGGGTCGAGCCTGCTTCACATCCTCGCCTGAGTCGTGCGGATGTAGGAAGCGCGAGCTGTCGTGCGGGACGCGCCCGCCCTCGGGCGCCGCAGCGTGCGTAGCCGGTGCCCCTCTGCGAGTGCGCAGGTGTGACTTGAAGAATCCCCGATCCGGGGCTCCACGAGCGATCGGCTGCCTGTTAGCGTCAGACGCATTCTGACGCGTGAGAGCGCAGCGAGGCTGAGCGAGTTGGGGGCGGACGATGACCGACGTGGAGGTTGCCGCCGTCGAGGCGGAGCTCGAAGTAAGAGATGCGAGCCGCGAGATCGTGAAGGCGGTCAGCGCGCGCCACTCGATCGCCCGCAAGTACGTGCTATGGCTCCGTCGCCGCAACCCGCAGGCCTCCCCGGCCGAGATCGTGCACATCCTCGAGCGGCACTATGGCGCGTCGATTACCTCCGCGGGAGCCTTGATCTCGGCTGGCGTCATCGCTGCGGACATCGGCATTGCACTCGTCCCGGTTGCGGGTGCCGCCGCAGCGGGGGTGAAGAGCGCGGGCCAGCAGGCGGCGAAGCAGACGGGTAAGCAGGCGGTCAAGGCGGCCGCGAAGGGCCTCGCGCTGAGCGCGGCGAGCGGGGGTGCCAAGAAGGCTGCCACCTTCATCCCCGCCGGTGACAAGCAGCTGCAGTTCGAGATCACCGCGGTGTTCGGGCTCGCACTCGCCGACATCCACGGCATGAACCTGGACAAGGACCAGTCGTTCGCTCTCGTGTACGGCCTCACGAACGAGCGCGTCAGCCAGAAGCAGATCAGTGAGATGGCGAAGGACGTCGCCGAAGTGTCGAGTGAAGGAGTGGTAGTAGTCGGTCAGAAGCTCGCAGCGGGCCGCGGTGATTGGACGCACTGGGCGAACACGTTGTCGGACGCGCTGCCCGCGGGTGCGGCCAAGAGTCTCGTCCTCACGATCGAGACCGGGCATCTCGACACGATGCGCAAGAACCTGTCCGGCAAGCAGCAGTCCGCCGTCGATTACGGGGTCGCAGCGGTCGCGGGCGGCGTTGCACGCTTCGTCTTCGGACGTGATGTCATCGCGTCGTCACGCACCGCCTTCGCGGCACCGCCCGACGAGTTCCCGGAGCACCTGCAGCTCGCCGTGAAGTCCGACGAGGGAGATGACGACGGCAACCCATTCGCTGCGCTCATGGATGCGGCGAAGGACACTGGCGCTCGGATTGCCGACACGGCCAGCGCGGTTGGGACTGGGGTTGCCTCGGCCGCGGACGTGTCGACGCGGGTGTTTCGCAGTGTCGATCTCGACGGAGATGGCATCCCAGACGAGGCACGGGCGTTCACGGCTGTGAAGGGCGTCGGCGGCGCAGTTGCTGGAGCGGCGGGTGCTGTCGGCGGGTCGGTCGCTGGAGCGGCAGGTGCGGTCGGAGGCACGGTCGCCGGGCTGTTCAAGCGGAAGAAGCGGGACGAGTTGGAGTCCAAGGAGCCGGAGCCGACGGGCAACGTCGATGAGCCCACTCTGGACTGAATACGTCAGTGCGGTCTCTGCTGCCGTGTCTGCGGTGGTCGCCGTTGTTGCTCTAGCCGGGGTGGTATTCGTCCTCACTCAACTGAAACTCCAGCGCACTCAGCTGCACCGTGAGCTTGAGAACCTCTACGTCGAGCGCTATTGGCTGATCATGGACCAGTACAACGAAGCTGCGCTGCTTCCCCGAAGGAAAGGCGAAGCGCAGAGGGTAGGGGCCATCCGGTCCTACCTGCGCCTCAGCCAGGACGAGTGCGATCTGCGGACTGTCGACCGCGTGACGGACGACACGTGGCGCGAATGGCGTGCGGGCATGACTGCTCAGCTCGCTGATCCAGCCTTCGCCGCCGCGCTTGCAGTCGCACCTCCTGACGAGTTCACCACCGTTCGAACCCTCCTCGATGACCCGACCTTCGACCCGACTCGAAGCAATGTGAGGAAGCGCAAGCGGCTGGGCTTGTAGCGGGCCCCCCGTTCTGGGGGTCCCCGCCGCCACATCCGCCCTACCCCCGAACCTGACGGACTGTTACCTTCGGCACTACCTGCGCACGGCCCGCCGCTGCCGGTACTCGCTAGTCCGACACGCTCACCGTGCGCCCACTCCGTCGTGGACGCGCATCGTCAGCGCCGCTTCAACGACGAAAGGCACGGCCATGACCCGCACCCGACTCTCGAGGGCGGTGCTCGCAGTGCCGGCCGCGCTCTCCCTCGCCCTCGGCGGTGCGCTGCTCGCCGCGGCGCCCGCATCCGCTGCTCCCGGTGACCCTCTCGTCATCACCAGCCCGCAGAACGGAGCCACGACCGACTCGCGGATCGTCGAGTTCACAGGCACGGGCTCGGATGGAGCGGGCATCGCTCTCTCCAACGACGGCGGCACCACGGTGCTGGGCACGCCGACCACCGTCGCCCCTGGCGGCGCGTGGACGATCAGCGTCACCTTCCCTGACGACGCCGCGACCGCGCAGACCGTCGTCGCGACGCAGGCCATCGCCGACACCACCCCGCCGACCATCACCACCGTCCCGGTCACCTTCAACCTGCCCCCTGCGGCGCCCGTCGCGCCCGAGCCGATCGTGCTCGACTCGCCGGCCGAGGGCGCGCAGATCGACTCGCGCTTCGTCGACTTCGTGGGCACCGCCACCCCAGGCGCCACGCTGTTCGTGAGCATCGGCGACGACGTATTCGGCAGCGACTTCGCCGACGCCGACGGCAACTTCGACTTCCAGGGGCTCTTCCCGTTCGAGGTCGGTGACGACGTGACCGTCGTCGTCAGCGCCGAGGACGCGGATGGCAACGCGCTGGGCGACCCGATCACGCGCTCCTTCAGCCTGCTTGCCCCGATCGCCGCGCCGGTGATCACCTCGCCCACGACCGGGAGCACCATCACCGGCGGCACCGTGACCTTCCGCGGCACCGGCAGCGCCGGCGACACGGCGGTAGTCATCATCTCGCCCGACGAGGCAACCGTCGCGGCGAACCCGGGCCTCGACATCACCGCGCTGCTGCCCTACGCGGTCGTCGCCGAGGACGGCACCTTCGTCATCACGACGACACTGCCCGTCGGCACCTACACCGCGGTCGCCATCCTCAACGAGACGCCGATCACCTCGGCCGATTCCGAGGTGCTGTCGCTTCCGTCGAACGAGGTCACCTTCACGCTCGTCGCGGCCGCGGCGCCTGCCGGTACCGAGCTCGCGAATACGGGCCCGACCTCGACCGGACTCGTCGGCCCTGCCGCGGCGCTGCTGCTCGGAGGTCTGCTGCTCACCGTGGCGGCCCGTCGACGGGGCGCCCGCACCGTCATCGCGTAGCACCTGATACGGAACGGCACCCTCACGGCTCGAGTCGTGAGGGTGCCGTTTCGTGTTCCACGGGCTCCGCCGCGGCCCTCCTAGGATCGGCGGAGGACGACGGACGCAGCGCCCCCCGTTCTGGGGGTCCATCCCGTCCCGAATCGTTATACCGCCGGAACCTGACGGACTGTTACCTTCAGCACTACCAGAGCACGGTCCGCCGCTGCAGGTACTGCACGACCGACACGCTCACCGTGCGCCCGCCTCGTCGTGGACGCGCATCGTCAGCGCCGCTTCACCGACGAAAGGCACGGCTATGACGCGTCTCCGACTCACGAGAGCCGTGCTGGCGGTCACGGCGGCCCTGGCGCTCGCACTGAGCGGCGCGCTGCTGGCCGTAGCGCCGGCGTCCGCCGCCCCGGGCGATGCCGTTCTCTTCACCAGCCCGCCGAGCGGCGCGACCGACGTGCCCCGCGCGGTCGCCATCGAGGGCACCGGCTCCGACGGCGCGACCGTGAGGCTCACGGATGTCAACAACGCGCCGCTGGGCTCTACGGCGACGGTTCGGCAAGGCGGCGCCTGGTCCATCCTGGTCATCTTCCCCGACGACGCCCCGGCACAGCAGACGGTGTACGTGACTCAAAACGATGGCGCCATCACGACCATCCTCAAGACCACGTTCACTCTCGCCGACCCCGCGCCCGTGACTCCCGAGCCGCTCGTCGTGACAAGCCCGCAGCCGAACACGCAGACGGAGTCGCGGTTCGTCGAGTTCACCGGCACTGCTGCCCCGGGCGCCGTCATCACCGCGGGCGTCGACGGAGCGCTCGTGAGCCAAGGCGTCGCCGACGCGAACGGCGCTTTCACCTTCGGCGCGTTCTTCCGCCTCACGGAGAACGCGGAGGACGTGGTCGTGACGCTCACCACGGCGAACCCGGATGGCACCGCGTCCGACCCGGTGGAACTTCCGATCACGCTGCCCGCGGCCATCGCCGCGCCGGTCATCACCTCGCCCGTCGCGGGCGGCTCCGTCGTCGCCGGCGCGGTCACGATTCGCGGAACGGGGATCGCCGGTGTGGAAGTCTTCGTCGGCGTAGTGCCCGACGAGACGACGCTCGCTGCCAACCCCGATCTCGACGCGGCCACGCTGTTCCAGTCGACGGTCGTCGCGCCCGACGGTACATTCCAGCTGACGTTCCAGCTGCCACTCGGCTCCTACGCCGTGAACGCGGTGCACATCGATGGCTTCGTCCAAGGCGACGGGACCATCCCCGTGCTGCTCTCGTTCGCCTCGGAGCCGATCGAGTTCCAGGCGGTGGCCGCCGCGGCGGCCGCCGGCACCGAGCTCGCGAACACGGGCCCGACCTCGACCGGACTCGTCGGCCCCGGCGCCGCGCTGGTCGTGATCGGCCTGCTGCTCGTCACCGCTGCCCGCCGCCGCGTCGCGCCCGTCGCCGCCTGAATCGCTCCCCGACTACCGATGAAGGCCCTTCTGCACCCCACGGGAGGGCCTTCGTCGAAACCGAGAGGAATCATCCGCATGCCCCGCCCTCGAATCATCCGCTTACCCCTCGCCGTGCCGACCGCGCTGCTGCTCGCGCTTGGCGGCGCGCTGCTCGCCGCGGTGCCTGCCTCCGCCGCAGTCGGGGATCCCGTCGTCATCACCAGCCCGGCCGACGGCAGCACCCTGTCGTCGCGCAACCTCAACGTGACCGGAACCGGCTCGGACGGCGAGACCATCACCGTCTCCACCGGAGAGGGTGTCGTCTACGGTTCGACACCGGTCGCAGCCGGCGGCGCCTGGTCGCTGCAGGTGACCTTCACCGACGACGCCGCGCCTGAGCAGCGCATCCTCGTCAGCCAGTCCACCAACGCCACCACGGCCGACGGCGGCGAGGTCTCGATCACCCTTCCGCCGCCTCCGGCCGCGGATGCGGTCACAGTGGCCTTCCCCGACGACGGCGCCACGAATGTGCCGCGCTTCTCAATGATCCAGGGAGGGGCGGTCGAGGGCGCGAGCATCGTGGCGACCGTCGGAGATGTGGTGGTGGCGGAGGGTGTCGCGGGCGGCGGGGGTTACAACCTCAACGCGTACTTCCCGCCCGAGGTCGGCGACGAGGTAGAGCTGACCGTCGCCGCCGAGAACCCGGACGGCACTGTGCCCGAGCCGGTAATACTGCAACTGGCGCTGCTCGAGGCCGTCGACGCCCCCGTGCTCACCGCCCCCAGCGCGGGCCAGTCGGTAACGGCGGGTGAAGTGACGTTCCGCGGAACGGGCACGCCCGGTCTCGACGTGTTGCTCCTGATCAGGCCCGATGCCGCGACCATCGCCTCGGGCGTCGCGCTCACCGAAAACCAGGCGGCGCCGTTCGGCGAAGTCGCGGCCGACGGCTCGATCACGATCACCGCCACTCTGCCCGCGGGCCGCTACCAGGCCGCCGCACTGCTCACCAACGACCTCAGACGAGGCACCGAGTACACGCAGCGGTCCCTGCGTTCGAACGTCGTGGAATTCACCGTCAGCCCGGCTGCCGCAGCGGCCACTCCCGCTGCTCCGGAGCTCGCGGACACCGGCGCCGCGTCGGCCGGGCTCGCGGGTCCGGCCGCCGCGCTACTACTCGGCGGGCTGGTGCTGCTCGTCCTGTCGCGTCGGCGGGTGGGGCGCAGCGCCGCCTGACATGGTGCACGACGAGACCCTCCGCCTGGGGCAGGAGGGTCTCGGTCGTTGCAGAGGGCAACGAGGGTGGAGCGGTAGTGGGCACATCTGCCCGGACTCCCGCACGCCGCGATGCTGTCCGCAGGTATGTCGGCCACTGGCCAAGCAGTGCAGAGATGTCCGTGACTTCGGCGATCGCAGGCGACACGCCGTTCAGAACGTGAAGTGAGCGGCGCGCCGTGGTGGATCTCCGACGTAACGGACACCCGTCTGCGGACGCGCGGAAGCCGGGTGTCTGAAACAGGACTCGGCGACCGATGAGCGGCGACCGGCGGCAGGGCAAGCCCGGGCGGGCGGTCAGGGGCGGATGCGACACTGGTGCCGGGTCCGACGGCGGTTCCGGGCCTCTCGACGGGCTCGGGGATCGGCATGGCCCCACAGGGTCCGTGCGGCACGGTCCCTTCGACAGGCTCAGGGAGCGACAGCTCCACCCCCGTGAGAGGGCATCCGTGCACCTTCTGTCCGTCTTCAGCCTGCGCAACCGTGCGCTGATCGCGCTCGTCACCGTCGTCATCGGCCTGTTCGGCGGGATCGCGCTGACGACGCTGCGGCAGGAGCTCATTCCGTCCGTCACGTTCCCGCAGCTGGTCGTGGTCACCAACTACCCGGGCGCGGCGCCCGAGGTGGTCAACACCGACGTGAGCACGCCGATCGAGACCGCGATCCAAGGCGTCTCGGGGCTCGAGTCGACCACCGCCACGTCGAACACGGACGTCTCCACGGTGTCCGCGTC
>Ga0325400_1002177_pt1 | contig 16971 bp, 14 predicted proteins | sample PopdelMetagenome_2_FD_205662 | JGI IMG/M metagenome (GOLD analysis project Ga0325400, IMG submission 205662) | Populus deltoides microbial communities from Bellville, Georgia, United States - Xylem-PdKOR-R1 | ecosystem: Host-associated > Plants > Phyllosphere > Stem > Wood/Secondary xylem... | reverse complement strand
AAGTTGAATCTAAATTGTAACACTAATTAACTTCAGCAATAAATACTGATAAAAAGACTTCGAAAATAAATATATAAAAAAGAAAATGAAGGAAATATCGGATGCCTTACAGGCTCGGCAGGCACATATTAAAAAATATATACTACGATCCAACTCTAAAAGATAAAACAGAGACAATTATAACGGGTTGATTGAGTTAGATTTTTATGCTCTCTATTTCCATACCCATTTTAGATAGGGTTAAAATCAAATCGGATATTGTATAACCTTGTTTAAGGTTGAGCTCCTCCCATATTCTGGATTGGGTCGACTTCATATGTTATCTTAAAAATTAATAGTGCAGCAATACGTGATAATTTAATCCTATTTGTGTGTGTTTAATTAGTTAGGTCGGGGCATCAAAACTTAAAATATTCGGTAATCCAAGTGGCCATCTAGAAAATAAATGGACTTCAAACGTATAAGGCCATGGGAACCTTTTTCTGAAGAGGAACTGTTGGTAATCTAGTCCTGCTTGCTACATAACCATAAAGGTTGATTGAAAGCCAAAAAAAAAAAACATTCTCAAGAGGGACAAAACCCGCAATTAATAATTAATTGGGATATTACTACGAGGAGATGGGTTCACATTTGTGAAAGATATGATTGGATTTTATTCTTCTTTCTTGTTGCTTTTTGTTGCATGGTGGAAGAACATCCTCCATCATGTTAAGAGTTATGTTGGTTGCCATTTTAGGATGAAATCAAGGGGGCGGTTGAGGGTGTTTCGGTCAAGATTGAAGATCAATCTCTAAGAGCTACGGGAGTGTGTCTGGGTAAGGCTTCCTGATCTGGGCTATTTTCAGTCGACCCAGTTTTTGTTTTCGTGGAGTTGAACCTAAAAAAGACAGCAATTGTTAATCTTCAGACAGGTTTCATCAGCTATGCTAGGGCGGCTAGGCCATGGTTTACACAGACCTCATTGGACCTCTAGCATACTAGTCCAGAGCTACACATAATGTTTACCTTCCTCCTCATTCCTCCATTGTCACTGGCCCCAAAAGGAAACACTCAAAAAGGCCGGAGAAGGGACGGTTCAGATAAAGAAAATGGAAAGAAAAAAACCACAATCTTCTAACAACATAACAAGGAAACAACTCATTGTACTATTCATTTGTATAATGGTCGGAAATAAATAAAAAAGTTCATTCTTAATTCAACTACCTGGTGGAAGATCACACAATGTAAGGTCCAAAATATGACAAGATGAAGATGTGTGACAGTCACGTGTTAAACCAGTAGGATTTTTGGTTTCTATATGGATCATTTGTCGCTTGTTGCTATCGGCAGCCCTACTTGGACTGCTTCCTCGCTTGCTTTTAGGCTTTCCAAACAAGTAGAGCATATTTTTATCACTTGTTGAGCGAACAGCTGGGAGGGGTTGACGATATATTCGCAGCGAAAAGGGCCCAGGAACTGTACCTCTGCGGTGTTCTTTTCCCAGATCCCATTCTCTTTCTTCTCGACCATTCCGTGTACAGAAAAAAATCTTCTTCTTTTCTCCCTGGCTTTTGCATTTTCACTTTCCGTTCCATCAGAACAAACACCTCTTATTGTTCTTTGATTATTTTGACTTCAAAGAACATCACAATTCCTGACCAGAAAACAGCATATCTCATGAATGAAAAATCCTCTTTATCCCTTGTTTGATCCAGAGCTAAAAATAGAAATCTTTGCACGCATTTAATAGGAGAAGGGGCTTGTTGCAGATTATAAAAGTCCATGAAAACAACCCATAACTCCTATAAAAAAAAGAGCATACCTGATAAATTAGTGATTCGTTGAAGATGGAAATGGAACTTCAGCTTCAGAACCAAGATGACAGGCTGGTGTCAGGAAAATAACCATTCTATTTTAAAGCTTTTATACTCTCTGGTGAACAAAGTAACATGATGGAGCAACTCAAGAAAAGAGTCTGGTATATTTTTCGAGGGTCATTCCTCGATCAATATTGACCTATATTGACACCTAAAATCTGAGATGGGTGAGATTAGCGAGGGACAAAAAGGCATAAGAGAGGGACAAAAGGAAGTAAGAGAAAAGTTTGAGGAAACAAGAGAAGAGGCTGCCAAACTAAAAGAGGAAACTAATCTAATCTACCAGCAGAGTGCAGCAAACCAACTTCGGCTTGATCTTATGTTTTAGATCTAGACGATGTTGCTTTGCAGCATTCTGCAGAGAGATTATATTAGTTACCTCTTTTAGTTTGGCTAGACTCTTCTCTCGTTTCTTCAAACTCTACTCTTACTTCCTTTTTTTGAGTTTCCCCATGACTCCCTTGCTCTTTATATAGGAAATGCAGGCCTCTTTTAGTGGATGTCTTCTTTTTTTAAAAAAAAAAAAAAAAAAACGGGGAGACTTTTCTTTTTTTAAAAAAGAGACGATTTCTCTTGTTTGTTTTTATAGATACCCATAAAAAAACAAGAAAAATTAATTTTTTATGATTGAATTTTCTATATAATTGAATTATTCCCTCAAACTCAACTACAAAAACAAATTCACTCGTAATGTTAAGACTACCTGCTTTACAAGGCAACCACATATACGTGGCAGTTGTTGAAGCTACCACGTAATCCATTGTAAGAGATCACTAATATTATTTTAATTTCTCTCGAAAGACTTCTCTCATACAAATCATTTTTTTCTCTAAACATAAATGATATTGATTTTATTTTTTTTTTATGAAAGGGAGGTCAATTGATTAAAATTTACGGAAGTAAAATTGAAAAGATTCGCTGATTCTTGCTGTATAATTAAGAAGTTATTATGATTTGACAATGGATTAATCTAATAAATGTTGATCTACAAAAAAATAAATCTTTGTTATAGTGTATATTTAATGTTATCACCTGATTAATAAGATTAATTCTCAAAATAAAAATTTTAATTTTGAGTTGGCAAGTTAGATCCAGGTGTAAGAACTTCTAAAATTTTAATAAATTTTAAAGAAGAGATTTTATTAAAAAAATTCCTAATTTTTTGTTAGTGTAAAATTAAAAAATAAAATTCATAAAAAATTGTCATTTGCTTTTAGTTTCCCAACACTTTTGTTTTAGGTTAAAATGGTTTTTCCAGGAATATTATAGTTATTGTGTTTCACTTAAAAATATATTAAAATAATATTATTTATTTTTAATTTTTTAAAATTTATTTTTAATATTAGTACACTAAAATAATAAAAAAATAAAAAAAATAATTTTTTTTAATAGCAAAACAATTCAACAATAACACCAAACAATCACTGACTTCTATTCAAAGGGACCCTTTTTCTCCATGTCAACTGAAATTTTTACTCGGAGAAGGGCAAGGAATCACGCGGAGAAAAGACAGATTCTTTTCGGCAATCAGTCTGTAACATGCAAATAAATTATGAAAGACCTTATCAGCCAATAACGGTGAAAGAGTGCATAAAATTAATGTTTTCGAGTTTGCTGCCGCGTACAAGGCATAAGGAATGCTGCTAGCTTCTGCCTTCCAGCCCAGTCAACTTGCCCAACTACCCTCCTTTATTAAGCTGAAGGGGTCACCAAAAAATTCAGCTTTCTTTAATGCTTCCAAGTTTGCAGCCGCGTACAAGACTTTCGAGAGGAATTCTAACCGATAGTGATGCAGCTTGGTAAACGGAGGAATATCTCTCGGTTTTCGAGGGCGGCTTTTTTTTATTTTTTTGAACACTTAGATTTTGCGTCATGAGCAGTGATGGAAACATGAGAGACCGGCAGGTGTCCGGGCCGGCTCTCCGGGGAAAAAAAATTCAGCTTTCTGTTTGAATAATTTTAAATTTTTACTCTAAAACTAGTAAAATCTAATTTTCTTATTTGCCCCAACAGAATTTCCTATGAGACTAGATTTCTTCGTGCTCCGAGTCGTGAGTAAAATGTAAACATCTAAATTTAATTTCTTAATATATTTAATACATGTGTGATTTGCATAAAATAACTTTTTAATATATTTAATGGGTGTGTGATTTGCATAAAATATTTTACAGTGTTTATATTTTAATATATATTTACATAAAATTTAACAGTGTAATGAAAAATATAGTTATAATAAAATAACAATGATGGGTGTGGTATCGACTGTGACAAAGGTTTTGATGATGCTGGTGGCAATAATAACTAGTGTTTTGAAACCCGGTCCTTTTCGGTGGGTCGATCCGGGACCCAGCCGACCCGGGCATGGAATCGGGCCGGGTTGATGAAAAAATAGCATAAGCCATGACCCGGTGTGACCCGGCTGATCCAATAGGTTGACCCGGAAAAACCCAGTTGCAACCCGTTGACTTTTGTTTTGTTTTTTTACTAAAACGACGCCGTTTTGAATTTTTTTAACATAGAAATTGACCCAGCCGACTCGATCAAAACCCGATGATCCGATTAAAACCCAGAATCCAGGCCTTGAATCGGGCCGGCCACCGAGCTAGATTTAAAAACTTTGATAATAACTAAAAAGAGGTGGGGTTGGTGTTGATATCAGATGCTGCCACGATGGGTGAGCCTACAACAGCGACTACACTAGTAGTCACATCAGGTGTGGCTGCAAGCCTTCACCATCTTAAAGCCTATTTATATTTAAAAATATGTTGTTTATTATTTTTTAAAATATTTTTTATTTAAAATAATATATTTTTTATTTTTTAAAAATTATTTTTAATATTATGACATCAAAATTATTTAAAAATATCAAAAAAATATTAATTTAAAATAAAAAAAAATTTAAATTTTAAATTTTTTCAAAAACACTTTTGAAACGCAAAAATAAAAAGAACGAGTAAGTTAAAATATATTTAAAATATTTTACAAAACATTATGACTACAAATATTTTTTAATATATCAACTAAATTAAGTAATTATATATATATATATATTATAAAATTCTTAATGCAAAACAAATATAACAAAATTTGAAAACATTTTCCTATCAATTATTTTATATATAACAAATTTCATTCGTACCAGAGATGATAGTATATTATGTAAATTTATTTAAAGTGCTGTAGCTTATTTGGAAGTTTAAATAGTTATTTTTTAAAGTAATTTTTATTAAAAAATATATTTTTTATTTTAAAAAAATTATTTTTAACATTAAAATAATATAAATATATATATATATATAAAACATTAATTTAAAAAAATTAAAAATATTTTTTTAACACAAAAATAAACACAAATAACATCTAGAAAACATAAACATAGATGAAGATAACATATTTTAACATGTTAAAATCATCATATTAAGGTACAGGTTTCAGATGTTTCTCCACACTGGTGAAGTGCGGAACCATCCTCACATTGAACATACACAATCACTTTAAAAAAAAAAAAAGGTAACATGGAAGTTGCCGACCGCCGGGAAGGGGATGGTAGATTGGAAGCACATGCTGGGCAGATTGGCTGATGATGGTCCTAAATCGGCTATAGTGGCAAACTAGAGCGTAGCCATCAATGTAATGAGGGGAAATAAAACGACTCCCAGATCAGTAGAGGTTTTCTCCACAGAAACTCCACTGGCAAAAGGAAGGTTTCTCAGTAAGTTTTGGGAATCACTGGCCCCAAAAGGCTGATTCAAAGCAGAAAAGGGCACACTAGTGCCTGAGAGGGGCTGGTTCAGAGAAGAAAGTGGTTGAGTAAGGCCTGACCGAGGCTGATTAATGTCTTGCGGTGGATTATTCAGCTCTTGTTGCTGCTGGTAACCCAGTGGAGACTGTTGCCCTTGGTTGCTTAATGGTTTTCCAAAAGGAGGCACGTTGTTTAGAATAGAAGCAGCAACCGGAGGGGAAGCACGAGCCGGTGTATTTTCATCATTTGGTGGGACGTCTAGGACATGCTGATCTGCAACTGTTGATAAAGCTTGTGCGTTGCAAATAAAAGAAACGAGGAAGATGAGAAAAACATAGAGAAGAATACAATATTTGCGTGACTTGGAGACCCCCATTGTAATGAATTCAATGCATTCGTGCACCAGAGACCTTATATAACCAGGGAATTTAGCACACGTTGCTAGTTTTAACTGCTAAACTCGAGTAGGAGCAGTTGGAATAGGAAGTGGCATGAAAGAGGAAGCAGTTGAAAGCAAGTGAAGTAAGCCAAACTAGTTCAACAACTATAATCTTGTAATAAAACCATCTTGCTGTTCAGAAATAGAACGCCACATATCTATGATTTTGAACCAGAAAATATATGATCCACTAGCTACCAATCAATGTCATTATTACTGCTGTGACATAGATATCATCATAAACAAGGGCCTTGTGGACTAGAATGGGAAATTTAACAAGAGGGTATGCATGGAAAGATGCGATTCAGAAGGGAAGCCAATACTTGCAACAGGATTAGACAAAGAAAACTCTTATTGCTAGGAATCTAGGCCATCTATTACATCCCGAATATAGGTGTTTGATGATCCATGTTGTCTTTCATCCATTAAGGATGACAATGGATGCCTACGGTAAGATTTTGTATAATTGATACCGAATCTAAATCCAAAATAATTACTCATCCTACCTTGAACATGCATGGATTTTTTGGATACCAAATCTTCTTTGGCTTTGAGTATCTATTTGATATCTATAACCTAATTCAAACATCTAAATATTATAATTTACAATTTACAATTATTTAATATATAATTAGCTTGGTATACTTGTAATTTTTTCAAACTTTAAGATTATTTAAGGTCAAGTTCGGATTTGAGTAGGGGTTCGGGTTTAAGTTGGATAGACCAATATCCATAACCAACCCAAACCCGATTTTCTTGCTTCAAGTTTTACCCGAACCCGACCCAAAACCTGATTGGATCTACGAATTTCCTAACCATTTGACCCAGTTTAGGTCCGTCTGCTTAGGGTAAAATTGCCATGCCAAGCACCAATCTCCCCAACCGGAGAAGTTTCAGTGCTCCAGATCAATGCCCAAAAGTCCCCTCTTTTTATTGGCCGCAGAGAACTACTGAATTTTGATGATTATTTACAGTTTGTAAACGTGTGGATATGATTATAATCAACACATGGATGAAGTTCAGAGCCAGCCAGGGCATATGAACAACTTAAAGTTATTAACAGAATAAAAAGCAAAATCAAGTGAAAAGAAAATTAAAGGTTCAGCTGGATTGCCTCGAGCTGACTATGAATGTTCAACACTTACCCTGGATAATATACAATTCCAAAACTTCACAACAGAGAAGGTCACACATCAAAACAATAAGCGGAGCACAGAAGTGCAGAAGCACTTCACAATAGATGCAGTGTAGTTACATACACGTGCACAGATGTGAAGAGGCCCGGGGAAGGGGTCAGAGAGTAGAATTTAGTTTCAGCATGATATTTTCATTCATCACCAATTCAGAATCAGAATATTTTGGATGAACAAAATGAGTGCTGATGGTGATTTTAAAATGCCCAAAAGTTGTCAACGAGCTCCACTAGAGGTAGCACTGACGGGTCTTCCCAGGGAGCCAAAACATTTACAAAGGTTTTAATGCAAATCCTTCTCCAGTGAAAATTTTTAACTCCATTTAGTCAGCTTCAGATTTTATCAGAAAATACTCACCTGATCTCCCAGTCGTTCTACAAGAAGGATCTTCAGAATTGTTAAGAATCATAGCAGCAATCCCACAAACCCATTTCACTCGTTCACCAATAATCTCCACAAGAACAAACTCCACCTTTAAACTGATGGAACCGGTTTGTGTCTCTAACAAAAATCTCTCTCCCTTCAAAGTCGGATATGAATTTTATAACAGCATGACAATCACGACAGATTCTAAGGTTCTTGATAACCTGAAGCGGAAATCCTGGCTTAGTATTTAGAAGCCCCAGCACTACAGCCAGCTTCTCACTATGGCCACAGAGGATCTGCTCCTTATCCTGCTCCTCCACATCTTGTAGCACAAAGTCAGTATGTGGAACATAACCTGACTTTTTCATCTCCACAGTCAATTTAGCCAACTTCTCAATAATTTGGGGCATTTGTGGATGGGAACTGTCACCAGCAAGGAGCATATGCACTTTGTTCTTGATTTCAATCCAGCTGTAGCCAGGGTTTTTCTTCAAACCTCTACTTCTCATCATATCCCTCACCATATCTACTTCAACCCACATCGCCTTCGAAGCATAAATATTGGACAGAAGAATGTAATTACCAGGATTTCTTGGTTCTAACTCGAAGACTCTCTTTGCTGCAATCTCACCTAAATCCACTCTGTTGTGAACTCTGCATGAACTAAGTAGAGCACCCCAAACACAAGAATCTGGTTCAAATGGCATTTGCTTGATCATGGCATATGCCTCTTCCAGCCTTCCACTACGACCAAGAAGGGTCACCATGCATGAATAATGCTCCATTCTAGCTTCAACGCCATGATTTCTGGACATGCTATCAAAATAAAACCAACCTTCCTCCGTTAAGCCACCTTGGGTGCATGCAGATAATACACAAGTGAAGCTAACATGATCAGGCTTTTGCCCACATCTTTGCATCAATTCAAAAATATTTATAGCTTCAAAAGTCTTTCCATGCATTGCATACCCAGCCATTAATGAATTCCAAGAAACCAAGTTCCTGTTGGGCATCATATCAAAACAAAGCCTAGACGCCAGCATTCTTCCACACTTAGCGTACATATCAATCAGCGCGCTACCCACATAAACATCATTGAAGATTCCATTTCTAAGTGAAAAGCAATGGGCTGCCTTCCCGTGCAGTAATGCTGCAATATTTCCACAAGCCGGCAACAAGCATGGGATCGTTACAGAGTTCGGTTTAACTCCCTCAATCTGCATCTCTCTAAAAAGATCCAAAGCCTCGATATCTTTTCCATTCTGAGAGCAACTGGCAATCATGGACGTCCATGAAACAACATTCAGATCCATCCCTTTAAACTGTTTAAATACCTCCAATGCATTGTCAACAAGTCCATTTCGTGAGAGCCCGGTAACTAAAGCATTGCAAGCTCCTACATCAACCTCATCCATTTCATTGAACACTCCTGACATCTCAGAAGCACACGCACACTTACCATACATATCAATCAGCGCACTAACCACAAACTTGTCCGGTCCTAAACCATGCTTAATAACATAACAATGAATCTGAATCCCCATCAACGGCATTTCCAAGTCACCAACAGCTGGAAGCACACTAGAAACACTAGTTCCATCAGGCTTCAATCCTTCCAGGTGCATGTTTTGAAACATAAGAACCGCATCAAGATAGCTGCCACTACGATTAAAACCAGAAATCATACCGTTCCACGATACCAAATTAAGCTCAACACCTAAATCTCTTGTCTGATAAAACAACTCCTTTGTCTCCTTTACACGCCCCTTCCGCGCAAAACGCGAAATCAAAGCACTAGACGTAACCACACCTGGTTGAGGCAATTTATCGAACACATTGCGAGCATCCTTTAAACGGTCGAATTGAACGTACATATGTAATAAAGAGGACAGGACAACGGAGTCCAAACCCAACCCAGATACCACTGCAAAACAATGCATCTGTTTTCCGGTTTGCAATGCCGATAGCGCAGCACATGTCTTGATGACAGTAGGCAGGACACGGCTATGAGGCACGATACCTTGTGTGAGCATGTAAGAGACGACGCGGATTACGTGACCAAAATGATTGAGCTTTGAGAATATTTGAATGGTCTCCGGCAGTGAAATGCCAGTTTTGAGGATGTGGGCATGTGCTTGTGATAAAGAAGCTTTTGTGGCTGAACAAAGGCAGTGGCTAAAGTTTTCGAACAGAGGGAGTGCTTGCCGAGCCATGACAGTTCTCCATGACAGCTCTCCTGCCACCGCCAAATCTAAGTATTTTTATTCGGCCCAAAATAAGTAAGGGAATTTTTATTTTTTTTTATTAACATCTGTTGATACTTATTATTTATATCTCAATTAATCTTATAAATTTTAAATTAAAATTCTTATAAACTTCTAATGACAGAGAATTTTAATACTTTTAAGTCTATGGTTTAAAATTTACAAACATAGTTGCCATATTTTACATGAGAATTAACTCCAAAAAGTTACTTACTAGTTGGATTTTTACGTCAATTTATAATTTATATATTATTGGCTAAATAATTTTTATTAAAATCATAACATAGTATTTTATTCATTTTTTATTTAAGATTGAAGGGCCAAGTTTTTACCCATTTTAACTGGGTTAATCAAGCCATAAAAACTGATTTAATCAATCTTAATTCGTATTAGATTTTAAATTCTAAATTTTTAAAGTGCTATATTTACCAGTATTATACCCACGGTTAAATAATTAATGTAAAAGTTCATTTGAAATGAAAAAAAAAAATCATATTCTTCATTCTTTATCTTACTTCATCTCCTTTCAAATCCCATGATAAACATCTCAGCGAAATACCTAAATGTCTAAAAATACATAACAGAGAAGATTTTCAAAAGGTAAGCTCACCACCATATTCCAGTAGCAGTTAGCAATAAACATTGTAGAACCTACAAAATTTGCTTTGAGAATTGAAAATTTTGAAAATTTAAGAACAGAGATGAGACCTTACAGGAAAAGAAATCGAGTCTACTTTGCCTCGTGCCGAAATATCAGAAATTTTTAATGCTAAGGTTTGTGATTCTTGCGCTTGGTTGTGTACCAAGAAAGCCTGTACATAAGTTACCAAAGATTGGTATAGGTTTCGCTGTGGTTGATTGCCTCTCTTGTGGCTTTCTTTTGCACCTGGTGGCTTCGTTTTTTTCACCGAATAATATACAAGTCTTGATGCTGGAAACTATAGCAGAACCGGCGATCCATCTCTTCTAATACCTCCAGGAATGGAACTGAGAGATCAGTAAAACTATAATATTTATACTGCTGCATATAAATATTATCATATATATAAGGTATATACAAAAGAATATACATGACAGATGAGATTCGTAACTCGTAAGGGAAGCCAAATGCCTTTCAGTGTAACCACATTAAGTATGGTCTTATATTGTGTTATCTAGGCCATCCATAACATCCATAATATTAGTTTTTTGATGGTCTGATTTTTGTCTTGCTGCAAACCTTCTAACCGGTGAGTTTCCGGCACTCCTGCTCAACGTCAAAACCTGCCCTCTTTTCTTGTCTAAAGAAAATTCCTGACTTTTGCTTATTCCTGGGACTAATCTCCTCTGACATGCATTGGCTAACAAATCTCGATCTTCTTGACAAAGTTGGGCATCGTGGTTCTGGGATTGAATTCGTTGCATCTTGGTGCGGAAAACCAGTCCCCTGCGAGCTGGAGATCGAACAGGCATAGATGAGAAACCATGATCTCTCTGTCTAACTAAATTTATCAACCGGTGAAGCCATGTCACTAGTTCAAGGATGTATAGGTCAGTCTTCTGCTTATCTGCGTGATAGAGTGTCTGGAGGCGGATCAGGTTAGTATTTTCGGCTGTATTCTTGCCGAAATCATTTCTGTCAAAAAAGAAAAAACAGTGTCACTCATCTGCTGCTAAGGTGAATTACACCCTCGCAACACAAAGACAGCACAAAGGCGTTCACTGACCCAGTGTTCGCCCATTCTCCAACCCATCCAAAGCCTTGATGTGCTCTGGAGCCAATTGAAACAGAAAGGAAATAAGCATAACACAAATGCAAAGACAATAATGCCGATTCTCAAGGAGGGAAAATGAATAAAGAAAACCAAAAGCCAGGCAGTGAAAACCACTCCCAAATGAAACCCTTATCTTGTTCACACGTGTTTAAGGAATATGAGGGAAGTGAAATTAGACTCTCATTTATATAACCTACTTGGTCGTGTTTGTGGCAATGGGCGCAAGCCAATGGAGAGTCTTTTCCATTTCACCTTTCACCAGAGCCATTGTGAACTGCAGAGAAACATAGTGGAAAGCAGCTATGTAATGAGTTTGAGCATGAGGCAAGAGTAAGAACAAACACCTATCCTCAATCTCCATTTGAAGAAAAAAGTAGAAAACAGGCAGAACAAAAATATGCGCGCGTACCTCTTCCTTGGAATCAACCATCTGCAACCGTGAGCGTAGAGCTGCCTTAACACTGTTTGGCATCCCTTGATACAAACTGTCCCTCGTATTAGGAGGTAGGGAGGTGGGTCGAGAAGTCTAATAACATATGATATTTCAGTTGAATTAATCCCAGCATAGAAAAATCATACCATCTATAATAAGCATGTGACTAGTGATGAAATAAAGAGCTTTACTTACAATATTATCTATCTGGTTGATCATGTTAGCATAATGCAATGCAAGACCAGATGTGCCAAGTCTTTGAGGACCCCTGCCAGGTTCCTTGTCAGCCAATATAACACCTGCCATGGGTTGTCAATCCCTAAGAATTAATATTTAGAGCACATCTTTCAAAGCCAGAAACATTGAATTGCATGCTGTTACGATGCAAGGGAGTAAAATAAACAAAAACAGGCCTCTATAATGGCATCTTTCTTCTATATTTGACCAGATCATTGTAGAAAAGGATAGTACTGTTCTTTCATGAGCACAATTCACTAACATGTTCAAATATTCAAAACTAATGCTGCAATTCAGATTATATGTCCATCAGTTGCCTGCATAAATCCTCTTCATGCCTGTTTGGGAGTGTGGTTGTGGTTGCTTTTTAAAATACTTTTCACTCATAAATGTATCAAAATAATATTTTTTTTATTTTTTAATAATTATTTTTTATATCAGCACATCAAAATGATCTAAAAACACCAAAAACATATTAATTTGAAGCAAAGAAAAAAATAAAAAATAAATAAATTTTTTTCAAAAGCGCTTTTGAGTGTGTTTTTGTGCTTCAGAAACAGTGGAATATATGTAGTACACAGATAGAGCTGAGATAGTATCTTCTGCCATGGCATTCACCTCTTTTATTATTCGGGTGTTAGAAACAGCTTTCATTTCTAATAAATACAATTTCCCAGACATAGTAGCGCACAAATGCACACATTTCCGGGCAACGGTTTCGGATAATAGCTCCACATGAAACCCATTATTCCACAAATAATCAACCATTTATCATGCACAAATGAAAAAACAGTGGTTCGGATCTGGGAAAACGAAAGGAAATCATTGTTGTTTGCCGACATAAATGCATGGACATGGAAATCCATCCAATTATGATTTTAATGCAAATTTCCTAATTTTATCAGGAGAAATCCTTGTCCTACCATTATTTCCAAAAGCTTCCAAGATCGCTTGTTGTAAGAAGGTAACAATATCAACAAGCTTCTCCATGATCTGCAGTTCACAAAGAAAGTTACATAATGCTCTACTGTTTGAGACAGAGCAACTAATATTCTCATGGGTTGAAATGTAACTGTGAAAAATGTTAAATCACTCTAATGAGATGAGCTACATATTCATATAAATAACAAGTTCAATTAATGTTTACTGCCATCTATTCCATATAACTGACAATGGAACCGATCAAAGCAGCTAGGCATAAATGTTGTGAGGGGGTTAGAGCCAAGATTGTAACAGTGTCCATTACAAGGCATAAAAGAGGGGAAAATTGTAATAAAATCTTCAAAACAATAGTGATCAACTTTCTCAGCAGATGTGACTAGTGGCTCATAGACATTTACCTCCTCCAAAGTTTTAGACCAAAGGGATTTCTTTTTCAAGCTCATTACAAGCTTTTTTTGCTGTTTTAGCTCACTTTGTAAAATTGTGAGACTTTCTCCTGCAATTACAAAGAAAATGACCCATTAATAAAACAGCTGCTTCACTATGGTTAGCAGGTATCAAGCAGATATTGGACATGATGCCCAAAAATGAAAGGTTTATAAATGTAATGAGCAAAAACTAATGGTTGGGTATCAACAAGAACTGATTATAAAGCAGCATGTAATTCACTTTGAAGGACATATCCTTGTAGGTAAAATAAATTGATGTCAGAGCTGCGGAAAAGGGTATGTTCAGCAACTAGAAGGACACAAAAATTGTACTCCTAAGAATTGAATATCTCAACAATGCTTAATCTTGTCAAATGTAACTATCACCTTAGATATTGCTTATTAGTCACAAATGTGTAAAACATCATGGACACACATGCTACCACAACATAAAAATGAAAGAAGAATCAAGTGAAGAGAAAAAGGTTCATCCATGCCAACCTTTTTGGGGGAGATTTAGGGATTGCATTTCATCAAGCTTTCGCTGATAATCTTGATCAAATCTGTCCAAAGCATTCAACTCGTGATATAGTTCCTGCACATGAACAGAGATTTTAAAACAGGATCACAGGAACAAAAGCTCATATGAAGACCCCAAATAAAGCCCAGCATTCTTCAACCGTGGTTAAATAAGCCAAAAATCGAGATTAGTGATCCGACAAATTCTCAAAAAGATCCATAATGCACATGTCAAACACAACTGCAAACTGCTCAACATCACAGTTCAATACAGTAGATAAGTTAAACACGTTACTGCAATGTTCACATGGACACTGTACAGCATACTTAAACGAGTGATTAAAAGAAAATCAGCAATGCTTTTTCTGAGAATTCGATAATTGAAGTTAATTAATGAAGCAAATTCCAACAGTAGTTATAGCCAGTGACCAAGTTTCAACTACGGCACTGTACAGACATTGATCAACAAGTAGCAGCATCCCAAAAAGACATGGCACAACACAATTATCTACATAAACGCAAGCATCTACTTCCTGCGGGAAAGAAAACTTACAGAAGTGTGCTGCACCAGAGTGGTCAGCTCTTGCATTGTCACCTCTGCCTCGGTTCTGTGTTGCCTCTCAAATGAGTTTTCTGAATCCAATCTGATATATTACAAAGATAGTTGCATTGTTAGAAAACATGAAGAACGTAATCAGGGAATATTACATAATAAGAATGTACCGTACTTTGAAAAATATCGACCCAGATTGTGCCATTGAGGGTCTTTACATAAATCTCCAAACCGAATCACTTCGCGTGAGAAAACATCGAATTCCTCTCTACAAAAGCACCCAATTCTTTTTATTAAATACTGAGATTACAAGACAAGGACTACGTTAGAAGTAACCAAGTCAGATGATTTTTTTAACAAGCAATAACCTTTTGTCAGAAGCAGCAATTATGAGCAACTCTTTCATGTCAGTAGAAACCAACTTGTGCACTCCTTCTGAATGTAGTACCTCTTTTTTCAAGAACTCAACATTTTTTTCTGAAAGAGATTGAAACAAGTTTGCGCCTTTGGCTATCGTATTGGCCACTTCAAATGCCAATATCGATATCCTGTTCCCTCTAGAACCCATTCCATAGGCAAATCCCCCTCTGGGATTCAAATTTGACATGCTACTTCCTAGAGTATCCAAGACTTCCACTGCTTTCTCCAGTCCCACTGTCCCAGCTTTCCCTAAAAATGACTTCTTTTGATTTATCTAGACAGAAACCAAAGGCAAAAGATAAGCCAACAATTGATAGAAATGGACATCAAAAGAAACATTATGAAGAAAAAACATAACATGACAAACAAAATCATAGAACATACCTTGTTGGCCTCTGTCCTAGCAGGCGTTGATGGCTTGAGTTCCCTTGAGAAAGACGATAAAAACTCACCAGAGTTCGACCTCTCTGGCATCGTTTTGCGAGAGTCATCCCCGTTATTATTCCTATAAGGACTCTCTCTTTTCTTGCCTATACTGTGTAATGACCTTAATTTCCCTGAAGTATTGTTACCACTATTATTTTTCTTCTCCTCCATAGCCTTCACATTCTTCCTTTTCGTTCCACCAGGACAAACCCCTCCCATTTTCCCTCCTTCCAAGCTACAGTCCCTCCAACAAAGAATTCAAAAAGATCCCATAAATGATAAAACTCCCACTTCAGAATCAAGAAGAAGAACCCAAAAAAGTATTCAAAAGTGAATGCAAAGTCAGATAAACTACAGTACTAGCAATCTAGTGGCGGTTGTTGTGATTAATTTCGATAAATGAATGAAACAAACGCGTTGTTTTTTTGGCAATTGAACGGAAGTCTCGTGGACATATGGAATTTTGAATGGAGAAATGCAAGACAGTGAAGGAAGGGAAAAAACAAAAACAGAAATTGTTGACTGTTCTCTTGTTGTTTCTCTGAATGTGTAAATTTATGAGCGGCCGAGAAAGAAATGGTGGTGGGCGTATGTGAAACTGAAAGTCATCCCCGCCTACCTTGGCTGAGTTTGGTGTGTTTCTGTCTCTGACTAAAGTCTACCCTCTAAAATTTATCGTGTTCGGAATAAAAAGAAAAAAAAACAAATAATTATATATAGTTAAATGCGTTGTTCGCCGCATAAATAAATAAATTTCAAAAAAAAAAGAGAGATATGTTCTTACGTTATTTCTGCTCTAAAAGATATAAATTTGTTTTAAAAATTATATTTATTTTTATACCATTGTTTTTGTTTTTTCTAACTACATATTTCATCTTTTTCTGTATTTATTTTTTGTACTCACAACACTTATAAAAGACAGTTTAAAGTCTAAGCTCGTTCTTCTTGTACTGTTTTGCCCCTTGTCATGTTTCATGACTCTTGAGATTGAGAGGAAAGGCTATAATAAACCATAACCATGGCACCTTGTGTTTACTATTCTACCTTGAATTGATGTTTTTTGATATTCTACATTTCGTTCTGAATAGTCAATGATTTTCTAGGATAAGAGATGGCTGTTGATGGTGGCCTAGCTGCCATCATTAAATTGATCGTTTTATATATATATTTATATATATATATATTGGATTTGGGAATCCTCTGTATGTGTTTCATAAAGATTGAAGTCGTGACCATAAGAATGAAATGTTTGTCCTGATTAGATGAGAAGTTTGAGAGTTGACTACTAACCTCTAACCATAACATTAATTGGTAAGGGAAGTTGGAGCATTGGACAGTGTATTGATAATCTCACCACAAAACAAGAATACGATGTGATGTGATTTAAACTCTAGCTTCA
>Ga0325400_1002175_pt1 | contig 16973 bp, 17 predicted proteins | sample PopdelMetagenome_2_FD_205662 | JGI IMG/M metagenome (GOLD analysis project Ga0325400, IMG submission 205662) | Populus deltoides microbial communities from Bellville, Georgia, United States - Xylem-PdKOR-R1 | ecosystem: Host-associated > Plants > Phyllosphere > Stem > Wood/Secondary xylem... | reverse complement strand
TACGATTCTTTAAAAAAATTTGGTAAATACAATTTTATTAAGTTTTTTAAAATTATTTTATATTTTGAACTTAAAAAATAAATAAATATTATATTTATCATAATTTTGATAATATTTATTAAAAATAGATAAATATTATTCTTAATATCAAGTTATGATAAAAATAATATTTATTTAATTTTTAAAAAATAAGGATGCTTAATGTCATGTTTTTACATGTCATTTGTCGAATTGTTAATGACATTCATAATTTTTTAAATTGTATTATTTTTTAATTAATTTTTGAATTTTATTATTTTATTATTATTATTATTTTTTTTTAATAAAACTCCCTACTTTTTTTCATCGTTTTGTTTGATTGAAACAAAAGTTGAGGCTGTCAAAACTCAAACGCAATCATAGTAATTGTTAATAATCAGCTCCGTTTACGTGCCAAAAATGATCTGGAAGCTCTGATTTCCTGTTACCGACACATGATTCTATGTTGGCTGGAAATTTTTTTCTGAATTGAAAGATCAATTAAAATTTAAATGTTTTTCCTGTTTCAAAACATACAAACACAACAACTCTCATTTTTCTTTTTTCAAACCGACACTCTCAACCTTTATTTTTCTAAAAAAAAAACTCACCAAAAACTTTTTCTCCCTTAAAACAATTAAAAATCAAATTCATCATAGTTTTTAAACATCCTTAAATGTTTTTATGGTCAAAATCCATTGCTACCTTTGCTACAATTATCACCCCAACTTTTTTGTTAGTCTTACAAGTAAGATAAACATGTTATTATTGCTATGATTAATAAATTTTGGTCAATTATTCACATATAATAGCATTGTCTAAAAGAATCAATCATTGTCTAAAAACTATCTTCACACACAATCGGTACAGGATAATGCTGATAATCATCAATTTAACGCCTTCAAGTTATTTCAGCATTAATATCATTATAATTCCACTCAAGTTCATAATAAATAGTTTCTTTCATTTCTGCATATGACATGTCTAAATTATCATTTAACAACAAATTGCTCCTGCTATTGTATGTGAAACTATTATTCATATTAGGAACAATTGTGCCACTATAATGACATAACATATGTTATAAGATATTCTGTAAAAAAAATGGATTCTGATTAATTGGATATAATTTTAACTAAATTGCATTACTTTAACTCTAATTAGCAAAACTTATAGCAAATTCAATCAAATTTCCAAAATTTAACATAAAAGTAAACTTGACCAAAATCAAACACAATTCATCATACCAAATGTAATTGATATTTTTATGTTCAATTGCATTAATTCAAACCCAAATTCATATCAAATTAAAATTATTAAAAGAAAATACCAAATTTATCAACTTATCAACAATTCAAGGCAACATGTAATTCATCATAATTCTACAACATTCATGCTCTATTGTATGAAATCATTAAATATAGTTAATTATATTATTAACTGATTCCAACAATCCATACAATTGGAGACATGTGACATACACATTCCATTTTAAGCATATAGAGATGACATTGACACTACAAGACGTGGTGGTATTGCTTAGACTGCTTATTGATGGTAGGGCAGTCACATTTATTGATGTTCGTAATTGGATTACATTATGCGAGTGATTATTTGGATTTGGCACCCCCTCTTTTTCAATTGAAAAGGGGTAGAAAACATCTTAAATGGATTGAGGAGACATTTATGACACCACCAAATGACGCTAATGATGAGGTCTTGCGTATAAAGGATACTGTTAATCTGGAAACTCAAGAGAATCTGTCACCTACACTTCTGCGGTCTAACACCTGGTGCAACTCTGTTTTAGTGTAATTCTATCTAAAGACAAAGTCTAGCTTCATAAAAAGTCCTACTCACAATGGACTTCTATAACTAGTGAATAACCAATGTATATAAATATGCATGATATATGAACAGAGAAATAAATCAAGCAATAGAGTTAATTCAGTGCATATGAGTTTAATATTCTTTATGGTATCAGAGCTTGAAATCTCCCACGAGAACAACTCAAATCCCAGCATGTCTTCACCTACACAACAAAGCCAAAATCTCAGTTCCAACACATTCCCCTCCTCTGAATCTAGGAAATCTTTAATATCTCTAAATATTACTACACAAATCAACGAAAAATTAACTCCATCCACCTTCACTTAGTGGCGTGCTTAATTTGAAGCATTACTCATTGGCTACGACTTGCTTGATTACATAAATGACAACATTCCCTGCCCTTCAACTGATCTCGTTTCACTACCAACCCGAGCAAAACACATTGGGTCAGACAAGACAAACTCATTCTCAGCGCTATCCTAGCCTTTATATCAACAAAAATCACCCCTCTCATAGCTACTATCATAACATCCCAACAAGCCTGGCAAAAACTACACACATTATATGCTAGTCGGTCCAGAACTAGAGTTATGCAACTAAAGGAGGAGCTTACTCTAATTCAACGAGGAAACAGAACAATCACCGATTATCTGCATACAGTGAAGACGTTGGCAGATGAAATTGCCATCATCGATCAACCACTCTCAGATGACGATCTCACGCTTCACATCCTTTATGGATTAGGGGCCGACTTTAGGGAGATTGTTGCTCCCATTCGTGCACGAGAAAAATCGCTGACCTTTGAAGAATTTCATGATCTGCTAATTGGTCATGAAACCTACCTGCGTCGCCTAGAAGCTGCCACTCAACAGCTCGTGATCTTTGTCAATTATACAAATCGCACAAAACAGAGTCCCCATAGTAGTTACTCTCCCAGGCGTTTTGACAAAAAACAATGGGCAATCCCCCCAATTAAAACCCATGAAAACCGCTGGGTCTCACAAGGACAGTCTCCAACTTACTCCCCAGACAACCGTTGGGCCTCTTATGGATCCAATCAGCCCAACAGGATCAATCATCGTTATCGACCCCGATTTCAAATATGTGATCACTTGGGACATACCGCAAAGACCTGCTCCAAATTCAATTCCAACACTGCTACGATAAATTGCACTCAGATATCCAATGCCATGGACAAACCTTGGCTTCTTGACTCAGGAGCTTTCACACCATTATGAGTGATCTTGCAAATCTCACCACACACTTAGAATATGATGGCACTGATGAAGTAACTTTAGGTGATGGCTCAGGTTTGGAAATTTCTCACACTGGATCCTTATCCTTATCCTTATCCTTATCCTTAAACTTTCTTAAGAATTTTTTTCGTTTCCCTGATACACTGTGTGTTCCAGCAAAAATTTAATCTCAGTTCACTATCTCACAAAACACAATAATGTTTTTGTTGAACTTCATCCTCTCTATTTTTTGGTGAAGGATAAACACACAGGGGTGATTCTACTGAGAGGAACATGTAGCAATGGAGTGTACACCTTCCCGAAATCCATGGAGCCATCCTCTCCAAAAGTCATTGCCTACGTTCATGAACGAACTTTCACCGATGGTTGGCATAAACATCTTGGTCATCCATCTCCCAAAATAGTCGCTCATCTAGTCAAGTTTTTTTCCCTTCCAATTTCATCTTATAAACTCTCTTCCTTATGTAATTCTTGCTCTATCAATAAAGCACATCAACCTCCTTTTCGTCTAAATAGTCTCACGAGTTAGGCTCCCCTCGATTTAGTTTACACTGATATGTGGGGACTGCCTCCTCCACTGGTATTGATGGATCTCATTATTACCAATATTTGTAGATCATTTTAGTAAATACATCTGGTTCTATCCAATGGTCAAAAAGTGGGTGTCTTTGCTACCCTTTCACCCGTCCATATAACACCAACAAACTCCAGCCCAAGTCCCGCTCTTGTGTTTTTTCTATGCTATTCTCAAACTCAAAACGCTTACAAATGCATGGATGCTACCACAAATAGACTTTTTCTTTCCTGTTATGTTCTCTTTGATGAAAACCGGCATGTCCCTCCCATTCCACCCGATGTGTCCTCACAGTCCCTACTTCCCTCTTTCTCATCCCTTTTTGTTAAAATTCCATGTTCACCATCAGTCACTATGCCTTCGCACCAGTCTCTATCATCCACACAAGAAGGTGACACCACCATTGCTGCCTCTTCCTCAGGTAATATCTTTGTCCCTCAATCCCCTTCATCTCAGTTACCATCCCCATGCAACCCCTTACCCTCTGATCTGTTCTCCTATTTTCTCATCAACCCTTCTCAACCAAATACATCTGCTCCCGCTACATCACCATCCCGTATTCACCCCATGATCACCAAGTCCATAAACAATATCTTTAAGCAGAAACAACTCAACCTCGTCACTAAACATCCTCTACCTGAAACCGTTAAACCCTCTAGTGTCACTCAAGCTCTTTCCAACCCACAGTGGCGTAAAGCCATGTCCTCTAAACTTACAGCCTGATTCTATCAAAACAGTAGGTTGCAAATGGGTGTTTCAGGTGAAACGTCATCCTGATGGGTCTATTGACAGATTCAAGGCTCACCTCGTTGCTAGGGTTATAATCAATAGCCCGACTTGGATTACACGAACACATTCAGTCTTGTGGTCAAACCTGCAACCATCCGATCTATCCTAACAATTATTGTTATGCATGGCTGGAGTTTACGACAGATGGATGTCCACAACGCTTTCTTACATGATGATCTCTCCGAAACAATCTTCATGCTTCAACCACCTGGGTTCAAAGATTCATTAAAACCTCATCATGTGTGTCGCTTAAAGAAAGCTATTTAGGGCCTGAAACAAGCTCCAAAGCTTGGTTTATAGCTCTCAAGGCTGCTATCACTTAGCTACATTTTCTTCAATCAAAGACGGATCCATCCCTATTTATTTATTCGACTGACTCTCACAAATGATATTTATTGGTTTATGTTGACGATTTGGTTATCACAAGAAATAATTCAACAATCATCAACAATGTCATTCAACACCTTAGCAACCAGTTCCATCTTAAAAACATGGGTGCTCTGCATTTCTTCCTGGGCGTCGAGGTGATCCAAATCATGCTAGTCTGTTCTTAACACAGCATAAGTACATTTGTGAACTTTTATCTCATATAAATATGGTGGGTGCTAAAGACATCTCGACTCCCCTCTCCATTAGCCACTCGCTTCAACTACAAGATGATACAGCACTCACAGATTGCTCTCAGTTTCGCAGAATTATTGGGAGCCTTCAATATCTCTCTTTTACATGTCCCGATATTTGTTTTGTTGTCAACAAACTCTCTCAATTCATGCATAAACCATCCCAAAATCACTGGACTGCAACAAAACATCTCCCGCGTTACCTGAAGCGACCATTTTCCATGGCATTCAAATCTCAAAAACTGGTGCTCCTGCTCTTAATACTTTCTCTGATGCTGACTGGGCTAGAAACCTAGATGATAGATCCTTCACTTCTGCCTATATATGCTTTCTCAAGGATACACCTATCTCCTGGAAATCCAACAAACAACGTGCAATTGCTCGCTCTTCTACAGAAGCTGAATACCCTGCTTTGGCAAATGCTGCCTTTGAAACTCCATGGTTGCAAATCATATTCACTAAGCTTGGTTTCTTTTTCCCACAACCTCCTATGCTGTTGTGCGACAATCTTGGTGCCACACAGCTAAGCTTCAATCCTGTCAATCACACGCATATGAAACATATTCAGATTGATCTCCATTTTATGCGTGATCTGGTCAGCCAAGGGCGTCTTCAAGTACGACATGTGCATACACATGATCAGGTAGTTGATTTGCTTACCAAGCCTCTATCCCGACAACGCACGTGATATCTGTGTAGCAAGATTGGTCTACTTGATGGCAGCTCAATCTTGAGGGGGCGTATACAGGATACTGCTAATCCTGGAAACTCAAGAGAATCTATTGCCTACACTTCTGCGGTCTAACACCTGGTGCAACTCTGTTTTAGTGTAATTCTATTTAAAGACAAAGTCTAGCTTCATACAAAGTCCTACTCATAATGGACTTCTATAAACAATGAATAACCAATGTATATAAATATGCATGATACATGCAAAGAGAAATAAATCAAGCAATAGAGTTAATTCGGTGCATATCAGTTTAATATTCTTTATTGCGGAGGTACCAAGTAGTTATTATAATTTGAATGTGTTGATTATTTGTTAAGTTTGCGTGAATTATTATGATAATTTTAATATGTTATATAGGTATGCTATATCATATATTGTATTTGTTTGATAGTGTATTATTCACAGACCTCACATGGAGATATATGCCTCTACTTTATCTAATGCCCTTGGATGATTTTGACACAATTCCCATATATAGCTGGCGATTGATTATGTTGGCATGCTTGTACATAAATCTATGTCTTGCATGCATAAAGAAGGCCACACAAGTTTGGGAATGTTTACTACTTCTACAAGTATAAATCGAAGAATTTAAAATAACTATTTACATTTTAAATGCTTGTTATTAACTCGAAATAAACAACTCATTTTTATTTAATAACAATTATGGTTTGGGAGCATTTTCATGTGGGGCGACCCTAAATACCTAGATTGTCACCTATGATTGTCCATATTATAGGGTTACATTTCAGCTCCTAACAGGATATAGGTATTGCAAAGTTATCTTGCAGTTATATATATTTATATTTTCTAATTGTAACTTTAAAAAATATATTTAAACTAACATATTTGTAATGCTAGGTGGTGTGCTAGTAAAGTATTTGATCGTAATCCAACACATGTGTTGATATTTTATTGTAGTGAGCTAGATAGGCAACATGCTATCTATATATTTTTTTAAAACCATTTGTTAAATAAAAACCTTAACTTCTCCAAATTATTGTTGTTTAATATTTAAGAAACTTATATTCTACAGGTCATACAGACACCTTATTCAGATGAAAGACTGACAATTGCTCCGGTTGTTTACACTAACAAGATGAATATATGAATATCAGTGGTTTCGTTGATATTTTTTAAGATGATTGGGTAATGTGATAGTTTAGCTATAAACAACACATTCCATTTGACATTGATACGAGTGATGCTTTGCATGCTACAAATCGTCAGGGTAAAAATGATTATTATGATTGGTTAAGTCATCATGAAGTTTATGTATTACAATGGGATGTACGAATGAATAAAATATTTACAAAGATGCATCATGTGATTACAAATGAGGAGTATTTAATTAGGTATATGAGTATCACATGTCGGGTCATTACTTCAGGCCCTAGCAGGTTCCTCTACCTAGATACATGTAAAATGAATAACAGGTCAATTAGATTCAAAATATCATAAGAAATCAAATCTTTTTATAATTAATATATGTTAAACGTTAAGTTTTATTTATTGATCTTTTAATTTAGCATTGATGTTTTATTAATATTAGGTTGACTTCATGCTATAAAATGATTGAGAGGTCATATCTGTGTTTCATAATATTGATGAAGAAACAAATGATACATCTATACGTCCGGTGGTTTATTGTTTGGAGAGCAGTTAACAAAGGATATGTGATTGGTTAAGTCATCATGTGTTTCGCACTGGACTTGAAATATTTGAAGAGCAGTTAACTCTTAATGATGTCATGGCTGAAGACGAGACCACTCGGACAAGGGTAGGACTTGCATCCAATCGAGTTATTGATGAGCCCAAATAACCTAGTAGATGATGTAGATGTAAATTGATAGGTGAGTTATATTTATATATTTTAGGATTTTAATTATTAAAATATCGTATTATTGAAATATTTGAGATTTATTTTCTATATATGTTTTTTTTTATTTGCATTCCTAGAGCTACTTGTGATTATGAAATATGAGAATTTGCTAAGTTTGATTATTATGACTTTTTGCAAGTTTTTTAAAGTGAGATAAAATTTTAGATATAATTCCTATATAGTGAAAGCTTTGCTCAAATTTTGTTAAAATTGAAAAACATTTAACTCTCTAAGATTATTAACTAAATTAAATTTCAGATTAACAAACTAAATAATAAATCTCATAAAAAATATTTTTTTGTTAGATTAAGATGTTGGGGGAATTTGTTGCTAAAAGGGGCAGTAGCTTCACTACCAATCTTCTGACTCAACTAATCGGATGGTTAAACCAGCTGTATGACCTAGTCGACTGGTTCACACGAAAATCATAATTTTATGAAATTTTTATTCCAAATATATTTTATGAGTCAAAATATACATATTTGTCTAACTTGTAGATTAAAAACAAACTTCAATTAAAATCTAAAAAAGTTATTGTTCATACAGTAATTGTCCTTTGTTTTTTAGTGTTAATCGGTCGGTTAATTTAACTGATCATTACGAACCGGTCAACAACTTCTCATTCTTAATAGTATTAGAATTTAATTGATGTTGTAGTTCTAAATTATGATATTTAAATAAATTTTATGTTTTTAAACTCTTACATCAATTAAAAGTTACGTTTTAAAATTGCAACATCTAAAAGTATGTTTTTTCATCGAAACGCTTTATTGTTGTGTTAATTCATCATATCTTTTTATTTTGTATGTTAGTTGCGTAATTTACCCTTGTTTTTTACTGTGCTTTCACGACCATGGTCGACCATTTCCTAGTCGGGATTATTTGAAAAGCTGTAGAGCATCCGACAGAAGTGTGGTGGAGCTAGGGTAAAACTAATGAGCGGTCGAATAATGAAAAATTACAAAATTAACTAAAATAAATGGGATTATAAATAGAATAAGTAAGCTTTTGACTGAGCCTAACTGAAAAAACCTTAGTCAAAATTAAATTTAACTTTTGAAAATAACATGGAGGAGCCACTGCCACAGATGAGTGGTGGAGCGGTCGCTGAAGCATTTCTTTTCATGTAAAGAATAATGGAGTGATCAAAATGCTACGAAACGGCTTGATGGTTGCTGGCACATTTTATTTGCGAGTATGGGGACAATCATCCCACTTTCTTTCTTTCTTTTATTTATTTATTTCTTTTTTCCTTTGACATTTTGAACGAGACAAAATACAGGAAAAATTAGCTGGATGGCACGTATTGTGATGACGGTAGGGTCCAGGCAAGTTAGGCAATGAGACGGACAACTTAACTTAATTTTGAATTCTAATATAATGTTTGTTTTTTGTCTTATAATAAAAAATAATAATAAAGAAGACGAGACAAAATAAAAATGAAGATATAAATAAAATTATATTTAATAACAATGTACAAAATAAAATGAATATATTTATATCATATTTGATTTATGGTGGATAAGATAAAATAAAATATAAAAAATTCATTTTACCATTAATATATATTATTGTGAAACTTATATATATATTTTTAAAATAATTAGATATTATTTTTTTATTTTAGTTTATATTAAGTGATAAAATTAATAATAATAATAATAATATAATAACCCTAATTATAAAACTCAAACTGGCTCGACATGTCAATCTGGGACCCGGTTGATCCGGAACTTAGACTAGTCTGAATTTAAAAACAAATAGAGAAATGATTGATCCACCTTGACTCGGTCAACCAGATATAAAAACACGATCGGAACCTGGGTAAAAAAACCTATTGGCGTTTTCTTTTTTTAAAAAAAAATTGTTAAAATGATGTTGTTTTGATCATTTTAAAAAACATAAGATTAACCCGGGTCGACCCCTCAACCTGTGACTCAGGCCTTGCCCTGAGTCAATCTTGAAGTTAAGTTTTAAATTATAATAATAATTACTTTTATCTTTAAATACCTTAGCTGGACAAGTTTGAAATTAAGAGATTTTGAGAAAGATATTTTAAGGATAAAAAAATAAAAATTAATATTTTTAAAGACATGTTTCCTCTGTACTTCTTGTTTTGAAAGTACAAAAACTCACTTTAAAATTATCCCATAGATAAATTGTTTTTATATCTTTGTTTGTCTCTTTAACCATCTATATTTATATTCTTGCTATCTTTTTCTTTTTCATCCCGAGACAGTAACCAAATACTACCTAAAAAATATATTTTTAAATATGCTTGATTTTATTCGCCACAAAACAAAATACATAGTTACCCATTAACAAAGCAAATGGTGCTAGAATTTTTTAATCCTTAAGATTTTATAGTTTTAAATTAGAAAAAAATAGAGTTTTCAAACTTTTATTATAGTGAAAATTATAAAGAAAACTCTTATATATTCTAATAACTTTTATTTCATTTATTTCATTAATCTAATGAAAAAAATACATCAAAGTTTTATATAAAAGTATAAATTTACCCAGCAAAACAATCCAAAATTAAGTAGAAAAAATAATTAAAATATGAAAGTAACTAAAAAATTAGTTAAAATAGAAAAAGCTACACCCTTTAAATCTCATTTGAGAATCTTCTCTATTGGTTACAGCTAGCAAACATTGGCTAGTTACAAACAACCATCTCTAATAAAATTGGGCCTATATAACCATTTGAATTTGAATCTAATTTAATAATTGAATTAAAAGTTATAATTATTTTTGTTAAATAGTTTAATCTAATTATACCTAAAAAAAACTATCCATGAAAGAGTAGGTAGAACTTTTAGCAGTATTATCTACAAGTACATCTATGTGGGGGTATAGAAAGTCATCTTTCAGACTTGCCTTATTCAAATCTCTAAAATCCACACATACCCTGATCTTATTGTCTTTCTTGGGTACTGCTATAATATTGGACATCCGTTGAGGATATTTGACTACTTCCAGGAATCCATCATCCCACTGTTTCTTTACTTCTTTCACTTTGATCAGTATATAAGGCGTTGTCCTTCTTAATTTTTGTTCGATCGGTTTGCAATCTTCTATCAATGATAACTTGTGTACCATAATATTAGTATCCAGACCAAGCATCTCAGCGTATAACCAGGAAAAAACATCAGCATGTTCTTGTAAAAAAACAACCAATTCATTTCTCATGTTAGCAGTGATTAGCTTCCCTATTTTCAATTCTCTTTTATCATGCTCAGTGCCTACATTTATTAGTTCTAGTTCTTCTTTTATAGGCTCCCATCCATGCTTAAACTATTCTACCAACTTTGTAAACTCTTCGATGTCTTGCTTCCTATATTATTACGATTATAATTTTATCAAAGTTAGTCCAGTTACTCTCAATGCAATGGATTTGTGAGTTTACTAACAATGCGCTTTCAAATTTCCTAAAAGCAGAAAGTGTTTTAGTTATGAGTGTATAATTTTGGAAAAGTAAATAGTAAAAGAATAAAAGGCATAATTAAAAGAAATATGCACGATCTCATTAAATTTTGAAAAGATAGAAGGGCTCAATAACAAGAACCTTATTGCCAATATTTTGAGTCATGATAATTGGCAAGACACGATTATTCAAACAAACAAAAAATGAAAAAGGAACATACAGACAAAGCATTACTTTTTGAAAACAATTAAGACTTCCTAAATCTCTCAATTATTCAACTCTTCCCCATTAGCCAGCCTTTTTACAGATTTTGATTGACCATCTTCTAAAGTGTCAATGGTCAGTTGAGGTAGCAGTTCATGAGGGCTCTCCCTGTTTTTTAAGTCTTCTTTGTGATCTTGTTTGCTTATCCTCTTAAGATAGTTGATAATAGTACCATTAAATTCTTTTCTTAGTCTCTCCACTTTATCCTCGACCCTTATCATATGTGCAGGTTGTGGAAACATTACATGAATCAGTGGGATCTTTATCCGGTCTTCATTGGGCTCCCTCCTTTTAATCCGGCTACTCTATTTTCTTTTCTAACCCCAATTGCTCTTTTGAAATTTGCCTTTCTCGGCTTAAAACCTAAGCCAAACCTCTAATCAACACACTTCATTTTTATCATATTAACCCTCTTAGGCATTCTTATGGTTGGGTTATATTGGAATGACAATCATGCTTTAAAAATTACCTAGTAGCTATTTTTGCTACCTCAGAAATCTTTGACTTTCTTCGTATCGTATTTTTAGATACCCATTCGGAATTTACAACCTCAAATGCATGCATATTTCCATCCTTACGTTCCTCAGCTTTTATGTAAGGGATCAACACATTCCTCACCATAAACAGAGCCTCCTCATCTTTTATCGTCACTAAATTATCATTGCAGATAAACTTGACCCGCTAATGTAAAGATGCGACAGCTCGAGTTGCATGGATCCAAGACCCGCTAATGTAAAGATGCGACAGCTCGAGTTGCATGGATCCAAGACCTTTCTTACAACATGCTATATGAGGGATGAATATCTACTACCAGAAAAATTGATAAATACAAACGAAAATATTGAGGGAATATTTCCGTCAGAAATTTACCGATGGATTTTACCGATGGCAATATCCTTCGCTATATATCGAGGGAATTACAATGGGAAACAAAATAATTAAAACAAAGCAAAAAATAAAACGATGACGTGATGATTTTACCCACAGAATTACCGACGCAATAAATACCATTGGTGAAATCTTTCGATAAAACTGTTGGTAAATTGTGAACATTGTTCATCATGTCAATTACAAAGGGAATCACAGATGAAATTTTTCGTCGGTATATTCTAGAGAGCTCTGGAACTGTTCACTTTCCAATTGCATTGTTGATTACTATTCTTTACAGATAAAATCACCGACAGATTGAAAAGTCTCGATGTTATTTGGCGGTTTTCTAAAAAATTTAGATTAGATTAAAAATTTAAATTAAATATTATAGACGGAATCACCGATGGATTGAAAAGTTGTCGGTAATATTTGATGGTTTCTGAAATTTTTTTTATTAAATTAAATATTACAAACGGAATCACCAATAGAATGATTAAAAATATTAATATTTAATTATTTGTTGGTAAAACGCCCCAATGAAAAACTTAGAATCCCTAATTTCACAATAGACCCGTCTCCTCTCTTCTTCTTCTTCTTCTTCCCCATATGTAAAAAAACATCAATATCCATTTCTTTTTCTTCTCTTCTCTCCTTAACTCCTTCTCTTTTCCTCCATGCTTAGGTATGTCTTTTTCTCATTTCTTCTTTTTTCTTCTCAGTTTTTTTCTCTTCTTAGCTTCACTTGCAACTACATTAAGGTTTTTTTTTTCGTGCTTTTTTCACTATTTATTTTTTATTTTATTTTTAATTGTTTTTGTTAGTAATAATTGTATGAATGTTGTTGTAGGATTTTTTTTTTCATATGAGATCAATTTTTAGTTGATTTATTTATAGGATTTTTAAATTTTTTTCATATGAATTTTTTTAGTTGAATGTTTTGAGTTGATTTTCTGCTTCTTTTTCCCAAGCATTTTGAGTATTATAGAGTGTTGATTTATATTAATTTAATTATTTTCCTTGGGTCCAACCAACCTCAAAACACCTAATGTCACCATGTCTTCCATAATATAATGAAACTCTTTACAATAGTCAATATCATGTCCACAATGCTAGTGATACTTATAGTATTCATTTGCATTTCTTACAGCTTGCATTTTGACTGGTATTTTGAGATATCCAACTTGTCTCAACATCCCATACAATCTCTTTATTATTACCCTTATAATTGTTTTACCTTCCTTTCTTATCTCCAAGGTATTAACCCCTTCATTTCCAGAAGCATGGTTTGGTAGAGGGTTCGAATTCACATTCGGAGATTCATCAAAGGAAATCCACCCGACTTTAATGAGTTGGAGGATTTTTCTTTTAAATGCAACACACCCATCAATATTGTGATCGACGACGCCAACATGGTATTCATATTTTTTATCGTGTTTGTACCAATAAGGGAATGATGGTTGTAAAGGTGTTAAATGAATAAGCCCACCTGGTCAATAATAAATAGCCTTTGGTACATTTCATTGAGAGGTATAGGTAGTGGTGGAAGTTACATTTGGTTTGTAAAGAAATTTTTTTATGGGTGATAGGTGTTGTTAGTCTGGTTATTTATTGGGTTATTTTGAGTGTTTATTTGGTTTCCAGGAAAAGGCAAAGCAAAATTTATGTTGGATATGAAAGGAGTAGGTTCAATTGTTTTGAAGTCATAGTTGTCTTGGTCTAACAAAACCCTTTTTCTCATTGAGGTCTACGATCCTACCCATACGAACGACTTGTTTAATCCTTTCAGCTATAACAACCAAATCAAAAAAATTATGCATAGAGCTTCCAACCAAGCATTCAAAGTACAATGCTTTGAAAGTGTTAGAGAATAAACCTATCATCTCTTTTTCCAGCAGTGAAAGGTTAACCTATGTAGCTGATTCACGCCACCTTTAAGCGTATTCTCTTACGGACTCTTTGTTGCCCTTTTCCATAGCTTGTAAGCTTGATCTATCTAGGGCCATGTCCATATTAAATTTATATTGCCTAATAAAGACGTCAACCAGTTCCTTCCATCCTTTTACCTTGGTATTATCCAAACACATATACCAATTGAGAGCAGCATCACTCAAGTTGTCATGAAAAAAGTGAATCAACAACTTCTCATCATGCATTACCTCAGCCATTTTATTGTAGTATGTTTTAAGATGGGTTATCGGGCACTAAGTTCCAGTATACTCGATAAAATCTGGCACTCTAAACTTCTTAGGAATGACTACATTAGGCACTAAACACATCTTAGTGGCCTTTATATGATCATACAAGTTGTTCCCTTCGATTGCCCTCATTTTTTCTTCTAGGGCAGCCAATTTTTCTAAACCATCTTATCCCTTTGAGATTCCTCTATTGTTAAGTCAATAGCATGGTGGATCCTTATTGGATATCCTGGTTGAACATATAGGAAATGAGTAGCATGTTGGGGTTCAGGTGATGTCATACTTGCCCCCATGTTTGGCGGATTAAAGGGAGTTATAGGCATTCGCGGAAGCTAAGCTGTAAATGTTGGTTGAGAAGATGTTCCTTCTCTAGATGTAGACCTCAAAGCCTGTTCAAGCAGACTAATAAGCCTTGTTACATCCTCTTTCAGACTTTACAACTCTTTTTGGTATTGGGTGTCTACCTGGGCTTTTTCTTCGTTTTTTATTTGTCTTTTTCGCAATCAAGTATTATAGATGTGTTTTAGTTGGGAACCTATATTTCACCTGGATATGCAGAGTATGACAATTCATAAGCATATGTCTAAGATGCATGAGTATAGATGTAGCGTATTAGATATGGATTCGCTCTTCGGGGGTGATAAATGGTCGTCATACCCTGGATATGCAATGAAACTAGAAGATGATATCATTGTCGTGATGCCGAGAGGAGATCTGCTTATTCTTTTGTCATTTGGGCTTTCAGTTATGTACACATATTTGTTTTTTAATTGAAAATGAGGGTCTCAACTCTTTTATTAATCATCCATAATTTTTACAATGGAAAATTGTTCTAATCTATTTCAAGAGTAAAGACACTTTCTATATTAACTATAGCTTTTAAGAAAAAAATCAGTGTTATCCATGCTTCTTCGATATTTCATGATGTCTCCTTCAACTTAGCGAGCCTCCACTCGTAGCCAATGAGCTTCTACAGTTGCTTGATCAATTTGCTTTTACAGGTCCCTTATCCTTTTAGTATGGATCAAATTATTTCTAGATTGGGAGTTATTAGCAATATCCAATGTTTGATTGTGATTTTTTTTTTTATCATCTATTGCCTTTCTATTAGTTGTTCAGTCTTCAACTTCTCCTTCGCCAGCTTAGTTCTCAGTGCTTTTGCCTCAATCTTACTAGTACTTAGTTCAACTCTTAGATCTTGATAGATTTTAGTTGTCTTCTTGGTGTTGAATAATTCAGCTTTAGTTTTTTTTTGTAGTTGTTCTTTAAGTTTATCCAGATTTGTCATACGCATGTTCAGTGTAGCTTGAGTCTTGATAGCTAATTTTCCCAATACTTGGCTTTTTTCTATATAAGATGTCATGTTCTGATCGATTGCTTTTTACGCCTCTAACTCATCCATTGCCTTCATCCAATCTTGACCCATAAAGTCCCTTTCTTCTTCAACTATTTTTCCTACAACCCTTTCTTTAGCTAACTACTACTCTAAAGACATTCTTCGTTCTTCCTTTGTTTTGAGTTCAGCTTGTAACAACTTTACATGTTCTTTTAATTCTTCTTCACAATTCACTCTTTTTCTTCAGTTGCCCACGGATTCAGAAGCTTCTACAATGTTAATGACTCCTCCATTATGCCATTTCGGGTATCTTTCACTAACTATGAGATTCCTCGATCCAATTTCTTTTTCTACTAGCACTAGAGATTTCCAGTCCTATCTTGCAACAACTCCATGGTAGCTCCTTTGTAGACTCTGGCAAATTGAGCTATACCAACTGTTATGGGAATGCTTTGTATGCCCCCAAGTTGTCTTGCAACCAAAACAGGTGTATAGCTAATGTATCCAATCACTTTAACTAATGGCACTCAGGGCTCTCCAATTAAAATTGCTTTGTGGAAGTTCTTGCAATTTTACCCTCTAGTCATCTCCATAAAAATTCTCCCATTTTTTTTTATACAAATAGCTCGAGTGACTTTTGGTCGAACCATAAAAAAAAATCTAAATATTGGTGTGTTGGCTTCTATGTGACTTACCATCCAGAAAAATAGCAATGGAAAACAACATCTTATAGAACCTTTCCCAATCTTTTTGCAATGATTAAGAGATAAGAAAGTTTCAACCAAAATTATAGTAGAAGGGTTAATCTTGGTCTTCTCATACTCAATAAACAAAGTAGCTGCTTCCAGACTGATAATTCCAGCAATAGAGGGATAGAATACTAGTCAAAATATTCCTAAAACCAATATTTTGTATACCTTAATTTTAGCACCTGGATTAGACTTCTTTGCAATCAACAGTTCCTCTATTTGTTTCCACCTCAAACTCCCAGAGTTATTTTTTCTCTATATGGGTTTATTTGATAGATTCCTGATTAGTACTTAAAAGTGCATTTTGATCAAGGTTTTATATCATCATTTTGCACTTGAAGTATCAATAACTCCTTAACTAAAGCATGTTTTATAATAACATATCTAATAATATAAGATACCTTTAATTTATGGTAAATGTTCATCTTAAATG
>Ga0325400_1002174_pt1 | contig 16977 bp, 16 predicted proteins | sample PopdelMetagenome_2_FD_205662 | JGI IMG/M metagenome (GOLD analysis project Ga0325400, IMG submission 205662) | Populus deltoides microbial communities from Bellville, Georgia, United States - Xylem-PdKOR-R1 | ecosystem: Host-associated > Plants > Phyllosphere > Stem > Wood/Secondary xylem... | reverse complement strand
ACGTGATTGCCACGGGGGTAACGACTTCGATTCGGGACTTCATCCGCATGGCGTTTGCCGAAGTGGGCGTCGAACTGGAGTTCCGCGGTGAGGGTATTAATGAGGTCGGTGTGGTTGTTTCCTCTACCAATCCGAACTTCTTACTGTCGGTAGGCCAGGAAGTGGTAGCCATTGATGAGCGTTATTTCCGGCCAACGGAGGTAGATCTGTTGTTGGGCGATCCGACCAAGGCGATGACCAAGCTCAACTGGAAGCCTAAGTATGATCTGGCGGCTCTGGTGAAGGAGATGGTAGCGGCTGATGTGGAGCTTTTCCAGCGGGATCAACTTCTGGAGCAAAGCGGTCACCGCGTCATGAACTACTACGAGTAGACCATTCAATGGAAAAAGAAGCAAAGATATACGTGGCTGGGCACCGGGGTATGGTTGGCTCAGCCATTGTTCGAAAATTAAAGGCTGAAGGGTACACGAATCTGTTGTTGCGTACGTCTTCCCAACTGGATCTGCGTCAGCAGGCTGCGGTGGAAGAATTTTTCGAGACGGAACAACCGGACTACGTTTTCCTGGCAGCGGCCAAAGTCGGCGGAATTTTAGCCAATAACATTTACCGCGCTGAGTTTCTGTACGACAACCTGCTGATTGAGGCTAACATCATTCACAGTGCTTATCGGTTAGGGGTTAAAAAGCTGCTTTTCCTGGGTTCGTCCTGCATCTATCCGAAGCTGGCTCCCCAGCCGCTGAAAGAAGAGTACCTGCTGAGCGGCTATCTGGAACCGACCAACGAGCCTTACGCCATTGCCAAGATCGCGGGCATTAAGCTGTGCGAAGCCTACCGCAGCCAGTACGGTTGCAATTTTATCTCGGCCATGCCGACCAACCTCTACGGTCCCAACGATAACTACGATCTGCAGGGGTCTCATGTGCTCCCCGCGCTGATCCGGAAATTTCACGAAGCGAAGATGGCCAGCCAGCCATTCGTCGAAGCCTGGGGTACGGGCTCCCCGCGCCGGGAGTTTCTGCACGCCGATGATCTGGCCAACGCCTGTTTCTTCCTGATGGAAACCTACAACGACGAGTTGTTTGTCAACATCGGCACGGGCGAAGACGTGACCATTCGTGAACTGACGGAACTGGTACGCCAGGTAGTTGGCTACGAAGGTGAACTGCGGTGGAACACCGACAAACCCGACGGGACACCCCGCAAACTGATGGATGTTTCGCGGCTGCACGCTCAGGGCTGGAAGCACACAACCGAATTACGCGAAGGCGTTGAGAAAACCTATCAGGACTTTCTCGCCAACATCGATGTGTACTGCCCCGAAGCGGAGTTGGTTCGCTAAGGCCATTCAAAAGCGCTCCGGTCGACACGCTTGACACAACAGCGGTTTAATGTCGGCTGGGGCCGACCACCCTGTACTGGCTTTTCTATCCGAAACAACAATCCGTACTCAACTTTTCCTAAGGCCCCATGATCCAATCCAATGAGACGTCCGTCGATTACCTAGATCGCGTCAGGCTCGACAAATTTTACGGAGACGATAAAAATCAACTGGCTCTGGTACTCACGATATTTCTGAATGACGTGGTCCGGGATCTGTATGTGGTAGAGCAGTTTCTGAACCAGGAAAAATGGACCGAAGCCGCCGACACCGCCCACAAGGAACGGCCGTGGCTGGGTATGGCGGGCCTTACTTCACTGGAAACTAAATTATTCCAGTTCGAAAAACAGGCCAAATTCAATCCGGAGCCCCCTGCTTTGCTGGGCATGTGGGCATCGATCAAGATGGGTGTCGAACAGATGATTCCGGTTCTGGAAGAAGAATTAAAGCTACTGGCTTAGATAAAAAGCACGAACGCTACTAAAATTAAATCCACATTTTTTGAAGGCCCCGGTGATTAACGCACCGGGGCCTTTTTTATGAAAATCGGTTGGCTAGTGGGCGCTTCGCCACTCCCCTGCCGGCGGCTTATTAAGCCGGGATGTCCTCAATCGAAGCGGGCTCCGTCAGCGGTTGACCATTGCCGGTACGGCGCACGCGGGACATTTCCGGGTAAGCACGCAGGCGGGCCCGCATGATTGAACCCAGTGGCTGATGGTCTACCAGGCAGTGCGAAACGCAGAACGAAAGGCCTTCGATGTACTGCTGACGTCCTTCGCTGTAAGCGTCCTGCTTCGGTAGACGGATGCGGGCAACCGGCAAATAAGGACTTTCGTCTTCACGCCATTCTTTATTGGCCTCCTCGACCGGCATTTTTTCCAGATCGGTGCAAAGCTGAATCCGGATTTCAAATTCAGCGTCATTGTCTTTCAGGTAACCAACCGTGGCCGTCCGCAGGGCGTTGGCGTCTTTGTAACTATCCACTTCCTCGTTGGCGTCGGCCAGGGCTTTCTGGGCGGGCGACACGGGCACAACCGCCAGCTTGGCGATGTACTTGCCGTACCGGATGGGCGCCTGGCTGTAATAAGCCTCGGCCAGCGGATGAATACGCGAGTCGCCGGCAAAGTCCAGTTTGGAACTCTCTATACCCACCGCATTAAGGGCTTCGTTCGTGACCCGCGCCACGGTAGACACCACTTCTTTAAGGGTATCGGGAAACTGCGGCAAATGTTCAATAAGCGTGCGGTGCTGGAGAAGGAACGACTTGGCATCCGGGTTGGGGAAATAAGAAGTGCCTGAGTCCAGCACAAAATCCTGCGTCGTCTGGCCTTGATGCTCGCCCAGCATGGTTCCGGTTACACCCAGAATCTTAAAGGCAAAACCCCGCTGCGTATTGACCGCATCCGGCACAATCTCGCCGGGGACGTTAGCCAGACGGACAATAACCGGGTGACTGCCGGGCTGAGCAAAAACACCCTGAGCCAGGGGCTCGGGCAGGTTGTCCAGAATAGTTAGCTCGCCAACGGCTAAACCGTGGCTTTTGGCGTGCGACACCCGCACGTTGTGGCCATACATTTCCCGGGTACGGCCGTTTAAGCGGTGCATGGATGCCAGAATATCGTCGATGATCTGGGCCTCATCGTCCAGGAGCGTTTCTACGTCCGGACGGTAAAGGACATACTGTTTTTCCATAATGGTGATATACCGGCGAAAGGTGAGAACAGAGTTTAAGCGGCCCTTAACGGGGGCCCTACTTCATAATGGATTAGGAGCCAAATTTGTTGCTGTTTTCCGGATTTAATGGGCGCCGTGCATCAGCGAGCCAGAAACCGCAGCAGGTGGTCAGCGAGGCTGTCCGGCGCTTCCCGGGATGGGAAATGGCCAACTCCCGGCATAACGATCCGCTCAAAGGGGCCGGTGAATTTTTTGTGAACGTCTTCGCTGACGTAGGGCGGATTGACGCCGTCGACCTCCCCCTGAATGTAGAGCGTGGGCAAAGAAAGCGTCTTTGTTGCTTTAACGGCAGCCTCAAGGTCGGCGCTTTGTTCGTCCGGCTCGGCCTCGTCCCAACGGGAGCGGTACGAATGCAGCGTCACCTCAACGAAGTCACTAGTGTGCCAGCTTTGGGCAACTTCCTCGAACGTTGCTTCCGTGAACCAGCCTTTGGGCGACCAGTTCTCCCACATAATATGGGCGAACCCGATTGGATCGGCGCGCACGGCCCCTTCCCCCCGTTTGGTTGCCTGAAACCAGTGGTACCATTCCAGTTGCGCATGTTTGAATGGGGGCGTCGGCATGCCGCCCAACCGGGGTGGCGTTGACAAAAGAGCAATCCGCTGAACACGGTCAGGCCAGCCAACCGCCAGGGCTTCGGCGGTGTTCGACCCCCAGTCATGCCCGACGACGCTAAACGTTTCTACGCCCAGTGCATCCATCAGGGCTATGGCATCCAGGGCGAGCATGCCGGAATTACCCGTCCGGAAGGTGCTTTCGTCTAAGAATGTAGTCTGCCCAAACCCGCGCAGCCAGGGTGCAATGACGCGGTAACCGGCCGACACCAGGTGGGGTGTTACCCGATCCCAGGTAGTGGCATCGTCGGGCCAGCCGTGGATTAACAAAACAACCGGTGCTTCCGGGGGTCCGTCTTCCCGAAAAGCAATGTTTAGCAGATCCGTGGATGCGTGTTGAATCATAATGAGGTTTGGATGGGTCCGCTCCAATGGGACCAGGTGAAATCATGACATAAACCAGGAACGGGCAGGTATGTTGCCAGCGAATTGGGGCCCGGAGCGGCCCTTCAAAAAGTTCTACCTTGGTCAAAAGCCCGTTGTTAGTATATTAGCCCCGTTCTAAGGAATCTCTTAGCGGGTTTACCAGGCCATTGGCTAACATTAAAGTGTACATAAAGTTATTAGGTACTTTATTGAGCGCCCGATGGCGTTATTCTATCCTGATTTGTATTCCATGAAATCAACGGTGCTGTTTAAAATCGTTTCCTCTTTAATCACGGTTGCAGCCGTTTATATTCTTCTGGCCCTCATTGAACAGGAACGTAACCCCCGAAACTGGTCCTATACGAGCCTAATCGTTTTTCTCGTTCTGGCTGGTGTCTGGCTGTGGAGTATTGTGCGGAGTAAAGAAGAGTCGGAGTAAGAAACTGAAAATCAACCCTGCTTACCGCAAAGGACCGCCCGGCTCCCGGCTTTTCAAAAATCGGCTTTTAAATCCATTCCTTCGGCCTGACAAACTGTCACCTTTTACCGGAATCTTCGTAACTTTGCTAAAATTTGATAGACTGCTAGCGGTGATCAACGGATGGCGAATGAACCTATTTGCGCAATTCGTTATTCACTGTTTATTATTGACTGGTTTTTATGGAACGTATTACTGAGACACTAACGATATTAACCGAAGCCGACAAAGAAACGTGTGACCTGCCGCAGGTCCTGGAAGAGGAGCTGGCCGTCGGTAAAAAACGATTATATATCGAAAGCTACGGTTGTCAGATGAACTTCTCGGACAGCGAAATCGTAGCGGCCGTAATGCGCAACGCCGGATTTGCCACCACCTCGACCGCCGACGAAGCGGACGTTATTTTCCTGAATACGTGTGCCATCCGGGACAACGCCGAGCAGAAGGTCCGTAACCGCCTGAAGCAACTCAACGGTCTTAAAAAACGGAAGCCCGAACTGCTGGTCGGTATGCTGGGCTGTATGGCCGAACGCCTGAAGGCAACGTTACTGGAAGAAGAAAAAATCGTTGATATTGTCGCCGGTCCCGACGCTTACCGGGATATTCCCAAACTCGTCGAAGAAGCTGAATCCGGCCAGAAGGCGGTGAATGTGTTCCTGTCGCGGGAAGAAACTTACGCCGACATTTCGCCCATCCGGCTTAATTCCAACGGCATCAGCGCCTTTATTTCGATCATGCGGGGCTGCGACAACATGTGCTCGTTCTGCGTGGTGCCCTTCACGCGGGGCCGGGAACGGAGCCGCGACGCGCACTCGATTGTCCGGGAAGCACGGGAACTGAGCGAAGCCGGTTATAAGGAAGTTACGCTGCTCGGTCAGAACGTGGACAGCTACAAATGGACCAGCGAAGACGGCGCCGAGAACATTAATTTTGCGCAGTTGCTGGAAGCCGTGGCCTCCATCAATCCCGATTTGCGCGTTCGCTTCTCGACCTCCCATCCGAAGGACATCACCGACGACGTGTTGTACACGATGGCGAAGCACGACAACATCTGCAAGTACGTTCACCTGCCCGCCCAGAGCGGTAACAGCCGGGTTCTGAAGCTGATGAACCGGACCTACGACCGCGAGTGGTACCTTCACAAGATCGACCGCATCCGGGCCATTCTGGGCGAAGACTGCGGCATCTCGCACGACATGATCGCCGGTTTCTGCTCCGAAACCGAAGAAGAGCACCAGGATACGCTGTCGCTGATGGAGTACGCCCGGTATGATTACGGCTATATGTTCGCCTATTCGGAACGCCCCGGTACACTGGCCGCCAAAAAATACCCGGATGACATTCCCTACGAAACCAAACTGCGCCGGCTGAACGAAATCATCGCGTTGCAGCGACGCTTATCGCTCGAACGGAACCAGCGGCACATCGGCCAGATCCACCGCGTGCTGATCGAAGGCCCATCCAAGCGCTCCGACGATTTCCTCTCGGGTCGTAATGACCAGAATAAAGTGGTGGTTTTTCCCAAAGGCACTTATCAGAAAGGGCAGTATGTGCAGGTATTAATAACCGACTGCACGGCCGCCACCCTGCGCGGAGAGACGATTTAAAGATTGACGCTGAACCTTTGACAAGTTGACGTTTGACCTGGTTGTAAAAGTCGAACGTCTGCGGTCACAGGTCCAGCGTCAAAGTTAAACGACATTCAATGAATTTACAGGAAATCCAATCGGTCAAACAGCGATTCGGCATTATTGGGAATGCCCCGTCCCTGAACTACGCCATCAATGTGGCACTTCAGGTGGCGGCTACCGATCTGACCGTTCTGATCACTGGAGAAAGCGGAAGCGGGAAAGAGTCATTCTCTAAAATCATTCATAGTCTCAGCAGCCGCAAGCACGGTCAGTTCATTGCCATTAACTGCGGAGCTATCCCCGAAGGAACTATTGATTCTGAGCTTTTTGGCCACGAAAAAGGTTCGTTTACGGGGGCCGTTGACCAGCGCAAAGGTTACTTCGAAACGACCAACGGCGGGACTATCTTCCTGGATGAAATTGGCGAGATGCCGATGGGCACCCAGGCCCGGCTGCTGCGCGTGCTGGAGAACGGCGAGTTTATCCGGGTAGGGTCTTCCAAGGTGCAGAAAACCGACGTGCGGGTAGTGGCCGCGACCAACGTCAATCTGCTGGCCGCGGTCGAGAACGGAAAATTCCGGGAGGATCTGTACTACCGGTTGAACACGGTCCCTATCTACGTGCCGCCCCTGCGCGACCGCGGAGAGGACATCGAACTACTGTTCCGGAAATTCACCACGGACTTCGCCGAGCGGTACCGCATCAAACCCGTTCAACTGTCGGAAGCCGCCAAACAGGGGCTGCTGCGTTACCCGTTTCCGGGCAATATTCGCCAGTTGAAAAACATCGCCGAGCAGATTTCCATTCTCGAATCGGAAAGCAATAAAGTCATTGAAGCCGATGGGCTGGTGAAGTATCTGCCGCCCGTCTCGTCGCAGCAAACCACCGCTCCTGTTCTGGTGCCCGGCGCTGGTGGCGACACCAATTCGTTCTCCGAACGGGAGCTGCTTTATAAAGTGCTGTTCGACATGCGCCGGGACGTTAACGACCTCAAACGGTTGGTGCTGGACGTACTGAAAAACGAGAAGAACGGCCGGGACATTCTGAACAGCCACAAAGAGTTATTCGATACGCTGCAGGCCACCGACGTAACGCCCCCGGAACCCGAACCTGCTCTGACCCGTCTGCTTCCCCCCAGCAGCGTCATCGAGTACGATGATTTTGACGCCAATGACAACGGGAGCGCCGTCACGGTAGAGGACATTCCGCACGAAACGGAGGAAGACGATTCGCTGTCGCTGGAGAAAAAAGAAAAGGAAATGATCGTTAAGGCCCTGCGCCGGAGTAACAACAAACGAAAGTACGCGGCCCAGGCACTTGGCATTTCCGAACGGACGTTATATCGCAAAATCAAGCAATACCAAATTGATGAAGAAGCCTGAGTTTTTAATGAGTAGTAAACGTATTTTCTCCGGGAGCAGCGATCGGCCGGGCCTGTTTCCCTACATGGTCGTGGCTTTTTGTTCGCTGCTCATTTTCTCCTGCGGGCCTTACTCCTTCACGGGTACGACGCTCGATCCAACCATTAAAACCATTACGGTAAGCACCTTCACGACCTCGGCGGCTGGCGGGCCGGTAAACTTACCGCTTCAGTTTACGGAACGACTAAAGGAATACTATCAGCGCTATACCAGCCTGAAAGTGGTTCCGGCCAACGGCGACATTGCGCTGGAAGGCACGTTCACCGGCTATGATGTCCTGCCCGTAGCGGCCACGGCCACTGACCAGGCCGCCCGCAACCGCCTGCAGGTAACGGTACAGGTCCGGTTTGCCAACAACAAAGACGATTCAAAAAACTTCGATCAGGCGTTCTCCTTTTATCAGGATTTTCCGCAGAATCAGACCTTGACGCAGGCCGAACCGCAACTGCTCCCCCGGATTCAGGATCAGCTCGTGCTGGATATTTTCAACAAGACAGCCGCCGATTGGTAATTTGGGTCGCCATTGCCTGACACGCCTTTGTATTTTTTGTATCTTCGGAAGATACGTCACCATTCACCCCGCCCTTTGCTACTTATGGAATCGTTGGACAAAGAAACTTTTTCGTTCTGGATCACCCATCCGGAAGAACTCATTCCGACTGATTTTCAACAACTCAAGGAAGCGATTGGCCAGTATCCTTACTGTCAGCCCCTCTACACGCTGACGGCCAAAGCAGCCTCCATTCACCAGAAAAGCCACGCCATCGGCTATGTTCGTCAGGCAGCCGCCTACGCACTGAGCCGCAACGCCCTGCGCAAGCAAATCGAAAACGAGTTCCAGTGGTCGGATAACCTGTTGAGCCGGCTCAACGAACTGCCGATGAAGATTCCGGATGATTACCTGAAGGAAAGCTATGCGGTCTTTAAACAAAAAGCCGAGCAGAACCGCTCCCTGCCGGGTTTGACCTTCCTTGATTTCGCGAAGCCGGACGGCGCAGATGCCGCCGGGCGGGACACCCCGACTGCCGAAAAAACAGCGGTACCGTCGCCGGAAAGCCAGGAAACGGCCCAGCCCGAAACCGTTGAATCCCCCCCTCTGGACGACTCCCTGCTGACCGAGAAAACCATTCAGACGGAACTCGAGCAACAAACGCAACGACTGGCTCCGGAAGCAGGAACGCCCGGCGAAACAGGCCCGATGTCTGAAGCTGAAGCGCCGGCCCAGCCCTCCGTCCGGCAGCAGGAGCTGAGTATTATCGATGCGTTTATCAAGAAAGAGCCTCAGATTTCGCGGGTCCGCCTGGATGCCAACGACCCTCCCAAACAAGAAGACCTTGCCAATCGTTCGGTCGGTTCAGGCAACGGACTCGCCACCGAATCCTTCGCGAAGATCCTGATTAAGCAGGGCAAAATAGACCGCGCCATTGACATTTATCAAAAACTAATGGTGAAAAATCCGGAAAAAAAGCTTTATTTTGCGGATAAAATCGCAGAGCTAAAGACCCAACAGGCTCAATAGTTGCTTCGTTTTCAAAAAGACATTATTATCTTATTTAACTCATGTTAACATTTCTCATTGTCCTGATTGGCATTGTTACCGTGTTATTAGTGCTGGTTGTGCTCATTCAGAATTCAAAAGGGGGCGGACTGGCTGGTGAATTCGGCGGTATTGGTTCTAACCAATTGATGGGCGTCAAGAAAACGACCGACCTGCTGGAGCAGATCACCTGGGGCCTCAGCATTACGATGATGGTCCTGACGCTGGCAACCTACGCCCTGGCTGACCGGAACGCGGTTGGTGCAGGTATTAACAGCGCAAACGTCGACGCGGCATCGACCAAAACGGTTCCGGGTGCAGGTCTGCAAGCCCCGGCTCAATCCAACGCGCAGGCACCCAATACGCCCGCACCGGCCACTGCACCCAGCAGCGGTACAGCAGCCAAATAACGATTTCTTCCAGGCATTAGTCATGAAGCCTATCTACTTTGTAGATGGGCTTCATGCATTTAGGGCCATTCTATAAATAATCTAAACTCCCCCCTCTCCCGCTCGTTACTGCTGTTAGGGCCCTGTGAACTTTTCCGCGGGCCTTAATTCAATCACTATCTACACTATTCTATCCATTACCGTATGAAAACCTGGCTCAGAGGAGTAGTTTATGTGGCAGCAAGCGTAGCCATTGTTGCTGGTTGCAAAAAAGGGCAGGATTTATTTGCCGAGATGATTCCCGAAACCGACGACGAGCCAACCACCGCTCAGGTGCAGGGTTATGTTTTTCAACCCGCTCTGGTTGCGGCCACCGACGCGAATATTCAACAACTCAAAGCACCCGCGGGCTTTAAAGTAACCAAATTTGCCGACGGTCTGGGTAAGCCCCGGATGGTTGCCGTTAGCCCAGCCGGACACATCTACGTAACCGACCGGGAAGCCGGAACGGTAACGATGCTCCACGACGCCAATGGCGACGGAGTGGCCGACGACAAGAAAACGGTCCTGAATTTGAAAGAGGTGCATGGCATCACGATTCACGAAGGCAAAATGTACTTAGCCACCGTCCGCGAAGTCTATTCCGTTTCAATGAACGGCGACGGTACCCTGGGCGATCCACAACGGCTGATCAGTAACCTGCCCGACGGGGGCCAGCACCCTAACCGAACGCTGGCGTTTGGTCCCGATAATCTGATGTACATCAGCGTAGGCAGTACCTGTAACGCCTGCGACGACTCCAATCCCCAAAGCGCCACCATGCTGCGGGCCAATCCCGACGGGTCGAACCTGACGACCTTTGCCAAAGGCCTGCGGAACACCATTGGTTTTGGCTGGCATCCCCAGACCAAAGATATGTTTGGCCTTGACCACGGGATTGACTGGCTCGGCGACAACGAGCAGCACGAGGAAGTCAATCAGATCACCCTGGGCGCCGATTATGGCTGGCCTTACATCTACGACGACGGGCAGTACAACCCTTCCCAACGGCCAAAGGGCGATACGACCTACGCGCAGTACAAGCAAAAAACGACGCAGCCCGTTCTGTTATATCAAGCGCACAGTGCTCCGCTCGGTATGATCTTTTACACCGCTGGTCAGTTTCCGGCGGAATACCAGAACGATGCTTTTGTGACCATGCGGGGCTCCTGGAACCGGCAAGTGCCTTCGGGTTATAAGGTGGTCCGGATGCATTTTGAGAACGGCAAACCAACCCGCTTTGATGACTTTGTGACGGGCTTTCTGATCAATAACAACCGGTCGCAGTTTGGCCGGCCGGTCGGGATTGCGGTGCACACCGACGGGTCGCTGCTTTTCACCGAAGACAACAATGGCGTGATGTACCGCGTGTCTTACGCTAAATAAGAATTACCGGATTTTGGCAAAAGTCTTTTAGTGCCTACCTTATGAAAGGGTTATTCACCCGCTCTTTCATAAGGTAGGCACTGTCTTTTAAACGAGATCTGTTGATGCTGGAGATTATCGTTGGGTCCAACCCCCTCGACTCTGAGTATTGGGACATGCTGAAGGTCATCCAGAACTATTATCCCGTTGGCCTACCCTATACGAATAAAGACTACCCTGGGTTTGCTGAACTTGAGCAATTACTGGAAGACAAGGCTAATCGACTCATAAGTGGCCAAGGTCCCGAGCCCTGGAATACCATCTGTCGCTATTTGCAGGAACGCTACCCAGATGACCATGTCTATAACCACCCCGGCATGGGCGACCCAAGTTACAAGCTTATGGTGCCGGTTCGGGAAACGGTAGATACTTTCATTAAACGGCGGATATCCATTTCTGCCTGCTTATCGCTTCTTGGCCCCTGTTATACGGTCTTCTTACGCGAAGAACTTATCTACGAGCCAAACGCAGCGAAGATGTTCGTTAATTTGGTAAGACCGGACTTCACTCCCGGGGAAATCGAAATGATAGATACCATTAAGGCACAAATTAGTCTTCACTACCCCGCATACAAGTTTTTTGACCATCAGCGCTTGCAGTTAAACGTGAAGGGGGCCATTCCGATCGGCGCCGATCCGCAAACCTTAATCACTGAATACCTTATCTATTCATTCCTCTTTGAAGCGCCCTGATTGATTCGAGAATCACTTTACCTGATCTTCAATCAGGCGGCTGGCCATGGGCAGTAGCGTTTCCTGGAGAGGCAGTTGCCGTTTTGATTCAACCATAAACGTCGCGGGGTTGGGCAGGTTAGGCTGACGCCGGATGAGTTCCAGCTTGAGCGTCTCGAACGTCTGGCCAACGCCTTTCCGAACGGATTCGATATACCGCGTACGGATGATCCGCTTGCCGCCGGTTTGCCCCGTAAAGCCGGCATAAAGTGTCAGGCCGAAGTAATAGATATGCGTCTCCGGGTTGGCCGTCCAGTGGACAAACAGGTAACCTTCGTCCCGGCGCAGCGGCAGCATACCAATCGGTTTCAGGGACAGGTCGGCTTCAATTTCCCTGGCCATACGCTGCCCTTCCGTCAGGGTCTGCTCAAAACGCGGGAGGGCAAAATCCATGATGGCGTCAATTTCTTGAATGTATCCCTCCGGCTCGTCTTTCGGCTTATATTGACCGGCGAGACTTTTAGGATCAATCCCGGTAAGTTCCTTGGGAAATGAAGCCGAAAGTGTACCTTTACGGCTCTGGAATTGTGCCGCGCTTTCGTAGTGATCGTGTAATTCCGGCAGAGTCGGATAAAATTTTTTGTCAGAGAAATGCTGACGAGCCTCTTGCAGATACGCCATAATGACAAATTTTTTGTACTCAAAGTCTATCCAGCCTTGAGTCAGCCAATCTTTCTGAAGAGTATTCATAGGCACTTAATTCCTTCTAACGTCTGGTGGTGTCCTTTGTGAATATACTTAAAAAACCGTAGCTGCCAAATAGTGTTCGGACAAATTTTCAAATGACAAAAGCTTCTATCCAACGACGCAACTATTACCAAACTGACATACAATAACTGAAAAAATGTCAGTCTTTTGTCCCAAAAACGCTTTGGCACAATATGTGACAAGCGGGGGGTAGCGACCTTAAATAATTGTTGTAAACCAAAACACAAAACCCATTATGGAAGCAGTAACGGAAAGTAAAGTAAACGTAAAACCGTTGGCTGACCGGGTGCTGGTTGAACCGGCTCCTGCCGAAGAAAAAACCGCATTTGGTATCATTATCCCTGACACGGCCAAAGAAAAACCGCAACGTGGAACGGTTGTGGCCGTAGGTGCCGGTAAAAAAGATGAGCCACTGACGGTACAGGTAGGTGACACGGTACTGTACGGTAAGTACGCCGGTACTGAGATCACTGTGGATAACAAAGAGTACCTCATCATGCGTGAGTCAGACATTTTTGCTATCCTTTGATCCCGTTTAAGGTCGACGTTGGTTTGCGAACCTTCATAACGCAGCCCCCTAAACGTAAACCTTGGACGATTCAAACGCAAACGGATTCGTTTGTTTCACTTAATCGTTAACCCATTAATTAATTACCACAATGGCTAAGAAAATATTCTTTGATACCGACGCCCGTGATAAGGTGAAGAAAGGTGTCGATACGCTGGCTGACGCCGTGAAAGTGACCTTAGGTCCTAAAGGTCGTAACGTTATCCTGGACAAAAAATTTGGTTCTCCGGCAATCACGAAAGATGGGGTAACCGTAGCGAAAGAAATCGAACTGAAGGACGCCATGGAAAACATGGGTGCTCAGCTGGTAAAAGAAGTTGCTTCCAAAACGGCTGACTCGGCCGGTGATGGTACAACGACGGCTACCGTTCTGGCGCAGGCTATCTACTCGATCGGTGCGAAAAACGTGGCCGCCGGTGCGAACCCAATGGACCTGAAACGCGGTATCGACAAAGCCGTTGCTTCGGTTGTTAAAAACCTGACGGAACAATCACAGACGGTTGGTGACGACTTCAGCAAAATCGCTCAGGTAGCGACGATCTCCGCTAACCATGACGAAGAAATCGGTAACATGATTGCCGAGGCCATGAAGAAAGTTGGCAAGGAAGGTGTTATCACGGTTGAAGAAGCGCGCGGTACTGAAACGGAAGTTAAAACCGTAGAAGGTATGCAGTTCGACCGCGGTTACCTGTCTCCTTACTTCGTAACGAACACGGAGAAAATGGAAGCCGAACTGGAGCGTCCGTTCATCCTGATTTCTGAGAAGAAAGTTTCTTCGATGAAAGAATTGCTGCCCGTTCTGGAGCAAGTAGCGCAGACCGGCCGTCCGCTGTTGATCATCGCTGAAGATGTTGACGGTGAGGCTCTGGCTACGCTGGTTGTGAACAAAATCCGTGGCGCCCTGAAAGTGGCTGCGGTGAAGGCTCCGGGCTTTGGCGATCGTCGGAAAGCCATGCTGGAAGATATCGCGATTCTGACGGGTGGTCAGGTGATCAGCGAAGAACGCGGTTTCAAACTGGAGAACACGTCTATCGAGTTCCTCGGACAAGCTGAGAAGATCATTATCGACAAAGACAATACGACTATTGTCAACGGTATTGGTCAGAAAGAAGATATTCAGGGCCGGGTTAACCAAATCAAAGCCCAGATTGAAAACACAACCTCTGACTACGATCGTGAGAAGCTGCAGGAGCGTCTGGCGAAATTGTCAGGTGGGGTAGCCATTCTTTACATCGGTGCTGCCACTGAAGTAGAGATGAAAGAGAAGAAAGACCGCGTTGACGATGCGCTGCACGCAACCCGCGCTGCCGTTGAAGAAGGTATCGTGACGGGTGGTGGTGTTGCGCTGATCCGCGCTAGCTCGGCTCTGACTAACGTTAACACGATTAACGAAGACGAGAAAACGGGTGTTAACATCATCCGGGTTGCTTTGGAATCGCCCCTGCGCACGATTGTTGCCAACGCCGGTGGCGAAGGTTCGGTTGTGATCAACAAGGTTAAAGAAGGAGAAGGCGGTTTTGGTTACAACGCTAAAAACGACACCTACGAAGACCTGTTCGCGGCTGGTATCATCGATCCGAAGAAAGTAACTCGTCTGGCGTTGGAAAATGCGGCTTCAATCGCCGGTCTGCTGCTCACAACTGAGTGTCTGATCGCTGACGAGCCGGACGAAACGCCTGCTGCTGCCGGTGCACCGCACGGTGGTGGTATGGGCGGCATGATGTAATTCAATGCCTCTCAGAAACAGAAAAGCCCTCGGATTGCTCCGAGGGCTTTTCTGTTTTATAGTGAATTGACTGGCGCTTCTTTTTCTAAGTAGTTAGTTTATCTAGGTAGTATCACTTATGTAAAACGAAAAAGCCATGTGAGACTCCCCCATGGCTTTCTGATTTACTCAACGTTATGAAAAACTTTTCTTTTCAATGCAAATATATAACAATGGCGGTTAGATTAAGTTCTATTTGTTTAAAAAATTTTTAAACGGTATAACTTGAAACATAATCCGCTGTTTGTCAGTAGGTTATTTATAGCAATAAAATAAGAACAACCGGCTATAAATAAGTACTACTACTCAGTTGACTCGTTCAGCATTAAACCATCCCGGATTATTAACCGTCGGTCGGCCATTGTTGCCAAAATATCACTATGTGTAACGACAACAAATGTCTGCCCCAACTCAGTTCGCAGGCGAAAAAATAGTTTATGTAATTCTTCGGCATTATGGGAGTCCAGATTTCCGCTTGGTTCGTCGGCGAAGACAATGGCGGGCGAATTGATGAGGGCCCGGGCCACGGCCGTCCGCTGCTGTTCTCCGCCCGATAGCTGGGAGGGCAAATGATCTTTCCGGTTTTTCAGTCCCAGGATGTCGAGCAACTCTTCCCCCCGCTGCCGCACTTTTCGTTCGTCGGTGCCGGCAATAAAGCCGGGCAGGCAGACATTCTCCAGAGCCGTAAACTCAGCCAGCAGATTATGAAACTGGAATACAAACCCAATGCGGTTGTTGCGAAAGTGCGCCAGTTCCTTTTCGTTCAGGCGAAAAACGTCCTCTCCGGCCAGTATGACCTGCCCCGTGTCGGGTCGGTCGAGTGTTCCCAATACGTGCAGCAGCGTACTCTTGCCGGCCCCCGAAGCGCCCACGATAGAAACGATTTCGCCCGGCTGAATAGCCAGGTTAATTCCTTTCAAGACGGGCAGATTATCATACGAGCGGGTAATATCAATGGCTTCCAGCAGGGGCGTCATAAGCTTGTTTATCATTATCAGTAGCCAGTTGCGGTCGGCAATTCGGTTTTACGCCGAAAACTCGCGGTCAGAAACTGAAAACTTGTAATTATTCGTTTACATTTGCCGCTAAAGTAATCTTTTTTTCACCATTCCTTGTTCCGTTCCTTATGAACATACACGAGTATCAGGGCAAAGAGATTTTAAAACGTTACGGTGTCCGCGTTCAGGAAGGCATCGTAGCCGAATCGCCCGAAAAAGCTGTCGAAGCTGCGAAACAGCTCATGGCACAAACCAATTCGAAGTTTGTGGTGGTGAAGTCGCAGATCCATGCCGGTGGCCGTGGTAAAGGCAAAATACAGGGCAGTGAACAGCGGGGAGTCGCCCTGGCTAAATCCGTCGACGATGTACGCGACATTTCAAAAAACCTCATCGGGAACATCCTGGTAACTCACCAGACGGGCCCCGAGGGCAGAAAAGTAAACAAAGTACTGGTGGCTCAGGACGTTTATTATCCCGGTGCATCAGAACCTAAAGAATATTACATCAGTATTCTGCTCGACCGTGCCAAGGCTTCCAACGTGATTATGGCCAGCACCGAAGGGGGTATGGACATTGAGGAAGTGGCAGAAAACATGCCGGACAAAATCACGAAGGAATGGATCGATCCGGCCGTTGGTCTGCAACCTTTCCAGGCGCGCAAAATTGCGTTCTCACTGGGACTGCAGGGCGAAGCGTTCAAGGAGATGGTCAAATTCGTGACTTCACTTTACACCGCCTACGTCGACACGGATTCGTCCATGTTTGAGATCAACCCGGTCCTCAAAACGTCGGATGACAAAATTCTGGCCGTTGACGCGAAAGTGAACCTGGATGACAATGCCCTGTATCGTCACAAGGATTTGCTTAACCTGCGCGACATCACGGAAGAGGATCCCCTCGAAGTGGAAGCTACAGCCAACGACCTGAACTACGTTAAACTGGATGGCAACGTAGGCTGTATGGTGAACGGCGCTGGTCTGGCGATGGCGACGATGGATATTATCAAACTGTCGGGTGGTGAACCAGCTAACTTCCTTGACGTAGGGGGTGGAGCCAACGCCAAGACGGTTGAAGCTGGTTTCCGGATCATCCTGAAAGACCCGAACGTAAAAGCGATCCTGATCAACATCTTCGGGGGTATCGTTCGCTGCGACCGCGTGGCTACGGGGGTCGTTGAAGCGTACAAAGCGATTGG
>Ga0325400_1002173_pt1 | contig 16977 bp, 14 predicted proteins | sample PopdelMetagenome_2_FD_205662 | JGI IMG/M metagenome (GOLD analysis project Ga0325400, IMG submission 205662) | Populus deltoides microbial communities from Bellville, Georgia, United States - Xylem-PdKOR-R1 | ecosystem: Host-associated > Plants > Phyllosphere > Stem > Wood/Secondary xylem... | reverse complement strand
TTGCTTTATGTCTTTCAATGGAACCATCTGTCTTGAATTTGATCTTGTATACCCAACGACTTCCAACAGCCTTTTTATTCTTTGGAAGTGATACAATACTCCAAGTGTGATTGGCATCCAAAGCTTGGAGCTCCTCGTGCATAGCCTTCTGCCAAACTGTTTGATGGCACGCTTCTTGAAAACTGCATGGTTCTGCTGCTTTGGCGATAGTGCTGAGATAAGCTCCATAAGATGAAGACAATCTATGATATGCTAGAGCATTAGTTACAGGATGCTTCACTGTATACGTCACATAATCATGAAGCCTGGATGATGGTCTACAGTTACGAATAGGATTACGCCTGGAGGAGGAACGAAGGTGCTCCTTATGTACAATCTGCAGATCAGCCCCCTCTGTTGTGGCTGGAATAGGATCAGTATGGATGTCCATTCCTACATTACAGTAAGATTGTTCTGGGCAATATGCCTCGACTACTGGAGTTGGCAATGGAAATAAAGATGATGAAGACTCCCCCTGATTGATGATCTCATTGGAAGAGGAATAATAAGATGTGTGCTCATCAAACCGAACATCCCTGGTAACAACAAGCTTATGAGTGGTGTGAGTGTAACACTTATATCCCCTCTGTGTTGGAGAATAGCCCAAGAACATACATTTGACTGCTCTGTGATCCAATTTGTCACGCTGAGAGGATGGAATATGCACATAACAAGAACAACCAAAGACTTTAAGATGCGATAGAGATGGTTTCTTCCCTGTAAATAACTCAGCTAGAGAATTAAATGTTAGATTTTTACTGGGCAATCTGTTTACAAGGTAGGCAGCTGTGAGTACCCCTTGAGATCAAAATATTTTGGGAACATGCATTTGAAACATCAGTGATCTCGTTTTCTCTAGTAAGTCTCGGTTTTTTCGCTCTGCTATCCCGTTTTGTTGTGGAGTATGGACACAACTAGTTTGGTGAATAATGTCATGCATGCTCAAGTATTGTATCATGATATTAGACATATATTCAGAGCTATTATCTGATCGTAGAATTTTGATCTTGGATGAGAATTGAGTATGAACCAAATGATGGAAATCTTGAAATACAGTGGCAACTTCACTTTTTGCTTTTAACAAATATAGCTAAGTAAAACGAGAGAAATCATCAACAAATGTAACGAAGTATTTATAACCATCAAAAGACTCAATGACAGGTCCCCAAACATCGTAATGAACTAAATCAAACGGTTTAACTGAATAAGATGTGGAAGAAGAAAATGGTAAACGAGTAGATTTTGACAAAGGGCAAACATCACTGTTTATTGATTTGCTGTTCAAATTTGTAAACAGTTTTGCCAAAATAGGCTCTGAAGGATGTGTCAAACACTGATGCCATAACTGTGGCTCTGAAGCTAAACAACCAGTGACTTGAAAACTCTTGGGTATGCACAGGCCCACATTACCTTATGCTTAATTTTTATCAAATAAATAGGGATGGTGAGATTCGAACTCGAGACCACTTGGTCATCAAGGCTCTGATACCATGAAGAAAAGAAGACTTAGAAAGAATAACAGAGAAAGATGGTATAATATTTCATGTTTTCTGGATTACATTCCATCACATATATATACACAAAGTGCATTGATTACAAGAATGATTATAGCTACATCCCTAATATTTCTCCTAAGAATAATGCTGGAATCAACTTATAAATGGAAGAAGAATCATGACAGAAACGGAAGAAGGATCATATCAATCATGACAGAAAAGGAAGGATCATATCAGATCCTATAGATATATCTGCCAATACGCTCTTAACATTTTTTCAAGTTTGATAAAAAAATATCTAACCTGCGGCGGAGCAATACGAAAGAATGAACTGATGTCTTCATCCCGACTTTATAGTAGCAGAACAATCAGGCATAAAGCATTATCTTATAGCGTGAGACAAGCATGCTATGCCATCACAGGTGGTAATATTGAAAGATCAGTCTGTCCTCAAGCAAACAAGCTTTCAAAACTTACACATACCGCACATAAAGGCACAACTAGAAGTATGTTTCTAAAACTTCCAACTTTATTAGACATATTCAAGAAAATCAAGAAACAAGGTGATGTCAAAAATCTTCCAACAAGGGGGGGAGGATCAGGGTGCAGTATATGAGAAAAGGTCTAATACATTGAACAAACACAAGAGATGCAGAGTATAAGAAGCATCCATCCTGATGGAGCATAAAATCACAGAAAGAGATGGTGCGTTGTGAGTTCCAATGAGCACTCCTCAATTTAGCAATGTTCCCTGCCAGGTATTATTTGCGTTGCTTTTTCCTCTTTGTTGAAGGCTTCCTAGTCTGCAGATTCAGTTCTGGTGCACTGTCTGATTGTTCAGTTCGTGGTTCTTCAGGTAAAGTGCAATGCGACATGCATGTAAGCAATCAATGCAGCTACCCTTCTTCTGTATTTGAAAAGGAAAAGAAAGATTATGGATTGGCAAAACAGAAAAATTAGAAATCCAAGTCATAACATTTACTGGATTAATTATTTTACGCTGTTCTGGAGTTTCCACATACTTTCTGTCTATATTTATTTGGCATTCAGCATTTTAATTCAGGCAATGGATTTTAGAATTTAATTTTTTATTTGTTTCGGTTCTGTCAGATGCAGATGTGGATATCAAAGGGAGAGTATGATGAATGAGGACCCTCCATTGTTCATAGGAAGTGCTTCTAGATATGCAATTGCCATTTTGCCCCCCCTTTTCCCATTCCTTATTTATCATTATGGTTTTGGATTGTGAGACCGTGTAGTATTATCGGTTTGTTTGGTTTGGTTCTGCTCCTCCTTGGTTTTGTTCTCTTTCTCACCTTCATGGTCACAATATGAAACATGTACTTGTTGGTATATGTAATCATGTGTAGATTGCCTTTTATCTTCGCCAAGTCATCGCCCCATAAATAGCATTAATGTGTTTGATCACTACAATCATTCAGTCGATCTCTTCCTTTGTTTTCTCTTTCTTTTCCTGCTCTATGTATACTAGACTAGACGAAATGAAATGAAATGCACGGATGTTCCCTCGTTCCTGAGATTTTTTATTAGCATGGTCATGGCTCATGCACTGTGAATCAGTGATTAGCTGACCTGATTTGAGTAAATAAGCTCTCTTTTATTACAGAATAAAATTTTCATTTAATGAATAATGAAATCCCAGAAGCCTTCCACCCTCAGATAGCTTGCATGCACCTTCTTTGAAGATTGCGGAAATGGGAAAGAAATCAAATGCAAGTCATCATCGGTGTAGAGAACTTTGTTAAAAATAGCATCTCCTTTTTTCAGATTATCCAAGGTGAGAATCTTTGATTCTTAATTACAACTTATAACGATTTGTAGTATTTAAACAAACACACAAAAATCAGGCCCTCAGGTTGGTTTTCGACCAGAGAGGTGAGGTGGTATATCTATGTGTCCACAAAGGAAGAGGGGAAAATGGAGAAGATGGCGGTTTGTGTGAATACGGCAAGGCCTGTATATTTTCTTGCTCGTTAACCAGACCAGGCAGGTAAGGTGGGCTGCCTGACCACCCAGGTAACGAGCCAGCACCACGCTTTAAAGTAAAAAATCAACACCCAACCGTTCCCTATCCCCTTCTCTCTTTCCTTTCCCGCCATTAAATGTATGAGCTTCACGTTTTACCGATGGGATTGAAGACATAAAGAAACAAGAGTGAGCCCTCTTCAGCTTCCACTCTCTCCTCTCCTTACCTAGCTAGTGCTCTTTTTACTTCTTAAACAAAAACGAGCACATTCTCTTAAGGTATGTTTTTTCTTTTTCTTTTTCTTTTTCTTTTTCTTAAAAAAAGGTTTGTTCTTGAGTTGTCTAGCTATCATGCTTCTTAGCTATATTCAAGAACTGATCAGATGCTTTACTTTTGATATATTCTGCTTCTTTTTCTGTTGTTAGTTGGATTATAGTTCTCCACTACCCCGCATTATTTTTCTTGTAAAATATTTAAGTGTCACATCGCGTTTAAAAAAACAGAAGAAAAATCCAATAACTCAAGTTATAGTGCCTACCAATTAGATAAATTGATTTTATTTGAATCAAATGAAAAAACAAGAGGGAACGATAGCAAATTGAACATAAATATTTTAAAAAGTAAAATGATCACGGTAAACAAAGAAAAAACCTTTATTCAAGAGTAGAAAAGATAGTAGAATAAATGATATTGTTTAAATTGGAGGATAATATCAACCATGGCAGCTCTGAGGAAATTCTGCCTACTGTTTGTGATAATAGCAGTGGAATGATTGAGGTGAGGAGCCTGATTCTTTTAATAGTTTGTGTTGACTCTGTGCTGCGTTGATACGGAAGCCCTTTCCGGTGCTGGTAAATGACCCACGATTTTTGTGCAGACAGTGAACTTGTTGAGATACGTCCGGCACATTCTCCTCGGTGGATTCTAGAATTCCCAGAGAAATGCAGCTGAAGTAGGGCGAGGAGTTGCCATCAGTTTTGCGGCCAAGCGATGCCTGAGGAAAGAACTACACATTTGCATTGATGCCTTTGAAACAAATCATGATCAAGGAAAGAAGTGGCACATATTCGATGCCCATTTGCAATAAAAGGATAATTCTTTGTTTGTAGTGAGTTGAACGCAAGCTTCTCTTCGATCGGTTCAGCAACAGAGAACAAAAAGGAGAGAGTTTTATCATTAGCCAAAACACATTCAATACCTAGGAGCACAACTGGCGTTGCTTGCTTGAAACCAAAAGGGACAGCGTCGTGGAAGGATTTAAAAATATACGAGTTTTATTAAATATAAGTATCTCAACGTTTCTGTATTCGCAGAGAGGCTTGAAGCCAAGACCTCTCAGGAGGAGAGGTCCATGTGGTTGAAGGGCTTAAAAATATAAAAGTTTTATTAAAACAAAAAACTTGCAAAAACTAGCTACACGGGTATGTTTTCATTAGCACTGAGATTGGCTGGAGCTCTTTCAGGTTCTGCTGATTGAGAAGAGTTGTTGTCGAGGCCATTCCTTGCGCAGCAATTGGCAGGTTCTGGTGAGGAAAGGGAGGAAGCAAGACAACTACAGCGGCAAGTAGGACAGGAAGAATGACTAGCCAACCACTTTTCTACACAGTGGACATGGAATCCATGGTTACATCTCCCTAACACCCGAATCCCCTCGCCTTCCACGAATTCTGACAAGCAAATTGCGCAATCAGCCTCCGCCCCAGCAAGCTTCATTCCAGCATAATACACCTGTGTTGTAGCCAGTACTAGTGATGCCATGTCTGACTCCTTGTTGGGTTTCCTCTGCTCCTCGAGTTCGCGAAGGTGGTCCGATGAGCTATCATTGTCGCTTCGCAAGAACCAACGAATGGCTGTATTAAAAGCCAGTGCACAAATGAGTGCACAGAGGAGAATCATGAGGATCGTAGCTGTGTTGGCTCCAGCATCATTTGAGTTTGAGTAAGGCCACCATTTGCAGCTGTGAACTTGAGGGTCACATGATGGAGGTCTAGAAGGGAGTGGTGGTGGTGGGGATAGATGGCTGATATCTGCTGCTTCTGCTGTTTCTAATGGTGCTGGTCTCATTTTGGGACTTGAAAACTTTCTTGTGTTTTTTGTAATGTGCAATTCTTGGTTCTTGCTGGTTATGCTCGTGTCCTGAGATAGGTTTATCAGCTCCACAGAGTGAGAAAGAGAAAGATTGCGTGGAAGTTCAGACTGAAGTGAATTTATAGGCATCAAGGGATTCCACAACTTTCTCTGACGATCGGATATTCCCCAGCCAGTTTTCATATATTAAAATAATGAAACAATTAATCTTTATTTAATTAAGTATTTGGTAACTTTTAATTATATTTGCCTCTTCTGCCTACATTAATCAAACATAACCAAATAAATTATTTATAGTCAAAGTAATGCATTTATAATATAATTTATTTATTTTTCATATATATATATATATATTCAAATCCGAAATGTTTGTGGTAGAAAATAATTCATAAGCTCTCCCCAAAGTTTTGGTTTTTACAGTTCTCTACCATGTGAAAATTGTTGTTCTGCCTTGTCAAAATGGTTCAACGAGGGGTCCTTGTGATTTGCTTTTTTCTTCGAAGCTTTTACATCTCACCTAATTTTTTACACATTTAAAGCATACCCTTTATCATTAATGATCTCTTCCTCAAAAAAAAAAAAAAAAAACTACTCAAATTTATGTTCTATACTATTACTATTATAATCACAATTACAAGTTAAAAAAAATCAAAACTCTAAAGGAAAATATTGTTGGAACAAAAATACTGTGGATTATAATAATGTATGTTTCTTTTTTCGTTCGTCCAAGTGTTTTTGCTCTTCAATTTTATTTTTTTAAATTGGGTTGGATTGAAATTGGACTTGATATTTTATTTTGGTTAGCTTCGGGTAGGATTCTCAAGATATCAGGAAAAAAATGATGCTCAATTTGAAAAAATTAAATGAAATTATATTGATTTAAAACAATTGAAACTATGATAAATGAATTTGAACAATGAACAAATATTCAACCCTTTTTCTTGAAAGAATCAGGAACTGAAGTGCACGGGCAAGGAAAGAATCAGCCTTAGATTTTTTTGGTCACTCAATTTTTATTTTTTTCAATTTGATCCTTTTAAAATGTAATTGTTTGGGGATTGGACTTAACAATGTTTTTTGGTTACCTAGATATGAGAATTCCATAATGTCAAGGAAAACTTTTGACGCTTGGTTGATACTTGGTTTTTCAAAAAAAAAATTTATTTATCTAAAATAATTAAGGTTTGAGGAATCAAATTTGAAACTGAAAAAAGCTAGAGGGACTGCAATTGATGGGCAGCGGAAAATGGGCTAGCGTGGGCATTGCACGTATCAGCATGTAAAGAAGATGCTCACTCTGGACGCACATGTGGCTTCCTCCAGTGTCAAAATATCGCCATCTTTAGTGGCGTTCAATGTGCCTCGGAGAGAACTTTCCAGCGGTGCGTGTGGCGGTTGGTTTTGCATGAAGGGTCATTTTTCATTTTCTTTTTTCTTCTCCTTCCTATTTTCTCTTTCCTCTCCTCTCCTCTCCTCTCCTCAAACTTCGTGTAGTTCTATCAAAAATTCAAAGTTATCCTTTCATTTTGTTTTTATTTTAGATTGGGTCCTTCTTCTTTTGATTTTTTTTTATAGTTTTTTTTTAATTGAATATTTTTTTCAAGTTAATCCTTTAACATTAGGAATTAAGTTTCATGATTTTATTCAATATGGTAATTTTGTTCTCATGACACGGGTCATGAGTTTGAAAAATTAACCCGGGCTAACATCTTTTTTTTATGTGCTGATTTTATTTTTCAACTTAATCCATTAACATTGAGTTTGTTAGAGATTTGGCTTTATCATTTTCTTCGGGTTTTTTTTATAAGACTATCCTGATCTCATGACCTGGATCACGAGTTTGAAGGGTTAGCTCGAGTTGAATTACGTTTTTTTTTTAGAGGTGGTTTTTTAAAGAAAAATAATTTTTTTCGGTTTCGCCCTTCAATATAAGGTTATTTTAGAATTGAACTTTATAATTTTCTCATATCACCTTTAATTAGGCTATCATGTTCGAATAGTATGGGCCGCAGGTTTGGAGGGTATACCTAGGTTTACTAGTGTTGTTTTTTTTTTTTTGTTGATTGATCTTTTTCTTCAATTCCATCCTTTTATATTGGGTTTGTTTGGAACTCGACTTCATAAAAGAAATTTATTTATTTTCTAAGAGGTTATTTCAGCCTCACGATTTGGACAAGTTTAGCATGCTAATTTTGGTTGACCCACTTTTTTTTTTGTTATTTTCTTTACTTTAAAAAAAATCATCATTTAGTATTGGTTGTCTAAAAATTAAATTTCATGATTATTTTTTTTCCTTTTAACAAGTGCATGTCATCATAATCATTTTTTTTTAATTTGGTTCATTTAATGTCCTTTTTTTTATTAGTAAATAAAATCAACTTATTAGACCCAACAAATCTATAACTTAAGTTATAAATTTTTTTTACTTCTTCAAAATACAATAACAACGTTTGAACAACTTTTTTTACATTAAAAAAAAATATGAACACCAATCTAGTGTTATCTATCCATGATCATCAATAATATTTTACCCGATAAAGAAAGGTGAATAGTAGTGAAGCAAAAAATGTTGTTGCTTAATTAATGGTGATGTCAAACTCTACAAGCTCCCGTAGGCAATTTACAAATGTGAAAGCTACTAGGATCGAGCCTAACTATGATCTCACAACATATATAGGGTTCGATCATAAACATGTCCGAACAAATAACATTTACTAGGGTTGATGTAAGCTCCACATGGTCACCTCTTAAATGAATCCTGATGAGGTTAACGATGTAACAACCAAAGAAAACAACAGATGGCTGGGGTAGTTGAACTAATCAGGGTAATTTATGGCATTAATAATTAATATATGGCACTAATAATACGATATATCAGGTTATATATCATAGTTAGAAAATCGAGTCAGTAAATTAAGCTAGGTTAATTCATGTATTTTTTTAAAAAAAATACTTTAAACAATATATCATTTATAAATAAAAACTCAGTTTTCTCACTCACTCGATCTTGGTCGAGCTTTAGATAAGCTGGTTATTGAGTTGATTTACCGAGTTGAACCAAGTCTCGCAGCTAGGTTATAGCTGCAGATGACCTTTCCCTGCAGAAAGCAAACCAACCCCAACAATATTATAACAATTATTTAGGCCCTATATACATCAATCTTAATTTGCTAGGTGTTCCAAGAATTTAATTCGGAGCAGTCTTCAGATTCTGTGGTATGGAGGCACTGAAATTGACGAGAGTTTAAATTAGCCTACCAGTACTACAAGTCAATTCAAGGCATGAAGGTGGTGCGACACAAATACATGTACAATTGTACTGTTGTATACCCATCAAGGAATTTATCAGGGAAAGGAAATAACAATGGAATTGCCTTGCTCCAAGGGCAACTGCACAGTACCAGGTGGAATGGAGTTCATCTAATTATTATTCAACTCAATTGTGTACTGAAGACAAATTTTCAGAAGGGTATGGCCTTGAGCCTTTCGAATTGAAGAACCATGCCATGCCCATGTTGGCAAGTCATCTGTTTGTTGGCAGCCATAGAAAGTACAATAATTTAGCGTGTCATCTCTTATGCTACTAATCCATGACGAGTTTGGTGGTTCAATTAATTCTTTGAAAGTCGGACGTTTGAGTACGTAGTAATTAGATTTTCTCTCTATTAGATTCAAATCTAAGAGCAAGTTTCAAGAACAAGTCGTCAGGAGTTCGAAGTTCTGTATATTACCCCATGATTGATCGCATGAGCTCCTGGTTTTAGCGTGGCTCAGCCTCGAGGATCCCTTTTCTTTCATTTTCTGAAAACAGATGTTGTTAATGATTGAACTTTGAAGAGCTTTCTGGTCTGCCCCGTAAATGTTTTAGCCAATGGGGTCTTTTTCGTGACAGATGGAACACGGCCAATGTTAATTATGTTTGCCTTCTGATTTACGGCAAGAAGAATTAATGGGCTGTGATGGCTACCGGCTAACCACCACATGCTTAAATACATTGAGAACAAGAACCTCAGCGGCAAGGAAATCCGGCAGAGCCCGTAGGATTTTGCCATTAATGGCTGACAGGAACGGGCTCCTCTTCCTATTATTAGAATAGACCCAGCCATGAAGGCTTCTGGGTCCATGTACCACCTCCTATTGTTTGATTGGCATTGGAAGTGGTCAAGGATCTGTGCTGACGAGTCTGACAGGGATTGCAAGATTTAGGAAAGAGAGACTGCAAAATTGAGATCATTTTGCCGTCGACTGAAGATCCTACAATTGTCGTTTTTGTTGAAACACCTTCAGTTGAATGTTTATATCACCACTATCCATCAATTTTGCTGCCTGGTGAAGCAAGATGCATTCGTAGGGCAGATTTCATTGGATTATAGATAGTCAACATGAAGGCAAAAACAGGCAAAGAACATTAGAGGACAACAAGCCAACCCTTTGCCCACCAATCTTTAAAAGAGCAAAGACTTGGAGGCATCGAGGTCAATCCTTGCATAACTCGACTGGCTTTACAAACATCGTGTTCCCACAAGGGTTCCTAGCCAATCACCAGCACCACTACCTTCCTATAACAAGCCTGGAAAAGGAGAAGGTTGAACGGAGGATCGGATATAGCAGAGAAATCAGCCTCAAAACAGTGCATTAACTCCAATCAGGTGTAAACTCGAAAGTGGCGATTGCACTAGGCATGCACTGAGAATCTAAGATCAGCCCCATAATCATCAGAACACCAGAAAACCTAGAGTGATTTTTGACAACTATAGTTTTGAGGGTTCTTGACTGATTTTCGACACCAATATCTAACTTTTTAGCTCCCAAGATAACTTTTGCCAACTCTATCAAGATGATGGCACCGAGTCTAAAGCAAACCAGTGGCTCAAAAACTATATGATCCTCTTAACCAGCTATCGTGTATGAAAATTTGGGAAATGGAATAACAAGAATCATGAGAGTACTTACACCTGTCATTTCAAAAGAAAACTAGAGTACAACAGAGAATCTCAAGCTGCCAACGCCAAAGACACTGCTAAGTAGAGTATTGCCTATTTTCTCAACAATTACAACCCAACTGCCTGAGCTTTCATCGAAAACAGTCTATAATATGTTGTCAAATAGGGTTCTTCAAAAATTTTTAAAAAAAAAAGCATTCACTCATGTCTAACCTCTAACCCTCATCATCACAGCAAAATGTTGATGCAACTGGAATGGCTCCTTGATAATTGATTTAATGCAGGAGGTTCTGAAGGATGTAAATAGTCGAAGGTGGATTCATTGCACTTAGATAATGTTAAATGCCTCGTTTACGAACAAGAACGACAGGTTAAAATTTAAGAAGAAATATAGACATGTCAAATGACCTTGTTTAATTTTTTATTTAAATTTTTCCAGAAATTTCTACGCGCGCGAGAAGCCCGAAAGGTTCTGTTTCTTCAAAAAAAAAAAAATATATATATATATATATATATAAAATAATTTTAAGGTTCCTTGATCCCTTTTCATGATTTCTGTATTCTTGTTTCATTTCATTCCTAGTTTAAATAGTTTAGGTCGCATCATCCTTCCTCAACAACGGTGCCCTTCATCTAGAAATTTTGGATATCCTTGTTCTTGACATGACATTTCTCTACGAGAAAGAGACAAAATCAGAGAGTGAAAGCATATAATTTAGTGACTTTTAGTATATATGCATCATTCACTTGCACAGAACTCTATATTGAGCAAACAAGAACACTAAACTGTGCAAAAATGATAGTTTTGTACAATTCCCAGGATTTTGCTTAGCCTATTTATTCTGCAGGTCCCAAATCTATAACTTTAACAGCTATATATTATTCACATATTAACTTTCTTACAACTCTAATAGTTTTTGCCACAAAGTCTAACAAAGAAAAAACAAAAACTGATCTGATCTCTTTAATGTTTTCAGAGGGACATCGTGAAAAAACATTAGTACACAAAAAAATAATATCCCAAGAGATAAATGTCCATAAACAAACACTAAGCTCAGAGTTCTTTCAAACAATACACAAGATTACAACTCTCTTTCTCTCTTTTACTCTCTTTATTCTCCTGATCACTCCACACATCTAAACACTCAAACTACATGCCTATTTATATATAGAAAAACATAACACTAAAAAACATCATTGATTATATTACCCTTCTACTAAATTCTTCTTTAATTTCAACTATTAATGCACCTCTTTCATTAATGGCTACTGCATTTTTCAATATTCATGGTTGCCTTCTTCTTTAACAATGGCAGACACACACTTCTAGAAAGTATGGGTTGATAGTGTGTTGGTCAATTTTTAATGCTATAGTTTCAGCCGCTGCTCTTACCCTCTGGAAGCTCTCCTTACCTCTCTTTTCTCCACACAATTTAGCTCTTGGCTCTTCTAAATTGCTCTCTTTGCTTGGTTCTATTTATAGGCTTCAATGGATAACCATTCTAGCTCATTCTTCAATATTGGTGGTTGCCAAACATGCCAATCATTTTTTACCAGAGATGTTGCCGCCATTTAAGAACCTCAAGGTGTTGGTCTAGCTAGTGGATATTAGATGGGGCTTGGGGGTTTGCTCCCTCCAGGTCTCAAGTTCGACTCCTCCTGCCAACAAAAAACTCTAAGCCACGAGCCGCAGGGTGCAAAGCACCATGTAAAAACTGTTTTTGAACCGCAAGGACTTATTAGTCTGGTGCGTGAAGGCTAATCTAAGATACCCTGTATTTCCATTTTAAAAAAAAAAGTGCCGCCATTCAAGCTTCTTCCAGCTCAATTTCGGTGCAGCTTCTTTTTTACTCTCCCCAGCCTCCTTGGAATGGGGGAGCTGTCATTTCACATGAATGGCGACAACATAACAACAATTCCTATTAGGAAACAAAATTCGTGAACGATGATGATTCGTTTGTGGGAACAAAATGTTGGTTAATAAATACTTGAGTTTAGCGCATCCAATTCCTTTCCATCTTTGCAATGGACTGGTCAGTGTCATGCTGCAGAATATTTTTATCAGGAAAAAAAGAATAAAGGGAAAAATTGGACATTAGAGGTTAGGAGAGAATTTGACAGCAAAGGAAAAGAAAAGGAAATTAATTGTCAGTCTGAGTAGCAATTTACTAGATATAACTGGCCACACTACTTCATATATGAGACAAACACGCAAGCACAGAAAACAGTCAGTTTTTTTCAATATCTGGAGATTTCTCGGCTGGAGATTCACCATTATGTATTTCTTGTTTCTAAGCCTTGCTTCTTCCCCACAGGAAACCATAAAGACCAACAATCAGAATACCTCCCAATTTACTGTGGAAGAACACAATAAACATAAGAAACAAAGTAACCTCGCTGTGGTTATAATTGCTATTTGTCTCTTTCACTTGAAAGCAACAAACCTTCCTCAGTTCAATCGTTCAGCCCAGACAAATGCCGAGAAGATGGCAGTTAAAAGCAATGCAAGTGGAGAAAACATGGAAACGTAAAAAGGCCATTCCTTCTCTATACACCAAATTTGGAGTCTATATGCAGTCCCAGATACAAATACACCCTACATTTCGTTCAAGCAAGTTAAATATTGAATACGAACTACAAAAGGAGGATATAAATATGAATGATGGTGAGATGGTAATGGCAGTAATTAGTATGTGGAAAGCTGAAGCTTATACAATATGCAAGGGAAGCAAGATGAATATCCCATCTTATCTTCCATGAGTTACGTTCTCGCTCCAAGGCTGCTGCTATAATAGTGGATTGCACAGAACCGATGAGACACTTTAGAGCGGAGAGGTGTGACCTGGCTGGATAAAGCTCCAGAAATTTTGATTGAACGCAAGCCATGTTGACCAAGCCATGGCAGAAAGGAACATTAGAACAGGTCCTAATATCAATCTCGTTCTATCCTCCAATTCATTTATAAAGAATGTTCCTTCACTGCTGCCAGAAGGACTTGGCGGGTGAGGGTGTCTCATTGGAGGTCTTCGGTAGAAGCTAAGCAGCATGGATCCTCCAGCAGTTATGACTATTCCAAGGATCTTTAGTCCACCATAGAATGATCTCCAAACTACAGCATCCATCATACCATTTAGATTTTTCATATCTTTTATAGGACTGGATTGTCCAGATCTCTCTCTTTACTTCTAAAGAAAAATGATTTCAGCAGCCAGAAAAAGCTTCCATCTCACCCTATAAAGATTTTGCAAAATTTGACACAAAGTGCAGTATAGAGAAACTGTAGTAGTAATTTAAAAGATGTTTTCTTTTGCTGGGTTGATGTTTCTTGATAATTGTTAGACGTTTACCTTTCTTTTGATTTAGGTCTGATCACTTTCTCATTTCTGTTTAGTGTTTCTTTTGGTAATGGAACACTTTCTAGCATAAAGCGTGCTGTTACCCTCTAGATCCGGATATTTGGTGCAGGAATCGTAAGAATTTCTTATTATTCTGATCCACCAATAGTAATCTAAAACATCCTCTCATGCCAACATGAGGCACAATGATAAATCATTGACAGTGAATCTTGAAGGAAACACACCACAAGTAAACATATACAAATCTACTTTCTTCACATTTCAAGTCTACAGCAAGAAAACCAAAGCTACTTGGTGACTTCGTCGTCTAGTTTGGTGTTATCGTTCCAAAATATCCAGCAATGTTCAAGCTCTGGGAATAGTAGCATCAGTGTTGGTAGCCAAAAAGAGAATAAAAGAGCAATCCCATGGCACACTAAATACTGAAAACATAGGCAGAACAATCAAAATTTTGGTGACTTGGTCATCTAGTTAAGGTGTTATCATTCCAAAATATCCAGCAATATTCAAGCTCTGGAAAAAGTAGCATCAGTGCTGGTAGCCAAAAAAAGAGAGAGATGGCAAACTAAATACTAAATATTGAAAACATAGGCAGAACAATCAAAATATTGGTGACTTGGTCGTCTAGTTTGGTGTTATCATTCCAAAATATCCAGCAATGTTCAAGCTCTGGGAATAGTAGCATCAGTGCTAGTTGCCAAAAAAAGAATAAAAGAGCAATCCCATGGCACAATAAATATTGAAAACATAGGCAGAACAATCAAAATTTTATAAAATGATAACTCCACAAAACATCGATAAAACATCTTAGCATCCAGGGTATTAATTGAACATGAAGAGAACTACTTGATGAACAGAACTAAAACTGCTCCTCTCCTTGACTCACTCTTCCTCAACTACAGTTCCCTTCTCACTCACATAGATCCCATCAAGAAATTTGCGGATATCCTTGTTCTTCACATGACATTTCTGTTGAATGAAAAATCCTGGTTAGCAAATAAAGAAGAATGGAAGTTGCTGGGCATGCATGATTCATTTACAAAATAAGGTACTCCTAAGTTTTTCAAACAACATTGCAAATTCAGATACAAAAGTGCACATTCAGGTATGTATTGCTACAAATGCGAGCACACCACACACACGAACCTGATTAATCAAAGCAGCAGACCGGGAGACAAGTTCAATGTCGTTGCCATCTAGGACAAGTTCATCCTTGACCTTTTCAGACCGAACAATAGACACGCCTTCCAACATGTCAACCTTCCTCACCTTCAGTAACCAAACACAAACAGCATTACCAAATTGAACCATCAGTAAAAAAATCATCCACAAAAAGTAAAACCAGTTCTTTTTTTACATGAACAAAATTCACAACACTGCTGACTGGCAACAGGTCATATCATATCCATATCCATTGACAAAAATTCAACACAGAACTACAGCAAAACCAAATGAATATTCTTCCTTTAGATTACTCTCACAACATTATTTCACTACCTTTACTTGTCTCAAAATCAAAATTGATAATCCAATAAAATTGCATTCTCTGTATATTTATCATACAACACCAAAATCAGCTAACAATAACCAAACCTAATAGAATAATCTCATAAACCATCAATTACCAGCATCACTTACCAGCTAAATTGTCAATAGTTGAACACTAAAATTAAAAAATAAAATAAAATAAAAAATACTCACTTTTTTCAGTTTCTAAACCCAACATCAAGAAAATGGGTTTCTCGAAAGTAGTAACACGCATCAAACAGTAACACTAGCCTTAAAGACCAAATGGGTTTCTCGAAAGTAGTAAAAGAATCTTACCTTCTTCTCGCCAAGAAAGTTCCTGATCTCGATGGCAGCATTGCTGTTGGTGATGGAGGCATTGATGGGAAAGTGAGCATACACAAACCTCATCTTGTATCTGTAGCCCTTAGTAACCCCAGTTATCAAGTTCTCAACATGGCTAAGGGCTGTCCTGATAGCAGCACTGGTCTTTCTTGACGCAAACCAGGCATCGATCTTGAGCTTTCTCTTCCCTTCCTCGTCTTTGATCAACTGAAAATCAAGATTCAAGTGCTTGAAGTTCCTTGTAAGCTTCCCTCTTGGGCCTTCGACTTCGATGATTCTGGCATTGATCTTGATCTTAACCCCATCTGGGATATCCATCGTTTCAGAAGAGAGGATGGTCTTCATGGTTCCTGAGCAGTAGCAGCTGTGTTCAACTCTAGTTTCTCTCCAAGGCCACAAACCCTAAGAAAATAAATTTTTTGTTTATATAACAGCGGCAGCTTTCAGTAGAATAGAGCGTTAAAAGAAGCCCCCAAACCCTAAAATATGTTAACGTTAACAAATAGGTTTTTCTCAAGCCCTATCGGCTGGTCCGGTTTGAAATTGTTTGATGGGTTTTCTCAAGCCCAGCCCAGACTAGCCCGCATTCTCTTCCTTTATTTGTTTCTATATTTTGATTTTCTGTTGTTTCTTCCCTCTTTTTTTTTCTTATTATGTAGGAGGATAATCGATTTTTTGTACTATAAATTTTTAATTATTTATTTACAAAAATATTCAAATAAATTTGAGCGGCAATATGATTATGTTGTGGGCAACGCCTCATCAACACTAATAAGGGTGTGTTTAGAATTATGATGGTGGTTGGGTTTAAAGTGTTTTTTTGTTTATAAATGTATTAAAATAATATTTTTATTATTTTTAAAAATTATTTTCATAAAAAAGATGTAAAAACATAAAAAAAAATTATTTTTTATTAATTAATAATAAATAATATATATTTATTGAATTCCTATAAGTAAACGGATGAATAATTTATGAATATTTAAATTTATTATCCAGTAAATAAAAGATGTGATATGAAAATAAAAAAATCGAACACGTGAGGACCAGTTTCCATATCCCTATTGGTAGGATGAAAAGAGAGATGTGCAGAAAATGGATGGACAAGACACGATGTCGTTTAGCTTGATTGGGTAAATTTTTATCCAAGAAGGGAGGAACATGTCCATGATCCATCCCTTTCTTTTTCGAGTTCACACGCTCCTGTTTCCCTCCTT
>Ga0325400_1002171_pt1 | contig 16982 bp, 12 predicted proteins | sample PopdelMetagenome_2_FD_205662 | JGI IMG/M metagenome (GOLD analysis project Ga0325400, IMG submission 205662) | Populus deltoides microbial communities from Bellville, Georgia, United States - Xylem-PdKOR-R1 | ecosystem: Host-associated > Plants > Phyllosphere > Stem > Wood/Secondary xylem... | reverse complement strand
CGACCGTGAGGTCGAGGTCCTTGTACTCCTCCATGTCGAGGTTGAGGAACGTCTTCTGGGCGGCGGCGGTCGCGTACAGGGGGGCCAGGCGCTCGACGACGTGCTCGACGTCCTCGTCGAACCCCCACGGCGCGTGCGGGCCGACGACGGCGGAGGTCTTCACCGAGACGTAGTCGACGTCGGGGCGCTCCACGAGGCGGCGCAGGCCCGCGAGGCGGCGGTCGGCCTCGCGGCCGCCGAGCACGGCCTCGCCGAGCAGGTTGAGGTTGAGGCGCACCGGCGCCTCGGGCGTGCCCCCGCGCCGGATCCGGGCGAGGCTGGCGCCGAGCCTGGCCTCGGTCGCGTCGACCAGGAGGTGGCCCACCATCTCGCGCAGCGCCCGCTTGGCGGCGGGGACGACGAGGCCGGGCACCACCGGGCCGAGGGCGCCCCCGGCCCTGACGGCGCCCCGCAGCGGCGGGGACAGGAAGGCCGGGGCGCTGCCCGCCAGGCGGCGCAGCACGGCGGCGCCGGCGGCCGGGTCCTCGGGGCGGACGACGCCGTCGACGAAGCCGGTGGCGAAGGCCAGACCGTCCGGGTCGCGCAGGAGGCCGGCGAGCTGGTCGGCGGCGCGGGCCTCGGCGCCCCCGACGGGGTGCGCCGCCGCCTCGTCGAGCCAGCGGCGGACCAGCGCCGCGACGTCCTCGACGCGCACCTGCGGCGCGGAGGCGGTGCTGCTCGGGGACGGGGCGGTCGTCGTCATGCAGGGAGTCTGCGCCGGACCCGGCCGGAGCGACAGGTCATCAACGGTGTGCGTTGAGGGGCGGTACCGTTCACCCAGGATGATGGGTCGCGGGGAGGGGCGGGACACCGGTGCTCGACGTCAGGCGGTTGCTGCTGCTGCGCGAGGTGGCCGTGCGCGGCACGCTCGCCGCCGCCGCGGAGGCGCTGAGCTACTCCCCCTCCCACGTCTCCCAGCAGCTGACGCTGCTCGCCCGCGAGGCCGGAGCGCCGCTGCTGCGCCGCTCCGGGCGCCGTGTGCTGCTGACCGCCGAGGCGGAGGAGCTCGTGGCCGCCGCCGGTGAGGTGCTCGACGTGCTGGAGCGCGCCCGGACCCGGGTGGCCGTCACCGCGCGCGGGCGCTCCGGCGGCCCGTCGGACCCGCTGACCGGGCGGGTGCGCCTCGCCGTCTTCCAGTCAGCCGCCCTGGCGCTGGTGCCGGGGGCCCTGCGCGCGCTGGCGGCCGGGCACCCCGCCCTGCGCGTCGAGGTGGTGCAGGCCGAACCGGGCGCCGCCCTGGAGGAGCTGGCGCTGCGCGACCTGTCGCGCGACTTCGACGTCGTCGTCGCCGAGGAGTACCCCGCGCACTCGGCGCCGCACCTGCCGGGTCTGGTGCGCACCGAGCTGGTGCGCGACGCGCTCCGCCTGGCGCTGCCGCCGGAGCACCTCGCCCCGGACGTCCACGACCTGACCGGTGCCGGGGACCTCCCGTGGGTGGCCGAGCCGGAGGGCACCGCCAGCCGGCACTTCGCCGAGCAGACCTGCCGCACCCGCGGCTTCGAGCCCGACGTCCGCTTCACCAGCGCTGACCTGCAGACCCACCTGCGCCTGGTGGAGACCGGCTGTGCCGTGGCCCTGCTGCCCGACCTCGTGCACGCCGGGCGTCAGACCGCGGCGCGGCTGGTGGAGCTGCCCGGCGCCCCGCACCGGACGGTCTTCGCCGCGCAGCGCGCCGCGGCCTCCGGCCAGCCGGCCCTCGCCGTCGTCGTCGAGGCCCTCAGGGCTCAGGTGGGCGCCCAGGTGGGCGCCCAGGTCCAGCGCTGAGCCGCCTCGAGGTGCCGGGGTTCCGGCACCTCGAGGCGCAGACCACCCTTCCCGGCGCAGGTGGAGGGGGTCAGGAGGCGGCGGCAGCGCGCTCCACCGGGCGGGCCACGAGCTCACCCGGGAAGTGGCAGGCCACCTGGTGCCCGGGGGCGTCGGCCACCGGAGCGGTGAGCGCCGGCGCCGTGGAGCGGCACACCTCCCGGTCGTGACCGACCGGGCAGCGCGAGGCGAACGGGCACCCCACCTCGGGACGGCGCGCGAGCGGCTCCCCGCGCAGCAGGATCCGCTCGCGCTGCCGGGTGCCCCGCGGCTGCGGCGCCGCCGACAGCAGCGCCGCCGAGTACGGGTGCAGCGGCGAGGCGAAGAGCTCCTCCGCCGTCGCCGTCTCCACCACGCGACCCAGGTACAGCACCATGACCCGGTCGCAGAAGTGCTCGGCGGCCGACAGGTCGTGCGTGATGAAGAGGTACGTCAGGCCTAGCCGCCGCTGCTCGCGGCGCAGCAGCGTCAGCACCTGCGCCTGCACCGACACGTCGAGGGCGGAGATCGGCTCGTCGAGCACGGTGATGTCGGGGCGCAGCACCAGCGCCCGCGCGATGGCCACGCGCTGGCGCTGCCCGCCGGACAGCGCCGGCGGCAGCCGGTCGGCGAAGTCACCGCCCAGGCCGACGTCGTCGAGCATCTCCGCCACCAGCCGGCGCCGCTCAGCCGGCGGGGTGCCGTGCACGGCCAGCGGCTGCTCTACCACCTGCTGCACGGTCATCCGGGGGTCGAGGGAGCCGAACGGGTCCTGGAAGACCATCTGGAACCGGCGGCGCTCGCGGCGCAGCGCCGCCCCGTGCAGCGAGGCGAGGTCGACGCCGTCGAGCTCCACGCTGCCGTCGTCGACGGGGTCGAGCCGCACCAGCGCGCGGGCGAGGGTCGACTTGCCGCAGCCGGACTCCCCCACCACGCCCACGGTCTCTCCGCGGCGCACGTCGAAGGAGACGCCGTCGAGCACGGCGTAGCTGCGCGGCCCGCCGTAGGAGCGGCGCAGGTCGCGGACCCGCAGCAGCGGTGCGGGGGACTCGTCAGCCACGGGGCTCCTCCTGGCGGTCGGCGGGACGGCCGGAGGTGACGACCTCCAGCGCGCGACGGCACTCCGCCGCGTGGACCTCGTGCGCGCCGCGTCCGGGGGCTCCGGGGACGACGACGCGCGGCGGGGTCCCGGCGGCGCACTCGGGCTGGGCCCACGTGCAGCGCGGGGCGAAGCTGCACCCCGGCGGCAGGGCGGCCAGCGGCGGCGGCGCCCCCGGGATCCACGCCAGGTCCTCACCGCGCGGCCGGCCCGGCACGGGGAGCGACTCGAGCAGCGCGCGGGTGTAGGGGTGCGCGGCCCCGCCGAACAGCGCGGTCGACGGCACCTCCTCCACCACGCGCCCGGCGTACATCACCAGCACGCGGTCGCAGAACTCCGAGACCAGGCCGATGTCGTGGGTCACGAGCACCACGGCCACGCCGAGCCTGTCGACGAGGGAGTCGAGCAGGTCCACGACCTGCGCCTGGGTGGTGACGTCGAGCGCGGTGGTCGGCTCGTCGGCGATGAGCACGGCGGGGTCGTTGGCGACGGCGATGGCGATGAGCGCGCGCTGGCGCATGCCGCCGGAGAACTCGTGCGGGTACTGCTTCAGGCGCCGCTCGGGCTCGGGGACCCCGACGGCGGTGAGCAGCTCGGCGCAGCGCGCCCGCACCGCCGCCCGTGACGTCCGAGGGCTGTGGCGGCGCAGCGCCTCAGCGATCTGCGCGCCGATGCTCTTCACCGGGTCGAGCGAGGTGAGCGGGTCCTGGAAGACCAGCGACAGCTGCGAGCCGCGCATCCTGTCGAGCGCCTTCTCGTCGCGGTAGTCGACGCGGGTGCCGCTGACGCTGACCACGCCGCCGGTGACCGAGCCGCCGGCCGCGAGCAGGCCCATGAGCGCCAGGGCCACGGTCGACTTGCCGCAGCCGGACTCCCCCACCACCCCGACCCTCTCTCCGGGGCGCACCACGAGGTCGACCCCGCGGACCACCTCGACGTCGCCGTACGCCACGCGCAGGCCCTTCGCCGAGAGCGCCGCCGGTGCCGCCTCCGTCGTGGCGGCTGCGGCTGTCGTCGTGCTCACCTCGAGCCTCCGCTCACGCGCAGCCGCGGGTCGATGAGGGCGACGGCGAGGTCGGCGACCGTGTTGGCAGCCACGTAGAGCACCGCCGAGAGCAGCACGAACGCCTGGACTACGGCGAAGTCCTGCCGCTGGATGCCCTGGACCAGCACCTGCCCGATGCCGGGCCAGTTGAAGACCGACTCGACCAGCACGCTGCCGGTGATGAGGCTCGCGAGCACCAGGCCCGCCGACGACACGCTCGGCAGCAGGGCGTTGTGCAGCACGTGGCGCCGGTGCGCCGCCCACCGCGAGACGCCCTTGCTGCGCACCACGGTGACGAAGGGCGCCCTCGCGACGTCGAGCTGGTTGGCGGTGAGCAGCCGGGTGAGGAAGGCGCCGGGGATGATCGCGAGGCTGATGGCGGGCAGCGCCAGGTGGGCGAGCGCGTCCGAGAAGACGATCGGCTGGCCCGCCAGCAGCCCGTCCACCGTGTAGAGGCCGGTGACGTGCGGCGGCGGCTCGAGGAAGCTGGTCAGCCGCCCCGACGGGCCGGGGAGGACCCCCAGGCCGCCGCTGCCGAGCACCAGGATGAGCACCAGCGCCACCCAGAACTGCGGGGTGCCGAGCCCGATGAGGGAGACCACCTTGGCCGCCGCCGCGACGGCGCCGCCGCGGAAGCTGGCGACCGTGGCCACCACCAGCGCGCCCACCACGGCGAAGAGGAACGCCCACAGGGCCAGCTCCAGCGTGGCGGGCAGGCGGGCGGCCATCACCGCGGTCACGTCGGCGCCGTTGCTGTAGGAGTAGCCCCACTGGCCGGTGGCGAAGTCGCGGACGTAGCGCAGGTACTGCAGCCACAGCGGGTCGTCCAGGCCCAGCTGGGTGCGGACGCCGGCGAGGACGTCGGGGGTGGCGAGCGGTCCCACGATGAGCCGGGCCGGGTCACCGGGGACCGCCCGCAGGACGACGAAGGAGACGACCGAGGCGAGCAGCAGCGTCGCGAGGACGCCGAGCAGCGCGCCGCCGCCCCTGCGCAGAGCGGCGGCTCCCGGCCGGGTGGTGGTGCTGGTGGTGGTGCTGGTGGCGGACATCAGGCCTCCTTCGCGGACGCGGCGGGCACGGGCTCGGAGCCCACGACGACGGGAGCCGCCGACGCGGGCGGCCGGGCGCCGCGGCGCCGGGCGAGCCGGGCGGCGCGCACGGCGGGGATGCTGTCGGCGAGCAGGTTGACCGCCACCACGGTGACCAGCAGCGCCAGGCCGGGGAACACCCCCGTCCACCACTGCCCGGTGAGCGCGTTCTGCAGGCCGTCGGTGATCATGGCGCCCCACTCCGGGGTGGGCGGCTGCGCGCCGACGCCGATGAAGCTCAGCCCCGAGAGCACGAGGATCACGTTGCCGACGTTGGCAGCGGTCTGCACCGAGAACGTGGTGCCCAGGTAGGGCACCACGTGCCGCACCGCGATCCGCGGCGTGGACAGGCCGATGGTGCGCGCCGCCTGCACGAACGGTTCGGAGGTGGCGCGGCGGGCCTCGGCGCGCAGCGTGCGCGCGAACACCGGGACGACGGTGACCACCACGCCGAGCAGCGCCGTGAGCAGGCCGGTCCCGAACGCCATGGTCACGGCCAGCGCCAGCAGCAGCGCGGGGAAGGCCATCACCGCGTCGAGCAGGCGCACGAGCACGGCGTCGAGCCAGCGCGGCCCGAGGCCGCAGACCAGGGCGATGAGCAGTCCCAGCCCGCCGCCCACCGCGACGGTGCCGAGCCCGGAGGCCAGCGCGATGCTCGTGCCGACGGCCACGCGGGCGAAGACGTCGCGGCCCTGGGCGTCGGTGCCGAACCAGTGCTCGGAGCCCGGAGGCTGCAGCGCCTGCGACACGTCCACCGCGATGGCGGTCTCGCGCAGGAGCAGGCCGGCGACGGCAAGCACCGCGAGCGCCGCCAGCAGCCCCACGGCGGTGGCCGCCTGGACGCGAGTGCCCTTCACGGCGCCTCCTGCTGGTCTCGGAGCGTGCGGGCCACGACGGCGCCGCCCTGCAGGACGAGCCGGGGCCGGGTGGTCATCAGGAGGTCGGGGTGGGCGAGCAGGTCGCCGTCGAAGACCGCGACGTCGGCCGCCTTGCCCACCTCCAGGGTGCCTACCTCGTCGGCGATCCCGCAGATCTCCGCGTTGACGCGCGTGGCGCGCTGCAGCGCCACCGACGCGCCGGACAGCCGCGCGTGCAGCGCCACCTCCCAGCCGCGGCGGTGCTGGCGCTCGCCGATGAGGTCGGAGCCGCACCCGAGGCGGACCCCGGCGCGCTCCAGCAGGTCGATGGCGCGGGCAGCGGACTCGCGCAGGCGCGCTGCGTCGCCGGGGTCCACCTGTTCGCGCATGCCCGCGCCGAGGCTGGCCGGGTCCACGCGGAGCACCTCCGAGACGGTGAGGGTGCCGACTGCGCTGGTGCCGCGGTCGGCCATGAGCTCGACGGTCGCCTCGTCGACGAGGGTCGCGTGCTCGATGCAGCGGGCCCCGGCGCGGACCGCGCGCTGCAGCCCGCGGGGGCTGTGCGCGTGGGCGGTCACGTAGCTGCCGCGGTCGGTGGCGACGTCGACGACCGCGCGCAGCTCGGCCTCGCTCAGCTGCGGCGCCTCGATGGGGTCCCCGTGCGACAGCAGGCCGCCGGTGGCGAAGACCTTGATCTGGGTGGCGCCGCGGTGGAACTGCTCCCGGGCGGCGCGGGTGGCGGCGTCGGGGCCGTCCACCAGCAGCATCGGCAGGGTGAAGCCGTCGGCACCGGTGCTCGGGTTCTGGCAGGGGTCCGCCCCTGCGGGCGAGGGACCGCGGAAGTCTCCGTGGCCCCCGGTCTGGCTGATGATCTGCCCGCTGGGCAGCAGCCGCGGCCCGGGCACCAGGCCCCGGCGGAGCGCCTCGACGAGGCCGCCGTCGACGCCCCCCAGGTCGCGCAGGGTGGTGAAGCCCTGCGCCAGCGAGTCGGCGAGGACCGCGAAGACCGCCGCGGCCTGCACGGGCGCCGGCAGAGCCGCCTGCCCGTCCAGGCGCAGGATGCCCACGTGGGCGTGGGCGTCGACGAGCCCGGGCAGCACCGTGGTGCCGGTGACGTCCTCCACCACCACCCCCGGCCCGCGGCGGTCCGCGGGCCGGGAGGCCGGGTCGAGGGCCACCACCTCCGCGACCCGCCCTGCGCTGACCCGGAGGTCAGCGCGGAACGGCTCGCGGCCGGTGGCGTCGAAGACGGTGCCCCCGGTGAGCCACACGTCCTCGGCGGGAGTGCTCATCGGGCTCAGGCGGCCTTCCAGGTCCGCATGTCCGTGAGGCGGTTCCACAGGTAGGTGGTGCCCTTCTTCACGGCGACGGCGGTGGCGTCTAGGTAGAGGACCGCCTTGGGGCTGGCCGCCACCCAGTTCGCCTGCAGCTGGTCGAGCGCCGCGGTGCGGGCGGCCTCGTCGGAGCTGGAGCGGACGGTGTCGAGCAGCTCGGCGTTGCCCGGGACGCAGATGACGCCGGTGTTGTACTCGATGCCGCAGCGCTCGTCGTAGGAGAGGTAGTAGCCGGCGTTGAAGACAGCGGGCCCGTCCAGGCGCAGCGCGGACTGCGCGGTGCGGCCGTAGACCGCCTCGCCCCAGGCGCTCTCCGACAGCGGGTTGACGTTGACCGTGATACCGATCTCGCTGAGGGAGCCCTGGAGGATCGTCGCGATCGCCGCCTGGTTGGTGTCACCGGAGATCGTGTCGAGGGTGACCTCGACGGGCCCCGTGACGCCGGCCTCGCTCATGAGCTGCTCGGCCTTGGCCAGGTCGTAGGTGCGGGCGCCGGCCACCGAGGCGTCGTAGCCGGGCATGCTCGGCGGGACCGGGCCGTAGTACAGCTCCCCGTAGCCCTTGAGGACGTTGTCGAGGATGTCCTGGTAGGGGATGGCGTAGGTGACGGCCTCGCGCAGCTTCGCGTTGTCCCACGGGGCCTTGTCGTTCGGCATGAGCATCTGCATGTTGGCCGTCGCCGTGCTGGCGATGACGTCGGTGGCGTCGCCGCCCTCGAGCGACTTGGCGGAGCTCTTGCTCAGGCCCTGGGCGACGTCGAGCTCGCCGTTCTGGACCTGCAGCAGCATCGCCGAGTCGGTCTTGACCCAGTTGACGTTGATGGTCTCCGAGGCCGGGGCCTCGCCCTTGAAGTCCGGGTCGCGCTCCAGCACGGCCCTGGTCCCGGGCTCGAAGGACGCCAGGCGGAACGGGCCGGAACCGGCCTCGTGGGAGGCCATCCACTCGTTGGGCTGACCGGGCGTGACGCCGCCGTTGGCCTCGACCACCGACGGGTCGACGATCGAGCCGGCCGGGGTGGCCAGGGCCAGGGGGAAGTTCGGGTCGGGCGTGGAGAGCTCGATCGTGACCGTGGTGGGGTCCACGGCGGTGACCTGCTTGATCAGCGTCGGCGAGAGGTAGAGGTCGTTGACGATCGCCGACCCGCAGCCCCCGATCGCGCTGGTGCGGTCCAGGGAGTACTTGACCGCCTCGGCGTCCATCGGCTCGCCGCTGGGGAAGGTCCAGCCGTCCTGCAGCGCGAAGGTGTACGTGAGGCCGTCGGCGGAGACCTCGTAGCTCTCGGCGAAGTACGGCTCGGCCTTGGTGGGGTCGAACGACGGCACGCCGTTCGCGTCGGTGGTCTGCCCCGGCTGGAGCAGCTGCACGTACAGCGCCATCGTCAGGCGGGCGTCGTCGAGGGTGCAGCCCGAGGCCGGGTCGATCGTGGTCGGCGCGACGTTGAACGCGACGTCCAGCGGCTGCGCCCCGCCGGACGCGCCCGAGCCCGAGTCGACGGGGGCCTGGGCGGTGCAGCCCGCGAGCAGCGCGGCGGCGGCGAGGGCGGCGCCGGCCAGCAGTCGCGCCCGGGGCCTGCGGCGGGTGGCTGAGGAGACCATGGGTCCTCCGGTCGTGAGGGGTGGCTGGTGCGGGGTGGTGCTGCTGGGCCGCGCCGGCCCGGCGGAGGGGGGGCCTCGCCGGGCCGGCGCGGGGTCAGGCGCTACCGGGCGCTGGCGCGGAGCGCGGCGGTGGCCGCCTCGTCGACGTCCCAGGTGCCGGGCAGCGACCCGGGCACCAGCGCGACGCGGTAGACGTCGCTGGCCTGGACGAGCGTGATCCGCTCGTCGCGGACGTCGCACGCGACGCGGTGGGGGTCGCGGGCCTGGGGGCTGCCGAAGCCGCCACCGCCGCCGGTGCGCTGGCGCACCACGGTGCCGACGGCGACGGGCCTGTCGACGATGCGCTCGCCGACGCGCTCGAGGGTGCCGTCGGGGTGCACCAGCTCCACGTGGGTGGGCGCGCCGGTGAGGCCGCCCCGCACCCCGAGGGCGATCGGGTCGACGGTGCTCTCCGAGGCCGTCTTGGTCATCGAGCCGGTCTGCAGCACGCGCAGGTCGCGCCGCACCCCGGCACCGCCGCGGAACTCCCCCGCGCCTGAGTGGGCGGTCTCGAGGGCGAAGGCGTCGCAGCGCACCGGGAAGCGGAGCTCGAGCACCTCCACGGGCGTGTTGGAGCAGTCGCCGTCGGTCACGAACATCATGCAGGCGCCGTCGCGGCCCGGGAACGCGCCGTGGCCTCCCTGGACCGGCTCGGCGAAGACGTAGGCGCCCTCGGCGTCACCGCGCGTGGACATGACGTACGTGGAGACCATCTGGTAGCCGCCGGCGCGCACGCGGTCGGGGGCGACCTCGGCGAACGACTGCTGCATGGTCTCGATGACGCCGGTCATGAGGTAGCCGTAGGAGTCGCACGGCGCTGGCTTGACCGGGTTGACCAGCGACGGCGTGGTGGGCCAGACGACGTCGGCCAGCTCCAGGTGGGCCTGGTTGGCGGTGCCCAGCGGGTCGAGCACGCCCTTGAGGGCCTCGGCCACGGTGGCGCGCACGGCCTGCTCGCCCGCGTTGATGGGGCCGGAGGACTGCTTCGAGGTGCCCTCGAAGGAGACCTCCACGCGGTCGCCGCTGATGGTGGTGCGGATGCGGACGACCGGCACCTCCTCGCGGTCGACGCCGCTGAAGTCGAACCGGAACCCGGTCTCGAGGACGCCGTCGGGCAGGGACGCCACCTCGCGGCGCAGCGCGCGCTCGGTGCTGGCGATGACGTGTGCCATGAGCGCCTCGACCTCGTCGGCGCCGTACCGGTCGCACAGCTGCTGCACGCGCTCGGCGCCCGTGCGGGCGGTGGCGATCTGCGCCCACAGGTCGCCCATCACGGTGTGCGGCACGCGCATGTTCTCGGCGATGAGGTCGAAGACGTCCTCGTTCACCTCGCCGCGGCGCAGCAGGCGCTGGTGGGTGAAGGCGATGCCCTCCTGGTAGATCTCGGTGGAGTTGACCGTCCACCCGCCGGGGCTCATCCCGCCGACGTCGGCCCAGTGCGCCATCGACCCGGTGAACGCCACGAGGCGCCCGCCGTGGAAGACGGGCATGTACACGGCGGTGTCGGAGATGTGGGTGCCGTTGAGGTAGGGGCTGTTCACCACGAAGACGTCGCCGTCGTGCATGCCGTCGCGGCCCCACCTGGCCAGGCCCGACTTCACGCTGGCGGGCAGCACCCCGGTGAACACCGGCAGGCCCGGGGCGTCGGCCCACAGGTCGCCGTCGGCGGACATGACGCCGACCCCGAAGTCCTTGACGTCGAAGATCAGCGGGTTGTAGGCGCTGCGCACCAAGGTGGTGTTCATCTCCACCGCGGCCGACTGCAGCGCGTTGCGCGTGATCTCGGCCTTAACGATGTCGACGGCGTCGTGGGTGCTCTCGCTCATCGCCCCTCCTCACGGGTCAGCTCGTGGGTCAGCTCGTGGGTCAGCACGGCGGTGCCGTGCTCGTCCAGGGCCGCGCTCCAGTGCGGCGGCACGACGACGGTGGTGGTCCACTCGTCGAGCACGCACGGGCCGGCCAGCACGTCGTCGGCGCTCATCTGGTCGCGCTCGTACACCGGCACGTCCTCGACCCAGCCGGTGGCGGGGAACCAGATCCTGCGGTGCGCGGCCGGCTGCGCCGGGGTGTCCGCGAAGACGCCGACGGTGCGCGGGCTGGTGACGGGGGCGATCGCACGGCAGCGCAGGGTGACCACCTGCACGGGGGCGCCGTCCTCGCCGTGCCCGTACCGCTGGCGGTGGCGTGCGGCGAAGGCGCCGGGGAGGTGGGCCACCAGCCCGGCGGCGTCGCCCTCGAGCCACGGGGCCTCGACGGGGGTGGTGATGGTGTGGTCCTGCCCGGCGAAGCGCACGTCGGCGGAGAACGCCGTCTGCAGCGCGGCCTCCTCGAACCCGTAGGCCACCAGCGCCTCGCGCGCCTCCTCGGCGAGCCGGGCGAAGGCGTCGCGCACTGCGGGGGCCGAGGCTGCGTCGACGTCGTGGACGCGGGTGAGGGTGGCGTCCTCGCGGTAGTCGGCGGTGAGCATGCCCCACGCGGAGAAGCCCGCCGCGGCCTGCGGCACGAGCACGGTGGTGATGCCCAGCTCCTCGGCGACGCCGGCGGCGAAGAGCCCCCCGCCGCCGCCGAAGGAGAGCATCGCGAAGCCGCGCGGGTCCAGGCCGCGCTGGGTGGTCATGACGCGGATGGCGTTGGCCATGTTGGCCTGCGCGATGGCCATGACGCCGCCGGCGAGGTGCGCGAGGTCGCGGTGCTCGCCGAGGTGCTTGAGCAGGGCCGTCTCGGCGCGGTCGCGGTCGAGCCGCATCCGCCCGCCGAGGAACCGGTCCGGGTCGAGCAGGCCGAGCACCACCTGCGCGTCGGTGACGGTGGGCAGCTCGCCGCCGAGCCCGAAGGCGGCCGGGCCGGGCGAGGCGCCGGCGCTCTCCGGGCCCACGCGCAGGCTGCCCGAGGTGGCGTCGATGGTGGCGATGGAACCGCCGCCCGCACCCACCGAGATGATGTCGATGACCGAGCCCATGACGGGGCGGCCCGCGATGTCGGTGTGGGAGCGCTCGACGATCTCGCCGTCCTGGATCAGGGCGACGTCGTAGGTGGTGCCGCCGACGTCGGCGCACACGATGTTCCGGTACCCGGTGCGCTGGGACAGGGCGTGGGCGCCGATGACGCCGCCCGCGGGACCGGAGCCGAGCGTCTCCACCGGGCGGCCGCCGGCGGCGGCGATGGTCATGACCCCGCCGTTGGAGCGCATGAAGGCGATGCCGTGCTCGTAGCCCAGGTCCTGGACGCGCCCGTCGATCGTGGCGGCGTAGCGGCTGAACAGCGGCTGCGTGTAGGCGTTGGCGACCGTGGTGGAGGTGCGCTCGTACTCGCGCCACTCGCGGACCAGCTCGCTCGAGGCGCTGACGGAGACGCCGGGGAGCATCTCGCGGACCAGCTCGGCCACGGCCGCCTCGTGCGCGGGGTTGGCGTAGGAGTGCAGGAAGCAGATCGCCACCGCCTCCACGCCGTGGGCACCGAGGAGCTCCACCTCGGCGCGGACGGCGTCGAGGTCGAGCGGGACGAGCACCGAGCCGTCGGGAGCGGTGCGCTCGGTCACCTCGCGGCGCAGGTAGCGCGGCACGAGCGGCTCGGCGGGCTGGTAGCGCAGGTCGTAGATGGCGGGGCGCCCGGCGCGGCCGAGCTCGAGCACGTCGCGGAAGCCGGCGGTGGTGAGCAGCGCCGTCTTCGCGCCTCGCTCCTGGACCAGGGTGTTGAGGGCCACGGTGGTGCCGTGGATGAACATCGACAGCTCGTCCGGGGCGACGGGCAGCCGCTCCAGGCCGCGGACGAACTCGTCGGCCAGGGCGCTCGCGGTGGCGGGCTGCTTGTCGATGACGACGGACCCGTCCCGCTCGTCGAGGAGGATGTAGTCGATGAAGGTGCCGCCGACGTCGACGGCCAGCCTGTGGTGGGCAGGAGCGCTCACAGCACTCCCTCCTTCCCAGTGGTCCGTGGGGTAGTGGGTAGAGCATTACGTACGACTAGGTGGGTGAACAGAGGGTGGCGGCAGATCCGTCGCCCCGTTCTCGGCGGTGCGTCGGGTCGCCCAGCCGCGCCGGGGCAGGGCGGAGCGGACGACCCCGCGGTGGGGGCGCCCAAGGGGGTCAGCGAGGGAGGTCGCCGCTCCAGTCGTCCAGGACGTGGTGCAGGTGCTCGGTCATCCGCTGCGAGGCCGCGACCGGGTCGGCCCGGCGCAGGGCCTCGAGGATGCCGGGGTGCTCCTCGGCCGAGCGCAGGATGGTGGCGTGGTCGGCGAAGAGCCGGGTCCGGTCGCGCATGAGGGCGACCACGTCGACCAGGGCCTCGTTGCCCAGCAGCCGCAGGAGCCCGAGGTGGAAGCGCCGGTCGGCGTCCAGGAAGGCCAGGAGGTCGTTGGCCTCGGCGGCCCGCAGGATCTCGTCGGAGATGCGGGTGAACTCCGCGTCGGCGCGCCAGTACTCCTGCCGCCCCGCCAGCTGGGCCATCGCCGGCACCTCGAGCATCATCCGGACCTGCAGGATGTCCTCGCGCTCGCGGTGGCTGAGCTGCACGACGCAGAAGCCGCGGTTGCGGACGGCCTCCACCAGGCCCTGGTTCTGCAGCTCCAGCATGGCCTCCCGCACGGGCGAGTTCGAGACGCCCAGCTCGGCGGCCAGCGCCGTGACGGAGTAGATCTGGCCGGGCGCCAGCGCGCCGGTGACGAGCCTCTGGCGCAGCACGCGCAGCGTCTGGTCGCGCAGGGACGGTCGGGCCAGCTGCAGCACGGGCTCCGCGCGCGGGAGGTCTCCGGGGACCGCTCCGGGCACCGTCACGAGGCGCCCAGCGCGGCGGCGCAGCGCAGGTGCACCGCCTCGGCCACGACGAGGTCCTGCCAGGCCATCCCGGTGCCCTTGAACACCACGGGGCCCGCGGGCACGGGGACGCGCCCGGTGAGCAGGTCGGCCATGGTCACGAGCTCACCCGCGACCAGGGCACCGGCCTCGATCGCCATCACGACGTCCCCCGCCTCCCGGAGCGCGGTGGCCCGGTCCTCCACCACCACGGTCGCGCGGCCCAGGAGGGCGTCGTCGAGCTCGCGGCGGTCGCGCTCGTGCGAGCCTACGGCCGCCACCACGACGTCGTCGCGCAGGAGGGCGGAGTCGAACAGGGGCTCCCCGGCCGACGTGGCGCAGACCACGACGCCGGCGGCCCGGAGCGCGGCCTCCGCGGCGGGGGTGCCGAGCCCCAGCACGCTCCCCCGCACGCCCGGCGGCAGCACGGCCGAGGACTCGAGGGCCCCCGGCCGCCGGACCAGCACGTCCACCCGCGCCAGGCCCCGCTCACCGGGCTGCGCCAGCACGTCGGCGAGCACCTGGGCGTGGGCCTGCGCCTGGACCCCGCCGCCGACGACGACCGCGGCCAGCGGTCCCGCGGCAGGACCACCGCGGCGCAGCACGGGGAGCACGGCGGCCACCGAGGTCGCCGCGGTGCGCAGACCGGTCAGGGCCGGCCCGTCCAGGGTGGCCAGCGGCGCCAGGGTGTCGGCGTCGAAGAGGACGTACAGGCCCTGGATGCGGGGAAGCCCGCGGGCCGCGTTGCCGGGCGCCACCACGGCCAGCTTCACCCCGGCGCAGCGCCCGGAGCTGGCGGGCATCGTCAGCAGCTCGCCGCCGCCGAGCGGGCTGCTGGTGCGGGGCGGGTCGGCGGCGGGGTCGAGGCCGGCGCGCAGCGCCTCGCCCAGGAGGGCGACGGCGTCGGCCGGGGGGACCGCGGCGCGCAGGTCGTCCGCGTCGTGGTGGAGCAGCACCGCTGCACCGTCCCTTCCGGGGCTCGGGTAGTACGTAGAGTATTACCAAGACCACGCCCGTTGGGTAGCCCGCCGGGACATCTGCCGCGGCACGCCACCCGAGGGAGTCGCCCGCCGCGAGGGTCTAGGACGGCCGAGCACCCGCCCTGTGCTCGCGGCCTGCACCGCGCCGGCCGCGCCAGGCGCGCAGCACAGCTGATCGCTCCCGTCCGCTCGTACGGTCCCGGCCACCACCCACCTGCACGACGAGGAGCAGCGCATGCCCGAGCACGCGCACCCGGGGCGAGCCCGGGTCAGCATGGACATCGGCGGGACCTTCACCGACGTCGTCCACCACGACGAGACGACGGGCGCGGTGACGGCCACCAAGTCCTCCACCACCCCAGCGGACCTGTCCGACGGCGTCCTGACGGGCCTGGGCGCTGTGGTGGCCTCTCCGGCGGAGATCTCCTTCCTGGTGCACGGCACCACCCAGGGGCTCAACGCCTTCCTCGAGCGCCGAGGCGTGCCGGTGCTCCTGCTGGCCTCGGCGGGCGTGGAGGACAGCTACCACATCGCCCGCGGCACCCGCCGGCGCCTGTACGACCTGCACTACCGCAAGCCCACCCCGCTGGTGCCCCGGCGCGACGTGGTCGGTGTCGGGGGGCGGATCACCGCCGACGGCAGCGAGCTGGCCCCGCTGGACGAGGACGCCGTGCGCGCCGCGGCCGAGCGGGTCCGCGACGAGGGCCACGGCGCCGTCGCCGTCGCCCTGCTGTTCTCCTACGCCAACCCCGCCCACGAGCTGCGCGCCCGCGAGGTGCTGCGCGAGGAGCTGGGCCCCGACGTGTCGGTGTCGCTGTCGCACGAGGCGGCCAAGGAGTGGCGCGAGTACGAGCGCACCTCCTCCGCGGTGGTCGAGGCGTACACGGGCCCGGTCGTGCGGCGCTACCTGCAGCGGCTGGAGCGCAGGCTCGACGACGACGGCCTCGCCGTGCCCCTGCACGTCATGCAGTCCTCCGGGGGCGTCGTCACAGCGGCCTCGGCGCAGGAGCGGCCGCTGCAGACGCTGCTGTCCGGGCCGGTCGGCGGGGCGATCGCCTGCGCCGAGCTGTCCGCGCGCAGCGGGCGCCCGCACCTCATCGGCGTCGACATGGGCGGCACGTCGTTCGACGTGTCGCTGGTGGTCGACGGCGAGCCCGACGTCACCGCCGAGGCCGAGCTCGAGGGCCTGCCGATGCTCATGAGCATCGTCAACATCCACACCGTCGGCGCCGGCGGCGGCTCGGTGGCGTGGAGCGAGGCGGGCGGCCTGCGCGTGGGGCCGCGCTCGGCGGGCGCCCGCCCGGGACCGGTCTGCTACGGCCGCGGCGGCTCCGAGCCGACCGTCACCGACGCCAACCTCGTGCTGGGGCGCATCGACCCCGAGGGGTTCGCGGGTGGCCAGATGACCCTCGACGCAGCCGCCGCCGAGCGCGCCGTCGGGGCGCTCGGCGAGCAGTTCGGGCTCACCGCGCAGGCCATGGCCGAGGGCGTCTGCGACGTCGCGAACGCCACCATGGCCCAGGCGATCCGCACCATCACCGTGGCGCGGGGGATCGACCCGCGCACCTCCTCCCTGGTCGCCTTCGGCGGCGCCGGCCCGATGCACGCGGTCTTCCTCGCCGACGAGCTCGGCATCCCCGAGGTGCTCGTGCCGCGACTGCCGGGCGCGTTCTCGGCGTGGGGCATGCTGCACACCAAGATCCGGCGCGACTACACCGAGCCGCACTACCGCCTGGACGCCGACGTCGACGGCGAGGAGGTGCGCGGGGTCCTCTCCCGCCTGGAGCTGCAGGGCCTAGCCGACCTCGCCGCAGAGGGGGTCCCCGAGTCCGAGCAGAGCGTCGCCCACGCCGTCGACGTCCGCTACGAGGCGCAGGAGTTCACGCTCACCGTGACGCTCACCGGTGCCGACGAGCCGCTCGAGGACGGCTTCACCACCCGCCTCGCCGAGCGCTTCACCGCCGCCCACCAGGCCCGCTACGGGCACGCCAACCCCGGCGCCCCGATCGAGCTGGTGACCCTGCGCACCACCGCCACGGGCGACCTCGGCGTCCCGCCCCGCCGTCCCCACCCGCGAGCCGAGACCGACGGGTTCGCGAGCAGCACGCGCCGCGTGGTGTTCGCGGGCGCCGAGCACGACGCGCTCGTCGTCCACCGCGACGAGCTGCTCGCCGGGCACGCCTTCGCCGGTCCGGCCGTGGTGCTGGAGGGGACCGCCACCACGGTGGTGCCCCCGGCGCACTCCGTCACCGTCGACGACGACGGCACCCTCGTCATCCGCCAGCAGGAGGCCAGCGCATGAGCACCCCGACCAGCGCGACCAGCGCGACCAGC
>Ga0325400_1002168_pt1 | contig 16986 bp, 11 predicted proteins | sample PopdelMetagenome_2_FD_205662 | JGI IMG/M metagenome (GOLD analysis project Ga0325400, IMG submission 205662) | Populus deltoides microbial communities from Bellville, Georgia, United States - Xylem-PdKOR-R1 | ecosystem: Host-associated > Plants > Phyllosphere > Stem > Wood/Secondary xylem... | reverse complement strand
GGGTGTTTGGCTGCAGTTTGGGAGGGGAGAGGTGGGATGAGAAAGAAGAAGAAGGAGAAACAGAGGAAGAGAGTGTCGGCAGATGGGGGTATATAATGGTTTTTTCCGACGGAATCACCGACGGACGTATTCCGTCGGTGATTCCATCGGTGATGCCGTCGGTGAAAGCGCCACATCACTGTACGGCTATCTCAGTTTGAATCCCTCGGTAATGCCCGTCGGTAAAATCGCCTGACGTCACCATGCCATTGCGTATTTTCAGACGAACTGTATACTCCGTCGGCAAAACCGTCGGTATATACCGATGGACATATTCCGTCGGTATATACCGACGGAATAAATCCGTCGGTATATACCGACGGATTTGGAGACGGAATTATTTCCGTCGGTATACATTACCGACGGAATATTTCCGTCGGTAATTCTGTTGCTTTTCTCCGGTTTTCTGGTAGTGTAAGGATCTGAAGATTTGCGCTCCAAATGTACACTCATTGTGTCTTTGGGGAGAAATGGACTTTGAGGGCTACATGATTGAAGATAGGTCCTGCACTTTCCTGGAGAGAGTAGAGCTTGGATTTGAGCTTAAGATAGAAAATCTTGTAGATGATGAAGCTCTTAAAAAAATGTTGAGAATTGCTGGTGATCTGAGTGAAGTCAAAGTTCTTTCGGTGAAGTATTATTGTCTTCAGGTATGCTTATTAATTTGTGGAAAAGTCACGCTTCACATACCTTGTATGCATTTTTTGTGTGTTTCTTTTTTAAGAACTGTTGCTGCTTGAATTTCATTCAGAAAATAGGTCAGTTAATTTTCCCTATCAATTTACGCGAGTGTGAATCTCTGAAACATATTTTGAGATAGTAGTGTCTGGGAAAGTGTTGCAGCTCCTATATCGTGGCCTTGAGTTTTTGAAGGCCAAGCCTGTGTTGGAGATCACAGGATTTTCAAATACACTTTTTTTTTTTACTGAAATCTGGGAACAGAACAGATCCTGGACACAATCCCAAATGTGCCTATAAATCTTTTCAATGGTATGTTACTTTTAATTTGCTCTCACTGATAAGTTAGACTACACATTCATAATCATTGTAGAGGAACTCAAGACAATTGTTTGCATTCCAACTTTCCAATCATAAATGTGTATCATATCAATGTATGGTCTTGATATTTCTTCTTCACTTCGTTCTTTCCTGTCCTATGAGCAAAGATGTTTTCAGTGTGTGAGACGATTAATATGTAATCCTCCATCTCAAGTCGCAAATGTTTGACATTAGAAACTTGGCTAAGGAAATGGGAGCTTCCAGGGATATTTCACTTGTTGAGGATCTCACCAGAGCTTGAGACACTGACACTTGAAGTCACATCTTCCTCCTATGTTTATGTGAGAGCTTGTAACTTTTCACAGTTTGTCCTTTTCATCCATCTTTCTTTCTACTGGTACTTTCCTTCATTACAAGTCTAGAAAATTCATGTAATGTAGCAAATTGAATTTTTAGATACATTAAAGGTTCCGGAAGAAGCATCAATTCAAGAAAGGAGACTCCTTGGAATCACAAAAAGCCACTTGACAGAGTCTGTCTCCCAAGCTGAAGACTATCAGACTACACAGCATTATTGGCGATAAGAACAGCATGGAATCAAAGTATGCAGGGAGGGACAAAGACTGGCTTCCTAAGAAGTGTCGGAAGGAAATGGAGCTGCTGAGGTTCTTGCTAAAGCATGTTTGAAATTCTTTTCCAATTCCCAAGAGCCTCTCCTCATGCCAAATTTAAATTCTTGTAGGAAACTCTGCGATTTGTTATGCTTAATGTATGCTTAAGTTCTTTGTTTAATATTACCTTCATTCTTTATTTAACGTTACCTTCATCGGCAAAGATGTCAGTCTTTACTTTCATCTATAATGGACAAGAAACATTTTTGAAACACGCTCTTGTATATATCAAGACCAGTCTGGTTCGTCAGGTTTGACTTGTTATCCAATGGAGTCGATGAGATTCTTCCAACCAATACATGCACTTCATGGAACAAGCTAGCTAGCGGCACAGTTGCCAATGAAGAATGAAACTTGGCATATCCCACTTTTCATAGTAGTTTTCTTATATTCTTGTAGTGTTTTTTAAAATATTTTTTTATTTAAAAATATATTAAAATAATTTATTTATTTTTATTTATAAGAATTCATTTTTAATATTAACATATCAGAACAATTTAAAATTTACAAAGTTAAAAAAATCTAATATATAATACTTTTTAAACACACAAACAAATACTTTGCAAGTACAGTCTTGACTAATAAACAAACCTTCAAAGCAAATTGTACTTGGAAAATAAATTTAGCTGTCCCAACTAATAGTTGTGTCACTAAATTTTAGTCACGAATAAAAAAAAGAAAATAAATAAATAAACAAAAAACAGTGTCAGAGTTTTCGACTACTTAACTTGTGATACATATCAATTACAAAATAAAATATAAAAAATTGACAATTGATTTGAGAACCAAACACATGATTTCTGAACATATAAAATCACAATTTTTTTTCAAAAACAATAAAAAAATTTTAAAAATACATCAGAGTTTTATTTGATAGAAAATTTAGAATTGATTGTTTCACTACTATATCTAATCTTTTAGATTCTTGCGAATGAATATAAACACTAAATATACAAGGAAGAAGAAGCTCAGACCAATGAGACAAGTGCTGATGGCAAGCCCCAAGAAAGATTCTAGAACCGCGTATGTGCCCGTGATGAATGCGATAATCATTGTACCCATGCCAATCATGGTAAACAACGTGGCAACCCCAAATAATTTTACAGCGGCTTCCTCATCTATCACTTTATCCTTGACCATTTCAAAACCATGAATCAGCGAAATCAAAAAGTGGATAAAGACAGCTAAAATGGAGAGCACCATTGATATTGCATCTGAGATGACAAATACTATAAAAGCAGCTTTTTTAGCTAGCAGTGCAGTGCCTTGGTCGCTCTTGTAACCGCCAGGTAGGGTGAATGCTGCTGCAAATGTTACCGTTGCTATCAGCGCCGCAACTACTAGATGAGACTCTCTTGCTTTACTCAAAGCATCCTCTTCCTCTTTGTTTTCCTCATCATTGTTTTTCTCTTCCTCTCCTTTCAAAACAAAGAAACCGCGACCAATAGGTCCACTGCCAACATCTTTAAGGGATTCTAGGATCTCTTTCTGCAAAAATATATATTTTGAGTAAAATATGTTAAGATGTTAAAGAGGTTTGAAAAATAATTTTATATTACTAATTTCTAGGTTATTTTTGTAAGTGAAAATTTTTTTTAACCTTAATCATATTTAATTTTTATTAATTAAAATATAAATTGTGAGATTTGAATTTATAAATATTTGATCAATAAAATTCTAATACTATTTTTAAAAAACCATCACAGTCTAAAAATTTAAAATAAATAATCCATTATGTTTAGCTATTTAACATATATCAACTTCCGAGCCTTTGTTTTTGTTTCCATAACTAGTTTGTTTGCAATCAAATCCTTTTTATTACTATATATATTAGCAGGTAACAAAAACTAATTTGGTTGAAATTAAACTGCATTTTTATTCACAGCCTATCTTCTGACTACTGAGAAAGAAGAATTCTGGGACTTGGAATGAAGAGTGTGAGGAGGCATTCAATAAAATCAAGCGCTATTTGCAAAGTCCGCATTTGCTTGTTCCCCCTGTATCAGGAAGGCCGTTAATATTGTATCTGACAGTGACTGAAACAGCTATGGGATGTATACTGGGACAACATGATAAAACCGGGAGGAAAGAAAGGGTTATCTATTACCTAGGTAAGAAGTTCACTGAATGTGAGTCGAGATACGCAGTCATTGAAAAGTTATGTTGCCCATTGGGATGGGCAACAAAAAGATTACGTCATTATATGTTGTATCACACCACTTTGTTGATTTCAAAGATGGATCCATTAAGGTACATATGTAATAAACCCTACCTCTTAAGTTGAATTGCAAGGTGGCAGGTTTTGTTATTAGAATATGACATGGTGTATCTGACAAGGAAAGTTGTGAAAGGAAGCGTGATTGCTAACCACTTAGCTGATAACACTGTTGAAGATTACAAGCCATTGGATTTTGATTTTTCGGATGAAAATTTATTATCAATAGAGGCAGAAGAAGAAAAGACAGATTGGTGGACCATGTTTTTTGACGGAGCAGTGAATGTATATAGTAACGGGGCTGGTGCGGTGATAATCTCTCCTGATCAGAAGCATTGTTTTCATGTGCTCTTTGCGCATTGTTTTCATTCATTCAATTTTAATATTGTTTTGTATATGCTCATGAAGTATTTGTTTGTGCTTATTGTTGGTAAATTATGACCTATTTTCATGCCTTTCATTTCATTCAAGCTAATAGAGTTTATCATAAAATGTTACTAAATTAGTTTTTATGACAGGTGAAGGCTTACTATAGTATTTTAAATAGAAATATTTAATGAGTATGTGCAAATTGAATGAAATGTCTTAAATACAAGAAGATTTGATATTGGAAGTGTTTGATAGTGTGGTTGAACTATGCTTTTAAAAATTTTTAATTTTTTTTGCTTCAAATTAATATTTTTTGTGTGTTTTTTAATCGTTTTAATACAATAATGCTAAAAATAAATTTTAAAAAATAAAAAATATTAGTTTAATGTATTTTGAGATAAAAATATTTTAAAAAAACAACATTTACCACACTCCTAAATAGGTCCATTATCTAAAATTGATTGCGTTTGGAGAAAAAATGATAAAATAAAAAATTTCGAAACTTAATTAGTGATAGAGTAATATCTTGGGGACGAAATTGAAGTTTGACGCTGTTGCTTTTTGTCACATACCTAAACAAGAAGGAAAAAAGGTCATTCATGGAGAAAGCAACACGTGGATATCCAGCACGGCATGGGGCAATTTATAGTGACAAATAGAGGGATTGAAGGGTAATCTGAATAGAATAATGGGGTGGAGCATTAGCCCAATTATCCCCAAAAAGAAAACTACGATGTGGACTTAATTTTATATACCATTGATTCTACATCATTTTATTCTAAAATTCATTTCCTAGTTAGGATGGTAATCCAATATATTATTGTTTATTGTTACTCTCCTTCATTGCTTCTAAGATTATGCTAATTAGTTTCTATTTGATTTTTCAACTTTAATTTTCTTTCTATTTGTTTGTTCAAAAAGAATCGGCCGGGGTCTAAAGTATTGATTTTGGTGTTTTTCTTGTTGGGTAAATATAAGCTGCTTAATTATTTCATTTGATTTTATTTAATTTTTATACATTTTTTATTTGTATTTATATTTTCAAAATTCTCGGATTCTTTAAATTTTAATTAATTGTATTTTTTGTTTGTTCATTTGTTCTTCTTAGTTTTTGTTTTTTTATTGAGTAATATATGTTTTTTTTAAGCAGTTACATGCGATTCACATGCATAATCTGTTGTTATTATAGATGAAAAACTTAACAAAATTAATAAAATGACTTGATATTCAAAACCCAGATTGAGAAATTGATTCATATATGACCTTCCATGTCATAATTGACACACACACATATGGTTTTAATGGATGCATTAATTGTCACAACAGTCAATTCGTAGAGGATTGATTACCTCTATCTCTCCAAAATTTCCGAAACATATGTCGTCGACGCTTAGCTGTCGCTTATTAAGACCACATATTATCTCCCTTCCAATACAACCATAACTAACGTTAAATAAAACACGTTGCCATTGCTTCTGCTCGCGCGCTAAAGCAGCAATTAGATGGAAGGGCGTGTTTCCGTTGTCATCCTTCTTCGTTTTAAGTCTTGCAAGCTCTGGAATCTCCAGACATTGCTCGAATACTCTGCTATCATTACTTGCCACAGCATAGTGAAGGGCATTCCAACCTCTGTTGTCAACTAGCTCACAACAAGCTGGACATCGAGAAACAATCTCCTTCATTATTCCTACATGTCCTTGAATGGCAGCAATGTGAAGAGCTGTTCTCTTCTTCTCTGTTTCAGCAATGTAGGCCGCGGACGCATCATATTCTAGTAATACTTGCACTATAAGAGGAGACCCGAAATAAAAGGCAGTGTAGTGAAGTGGTGACCAGCCGTTCTCATCGGTTGTTTTCGTCAACTTTTTTTCCTTTTCTAACAATTTTCTTGCTGTCTCTGAAACCAACAAAACAAGGAATAAAAGTTATCCTTCATGAACAACAGAGATTTCACATCGTCTATGTGAATTACTAGCTATATATCCAATACTTAAACTCACAAAGAATTTTAGTGGTATAATTTATTTTATTTTAAAAAAAAGCTAATTATGAAGCAATCACGGATATATAAAATCAAATATACGTACGTGGCTTTTATATATAAATTATTTAATTCTCCAGACTTGAGAGCAAAATCCTACCATCATCTCCCATCTTGCTTGCCGCATGTAGAGCAGTTCTACCATTAGGGCCGCCATAGTCCACTGAAATGCAATTAGTAAGGATTTCATCGATCACCTTTCCTCGTTCTTCGCTCCGCCTCGGCATAATGGAAGCAGCAATATAAAGTGGAGTTTCTCCATGAACATTGGCGGGATATGAAAACTCAGGGTCCTCTTTAGTCAATATTTCCACCACATGGCTCCGGCTATTTCGAGCTGCCTCGTGCAACGCTGTATCTCGCTCTCCATTGGTCATCCTCAACATCATTTTAGCTTTAGTTAATCCGCTCTCCGGATCTGCAGGTAGAGCTTTTGCACGGTCAATGAGGACTTTTACCACATTGGAATGGCCATATCTTGCTGCCAAATGGAGGGGGGTTTCTCCTCTCTTATTGGCTTGGAATAACAGTGGTGGACACCTTTCAAGAAATTTATCAACAAAATCAGTGGATTCCGGTTCACTGCTTTGGTTTGACAAGTAGACATGAAGAATGGTGTTCTCGTCTGGAGTCAATAACTGATCAAGGCTGCAGGTTTGATAATTCTCAAAGGGACCGATATTGCCTGCTTCTGCAGCTTTGAACAAGACAGGATCCATATAGATGATGCTATCCATTTTCTCAGAACAATCCATCTTGTAGCCTAGAGAAACTCACTAAATGAAATGTAAACAGATGAAAGGCTAGATAGCAAAGGGAAGAGGTTGCACTCAGCTGATCACAAGACCTTTTTTGTTTCTTCAGTTTTTAAAGAAAGAAAAAGGCTAGCTAACAGCTAGCGTTGACATGATCATTGCATTTATTTTCCTTTTTTGATTTTTTGTTGCGATATCATTTCTTTTGCCTGCTGGAAAGTTCTGCTTTTAAAAAAGAAATTAGAAAATTATTTGTTCTTCTTCAATGATCTCTACAATAATAGAATATGAATTTGCTATAGTTACTAACTCGTTTTGTTATCATGTGTAATAGATTCGTTGCGGGTCAAAATAAAATAAAATTGAAACTGTCGAGCTAAAAGTCAACGATTTTCCAAATCAACCAATCAGATCATATATATCATGTATTGTATCTATAGCCACCCTAACATTATATATATTAATATCTAACCAAGTTCATCGGCGAGGCATAAAAGCTTTTGAGACTACCAGATTTTTTTCGTAAAAGCTTGATAATTAATATCTCGATGAATCATGTTTAGGATTATTATTTTTAATCATTTCGTAAAAGCTTTATATTTTTTATTTTTTTAAAAAAAAAAGAAAAGAATATACAATTATGTCTAAGTATTTATTTATGACTTTATTTTTCAAAAGAAGAAGTCATGAAAAATATATATATATATATATATACAGACTTAAAATTGAGTTGATAGATATCCAAATTTTATGATTAAGTCACTCAATATATATAAATCATGTCTATAAAATTGTTTGGGTACAAATTAAAGATAGTATACTGTAAATCCTAAATTACTTTTCACATTTTAGTATTGTTTTATGATACAATAACTTCATTGATGGGTATAATTACAAACTAAAAATATAATGATTATGGCTACCAATCTCTTATTAGGATAGCATAGACTTCGGAGGAGTCATTTTCAAGCAATTTAAGAAATCTTTAACAACTCCCGCATACGAAGGATCTGCATTCAGTTTTAGGAGTCAATGTTAATTCTTTAAACTATAATTGTTTTTGTGTTTTAAAAATATTTTTAAAAAAATTAAATTTTTATTTATTTATTTTAAATTAATATTTTTTGTGTTTTAAGTTATTTTGATATCCTACTATTAAATAAAAATATTTTAAAAAATAACTGTAATTATAATCATAACCACAACCGTAACCGCAACCCCAACTACAATGAGAAAATAAAGTTTTTAGTCGAATTACAGAAAGTCAATAAAAATGTTTAATCTCTTAAATTATAATAAACGTTTCTTAATTAGCTGGCGTGAACTCTGTGTCTAGATCAGTCATTTTTAATTCTCATACTTAGCTGGCGTGGACTCTGTGTCTAGAGTTGATGTGGAGTCATTTTTATTGACTTAAATTATAATAAAATGCATTAATTTCAAGCAAGTTAGGAATTCTTTAATTAATAATTCCTATTTATAATTAAAGGGATCTGCATTGATTTTTGGAGTCATTTTTATTCTCTTAAATTGTAGTAAAGGTTTCTTAATTAGCTGGCGAGGAATCTGTACGTCTGGATTCGTTATTTATTCTAATAAAATAGCATGCAATTTAGTCTTCTCTTAACTTTTTGGCGCTGTCCCACGTTTTAGATTATGAACTAGCTATCTGACGCGTGCATCATGGGTTAGTTATTTTTTCCTGTAAAAAAATTGTTTATAATGACTTTTTTGACATGTTTATATATATATATTTATATATATATATATATATATATATATATATATATATTGAAAAGTTCATGCAAACATAAAATCAAATAAATTAAGAATTATAAGTATTAAAAACGAGAAAAAAATTATTAATAATAATTAAAAATAAAATTAAAAAAATCAAGAAACAGATATAGACCGATATATTTAATCTCGCAAGATAAGATATTTACCCGATTGTGCTTGTTGAATTTGTTTATTAAAATTAATTCTTTATTCAATCAAACCACGCACATTAAACTGATTAAATAAAATATAAGAAAAAAAATGCAATGTTGTACATATTAAAAATATTATCTAAAAATAAATATTTTTTATTTTAAAAAATAAATTTTATCTATATGAAAAATTAAAAAACAAATATAGATGAATTAGAATAATCTTTCCAAAAACTAAATACACACAACACCATTAAAAAAATCTTTATCCAAAAAAAGTTAAATAAAAAAAAAATCACAAAGGAGTGATATTAATTGAATTATAAATTTAAAAATTATTTAAAAAAAGAGACATTCAAAGAAGATATCAATTAAAAACAACAAGATTAGAAAGAAAAATAAGCTCGAATGTTGTCAATTAAGTCGTCAAACATGTATTTCGAGTCATGGAATCAACTGGGTTCAATAATTGTTTTTCTTAAATTTCTATTTAGCCTTTAATTAAAAAAGGCCAGAAAACAGCTCAAGATCTCTTGGGCCCATGGGCGAGCATGTCTAAGTCATTGCAAGGAAAAGCCCAAGCATGTGGGTGGGCCTTCAAGCCCAACCTAGCATGCTTGGGCTTGATTCTATTTTTTTAAAAGAAAAAAACACAAATGACGTGTCATCTACAAGCCTAGAATTTGACCACCATAGTGGTGCTCGGAAAATCAGGACAATGCTTCTTTTGGTAAAAAAAAAACTTGATTTTTAAGTCATTCAATTCCCAAAACACCTTACCAACACCCTTATAACACCAAAAAAGCATTCTATCAACTCCAAATACCCAAAAAATAATCTAAAAATCTTAATCAAATCGGGTTCGTTTTGATTCTCTTGGCTTAGATCTAGTTTTTTATGCGAAATTGAGGTTCTAAACAACAACCATGAAGCCCCTCTCATATCTAGGAACTTGTGGACACCAATAAAACCTATTTTGGTGGTCGAAAAGAGACTAAACAGTGATGTTTTCTTTCATTGTTAGAATTCGACAACACTTCTTTATCTTCTTTTTCTCTAACCCTAGACTGGAAAATAACACAAATGAACTTGTGTGTCAAATATAATTTTTTAAAATTTCAAGAGACCTAAATTGTATGAATGACGTTACTTTAAAAGATTAAGGACCTAAATGTATTTTGTTTGAAGTTTCTTGCACGCTGCTTATATTTGGTGTCTTTTTTATTTTAGTCCTCATTCTTTCAATTTCACTCTTAACTAAGAAATCATAAATAATTAGTCTTCAATTACGGTTAAATCATACAAAATAAAATTTTGAAGATCAAAATAAATTATTATTAAAAAACAATAAATCTACAGTGTTTTATGAATGTATATAATAAACAAGACCCAATTATAGTATATATATATATATAAAAACCGCATGATTTTAGAGTTTTTTAAATCCCTCATTTAGACTCTAATTAAAACCTCACAGAAGAGGACAAATTCATCACTGGATTTCTGCCTCACCTCTCTCACAAAACAACTAATCATGACCTCTCATATTGTCTAGTCAAGTTTCATCTAGTTTTTACTCACTAAAGCCATGCACACCAAAAAGGAATTTCAACGCTTATTGATTACCTTTGAAAGGAGGCACGCATATACAGATGGTTTTTTTCTTATTGGGCAAGTGTAGTGGATTTACACATCATTTATACGAGTAATGAGTCGCTGTGAAAAATTTGACAGCATTCAGGACCTCACTAACTAGGTGTATTATATACTATATATCTCTCTCGTTAAAAAATAATTTATCCTGAAATTAATAAGAAACTTTTCAATATTAAGTTAGTATTTATAGAGAAGAAAAAAATAATATATAGAAAAGGAAAAGTATAGGTATGTTGTGTGCAATATCTCTGGATTTAGCCTATGTTTGGCTGTGAAGAAAATTGGTCCCTTCTCTACTAGGTGTATTTATATAATATATATCTCTCTCGTTAAAAAAGTTATTATCCTGATAAAGTAATGTTGGTTCTAAGTGGAAATCTGATTGTGAAAAAAAATCATAGTCACAAGTTAATTGGCTATCAAACTGTGGTATCCCAATTTTTTTATTTTCAAAAGAATAATAATAAATAAATAAAATTTAATAATTGGATTAAAACAATACGAATTGAAAGTTTGAGAACTAATAAGGATGAAATTATAAATTTGAAAGTCAATTTGTTCAAAGAATTGATAAGTTTGGGAACTTAATTAATATTAGAATTAGTTTAATTAATAAAATCAGAGGCTTAATTGAAGAAGTATTAAAGTTTAGGGCTGATTTGGGTTGAAATTGCAAAAACTTAAAGTCCAAGGACTAAAGTGAATAGGTGGTGATAACATGAGAGGTTAATTGATTTTTCCAAGAATAATTTTAAAAAAATTAAAAGTTGAAAAGCCAATTAAAAATTGAATTGATTAAATTGAAAATCAATAACTGTTTTGTAAATGGCATGAAAATCCAGGGGTTCAATTCTAGGGTTCAACTTCAGGGGAGCAAATTGAAAATAGAATTTCAGATGAAAACGACGTTGTTTCAAAGAAACTGTTCATTCACCTTCTTCATTCCACCGATTCAGCAGAAACTGCAGCAAAACCATTCGGGTCACGTCTCCTACCAGCTGCCCACCTCGCCCCCACGATGCCATATTCAAATGCCAAGATGTCGTGACCAATAGTCTTGTAATGGCAGGACTGTTGGTCCCTGTTTTTTCTCAAAACAGAGACGAACATGCCTCATTATCTTGAGGCACGAACGCACCACATTCTCTTGCTTTATAAAAGCCAGAGAAAGGCTAGATGAGTGGGGGATTGAACGAGCGAGTAGAAGAGAACAAGAGTGGAGGAAAGAACAAAGAAAACCAGGAAGACAGAAAAAACAAACAGGGACTTAGAAACGAAAAACAAAGACAGAAAAAAAAAAGACAATAGAGGATGAAGAAGAAAAACACAAAGGACAAACAAGAAACAGAGAGCAGAGGAGAAAGGTAGAAGGGGAGAGAACCGAGAGAGAATTAAAAGAAGTAAGACCAGAAGAGAAGCGCATGAAAAACAGAAGCAGAGGGGAGAAAGTAGCTTTGGCCAGCCAGTACACCTTCGCCTTCATCTTCGTCCCCTAGCTACGCTACGTTTTCTTCCCTCCCCTTACATTTTAATTACCCTTTGACTGTAGCAAGCGTGCGTGAAAAATTAACGCACGCCTACATGTAAAAGCCGGCTAGGTTACTGGTCTGGGCCAGTAACCAAACTAGATTAGGCTGGTTGGGCTCAATTCAGCCTAAAAAATAGAGAATAGCTGAGGCCAAGTTGGGTCTGGGTCTCATGTTCATACAGTTCAATTTGTTTTGGGTAAAGATGTTTTTGGCAAAACACATCTTTAAATAAGTCTTTTTAAATATCAAAAAATTTCAAAAAAAACCTTGGATCCTTTTAAATTTATTTTTGGGTCTCTCATGTTTTTTTTTTTAATGATTTCATTGTATATTTGATTTGTAGATTTTTACTATGAAATGTGAATCTGGTATGCGATACATATTTGTTTTTTTTCATAAAAAAATTACAAAAAAAAAAAATATGTATGCTTTGCTTTCAATTTAAATTTTACTGGTTTATTCACCAGCACCTAAGTCAGGAATACCATGCTTTTTTGTGTTGCATAATATTTACCAATGCTAGAGTTGAAAGTATTTATATCCAAATATTTATTAGTGCTAAAGTTAAAAATATTACAAGCAGACTGTCAGTAACATAATACAACAAACCCTTAACAATTTAAGATAAAATTAGCAATGCAACCTGCCTCAAGTAGGTCGTGTAAGGGGTGATAATGAGGCAGGTCGTTTAAGGGCTGATAATATATTTTCTTTTACGTAACTAGTCTCGTATTATAAAAACTTTGTTAACCAATTAAAATTTCTAATAACCATAATACTAGATGACTTTTTTTTAAGTTATACCTTTTAACATGCTAAATATTTATTTTTTTTATAATTAGAATTTTAAAGATTATTGTGATATCAGTTGCGATAAAAGATAGCTTTCCTATTTACACTAAAGAGAAAGTTATTAACAAATATACTAAACTGTGTGGGCGATTCACTGTTCCCCCACACACATTTCACTGTGGATTACAACAATAATTCACAGTGATTCTTCCCCATTTTTTTTTTTTACTTTTCCCCCTTTTTTTGTTTTTTTTTCAATTATTTTTTTTTCAACTTTCCTAATTTTTATTTTTTTCATTTATTTTTTCTTTTGTTTTTTCCAAAATTATTTTTGTTGATTTTACTTTTTAAATATTAACCTGGTTAAAATTTTTATTTTGTAATTTTTTTCTTGAAAATAGTTTGGATTGCTGCGATGTTTTCCACATAATTTTTCTATTTTATTTTTTTATTTTTTAAAATTATATTTTTCAATTTTTTTTAACTGTTCCCCCACACACATTTCGATGTGGATTACAACAGTAATCCACAGTGATTTTTCCCCACTTTTTTTTTTGTTTTTTTTTCAATTTTTTTTCAAAATTACTTTTTTTTTTCAACTTTCCTAATTTTTCTTTTTTTTTCATTTATTTTTTCTTTTGTTTTTTCCAAAATTATTTTTGTTGATTTTACTTTTTAAATATTGACCTGGTTAAAATTTTTGCTTTGTAATTTTTTTCTTGAAAATACTGTGGATTGCTGCGATGTTTTTCCACATAGTTTTTCTATTTTATTTCTTTATTTTTTAAAATTATATTTTTTGATTTTTTTTTAATATGAAGCTGATTGAGAATTTAGTTTTGTAATTTTTTTTCTTTAAAACATTGTTTATTGCTACAGTGTTTCTCCGCATGGTTTTTTTTTATGATTTTCTCTGAAATTATCTTTTTTTATTTTATTTTTTAATATTGAGCTGGTTAAAAATTACAGTTACAATATGTGAGGAAAACACTTTAACTTTCCTCGAAAATTACTGTTGGTTGCTACAATGTTTTTTCTCACATGGTTTTTTTCTGTTTTCGTTATGTTTTTCCCTAAAATTATCTTTGTCAATTTTATTTTTCAAAATATTAAGCTGGTTAAAAATTGTAATTACAAGTAAATACAAGTTTTTCCTCAAAAAACACTATGAATTGATACAGTTTTCCCTCACATAGTTTTTTTCCAGTTTCTTTTGTGTTTTTTTTTTTTGTAATATTTTTTTTCAAAATCATATTCGTTCATTTTATTTTTTTTTTAATATTGAGTTGGTTAAAATTTAACTTTGTAATAAAGTTTAATCATGTGGGGAAAGTATTGTAGCTTTGCTCATAAAACATAGTGGATTGCTACAGTGTTTCTCCGCATAGTTTTTTTTGTTATAATTTTTTTCAAATTATCTTTTTTAATTTTATTTTTTTGATATTGAGTTGTTTGTGAATTACAATTACAAGTCATTACAAATAAGGCTAAATCATGTGGGGAAGCACTGTAGCTTTCATCACAAAAACACTATGAATTGCTACAGTGTTTCCAACATAATTTTTCCCCTTTTTTTTGGTGTTTGTTTTTTTTTCTAAAATTATCTATGTTGATTTTTTTTAAATATTGAGCTGATTAAGAATTTAGCTTTGTTATTTTTTTTTTAAGACACTGTGAATTGTTGTAGTGTTTTTCCAGTGATTTTTTTATGATTTTTTCCAAAATTATCTTTGTCAATTTTTTTTTAATATTGAGTTGGTTAAGAATTATAATTACAATAAAGCTAAATCATATGAAGAAAGCATTGTAGTTTTTCTCACAAAACACTGTGGATTGCTATAATATTTCTCTAAATAGTTTTTTAGTTTATTTTATTGGGAAAAACGCTATAATTTTCCTCACAAAACATTGTCAATTACTGCAACATCTTTTCTCATGGGTTTTTTTCCTTCCAAAATTATCTTTGTTGGTTTTTTTTTAATATTAAGTTGGTAGAGAATTTAGCTTTGTATTTTTTTTTTGCTTTTTATTAACTGAAAAGCTAAATCATGTGGCGAAAGCACTGTATCTTTCCTCACAAAACATTGTAGATTGCTACAAATCATTTTGTTTAGTCTCTAAGTTTTTGATCACCAACACAACTTTTTTTTCTGTCATGAAATATTTGCTCCATCATACCTTTAATTTCTATTACTTATCTAGCGCTGGTTCACAATTATAACACTATCAAGTGCATTTGTTTTATAAGCCCGCGGCAGCGCGCGGACAAGTCATCTCGTGTCTCACTAAATCAACTCATAATTAAAAAAATAAAAAACCTTAAGCCACAAACTACTAAGCAACAAACCAAAAATAAAATGCCAATATTTAATATGAATATATGACAATTAGCTCTTTTGTCTATTGAAGGCAAGAGGCCCTTTAATTTCCTTAATTGAAGCATCAGTTAATTTGTAGTTGATTTCTTGTGCTCATGTCAGGTGTGAGTTCCGGTCGCCACTAGACTCTAAGCTCTAAAGCAAAATTACTGCGACCCCTTCTGGATGGCATCGGTTGATTTATGGCCCACCTGCAGTGGAACAAAAGCAATGTGTTAATTAATATATTGGGAGAGGAGGGACAGGCTGAGTCGCCGAGAGAGACACTAACACACACGTACAGCAGCAAGTACACTTTGCCGACAACAATCCTTCACATGATTATGGCAGGAACGACATTTCAACTCATGATCACCTGTAATTGCAGTCGATGAGTTAGTACGAGTTCATATTTACACTACATATGTGCACTTCTTTTGTGAGATACCAAGGAACAATACATATTCCCTTTGTCCTTATAATTAAATATTTAAAGAAGAGGTTTGAGACTTTTAATTTGTTATAGTTGTTTTTTAAAATATATTTTAATTAAAAATTTATAAAATAAAATTTTATTATTATTTTTAAAAAATTATTTTTAATATTAAAATATTAAAATAATTTATAAACACCACAAAAAATATTAATTTTAAAATAAAAAAATTTTATAATTAAAAAAATATATACGGTGTTAATTTCCAAACAGTTTTAAATTTAATACATGCCTAGAAAATTTCATCTTCAACTCGCAGCAACTAATTAATGGCAGAAAGTTATACTAACACGACGCCCATCAATACCTAATGCATCAAGTCTTGGTCTAAAACACAAATTCTTGTTAGCAAAAATTGCTAGGATTTATAAATGTTTTGTTTGGAAATGGGCATTTTATATTTCTCTATCTCTCTAAAAAAACTGAAGAGGACTAAAAGCTGTTTCCAACTCCTCAACTGTAAGAGAAAATTTTGAAAAAAAGATGGTAAGAGAATAAGAATTAAAAGTGAATTATCATATTTGAAGAAATTTTAATTGAAAATCGATTAACTTGCTAATTTCAATTGTATTATATGTGATAAAGTTAGACCTAAATTTGATTCATACGTAAATGTTATTGACCGGAACAGTTTGATTGAATTAAAACCAAATATGTGAAAGTAAACACCACTAAACTTAAATTAAATCAACTAAGAAAAAATATTTTATGGATAATAATAAATACTAATATAAATCAAATCAAAATTTAAATTAAACATAATTATAAAAATAACCTAAAGTTACTTATAAAAAATAAAAAATATATTTATGGTTTTAAGCGAGAAATGGAATAAAAAGGGAGGGAAATATGCCAAGACAAAGAATTTTTTCCCCTTCAAAATTTCTTTATCCCCTTACCCTTCCTCCACGAAATGAGGGTTAAATGTTAACTTCTTTAAAATGATTCTCTCTTTCTAAATTTGTACCAAACATGAGGGATGAAAAAAAAAATACAAACACAAAATACAAACAAAAAAAAAATTCAAGTAAAGGCATCCTAGAAGTCAAAACCTCAAGAACAACAACGCTAACAGGAAGAGCAATAATTAAAGAGCCTATTTGTTGACTACGTACAGAGATGATCACATAAAAATTAAA
>Ga0325400_1002166_pt1 | contig 16991 bp, 9 predicted proteins | sample PopdelMetagenome_2_FD_205662 | JGI IMG/M metagenome (GOLD analysis project Ga0325400, IMG submission 205662) | Populus deltoides microbial communities from Bellville, Georgia, United States - Xylem-PdKOR-R1 | ecosystem: Host-associated > Plants > Phyllosphere > Stem > Wood/Secondary xylem... | reverse complement strand
ATAATATATTATTAACGTGAAATCTTGAAAGGGGTAATTATCTTCTCTTAATATAAAAAAAAATAACCTAATTAATCACCCTAATATACAATCGGATAACATAATTAACATATATGTTTATCGATTAATTTTTCAAAGGTAAAAATACAAAGAAGTTATTTTATTGTGCCATTTCATAATTATCATATTCTATAAAGTTGAGTTTGATAAGTATACTGAGATATATAATAAAAAATAAACAAATATAGAAAAAATGGAAAAATACTTTATTAGAAAAACATGGATAAAAATATAAAATAAATCCGTATCTGAAATAATTTTTAATTTTAGAATAGATTTATATTTTTTTTCAAAATAAAAAGGTAGAAGAAATATATAGTTGTTGATTCAATTTATTGTCTTATAGAGCCACGCTACCTAATTAGATAAATAACTCCATTAATTACGTGCATATCCCCATATTAATTTTCTAAATAAAAACTATCTTAACTGTCTTTTCTTTTCTGATATTAACTAAATGCTATCAACTCCATTAATCGCACATATGTCCACAAATTAATTTTACTAAATAATTTTATTTTCTTTTTTTTAATCATTTTTTTCTCAATTTTACATTATTTTAATGCTTTTTATGTGACCACTGCAATTTTAAAACGTGGCTGGCCGCGTAAACAAGGAAGCACTTATTTTTATTAAAAAAAAAAAAAACAATGGTACCTTATATCATACACCAACACACATAAAATTCCCAGCAATTTAACCTCCACCTCGCTTTCAAAGCCACCTACCGTTAAAAATGCCAAGATCCCCCCCCCCCATAAGAAAAGGCATCAATCGGACCTAGTCATCCATTTTTAACGGCTCAAGATTCTTCACCAAAAAGACAGGTATATAAGCCAACTCACATGAGAACATTTCCTTTTCCAACATTCCATTTGATCGTACGGTCAGCATCGTTTCATCCACAGTTTTGAAACTCGGATCGGCCCGGCAGGTCGACCCTAGATCCGGCTGATTTGGACATGGAACCAATCTGGGTCTAAGAAAAAACCTGTCTAGGAGTTGGCCCAGCGAAACCCGATCGACCCGGTGGGTCGACTCGGGACCCGGCTGACCCGGGTAAACCTAGCTGAGACCCGGCCTATTTTTTTTTAATATGCATAAAAGTTAAACGACGTCGTTTTGGTCTTTAAAAGTCAAAATTTACGAAGATGAATGATTCACTGAAAATACAAGCCCTACAATTGCAAATAGAAAAAACCTAATAAAGAAAAACAATTTCAATCCCGAATTGCAGAGGAATAAGAGTTTTGATTCAATCATCAAGATTCAAAACTTCCTTCATCTCCCACTATTTTCTCAACAACCCCAAAATCATTTAAAAAAGCAAGAAAATTGATACATTACCCGAAGAAAAAGTGCACTTGGTCTATTGAGTAAATTGTGCTTTCGAGTTGAAAGAGAGGGAATCTACTGATTGAAAGAGATGGTAAAGGGATTTTCTTTCTCTTCTCTCTATGTTGAAGAATAGAAAATAGGGTGACGTTTTTCTCTTCTGTTTGAAGGTAAAGGAGGGGAAAGGCGGTGGAAGCGATCGATTCACTCACCAGATTCAACGCTTCTTACTTGAGAAGAGTCTTTTGACTCTTTTTTTTTCCCCTTCTTGTGAGTGGTGACAGCAGAGAAAAGTCCATTTGTTGTGGGATATTTTTTACTGATATTTCTTTTGCTTTTTTATCTTTTGCTAAGTTTAATAATTCAGAGTCTGTTTTTTTTTTTTAAGGAGAAAAGGTGTTTTTGATAAAATTAAAATTTTATTTTATTTTTTAAATTATTTTGATATATTAGGGTCAAAAATAAATTTTTAAAAAATATAAAAATAATATTTTAATATATTTTAAAAACAAATATTTTAAAAAACAATAATTACCACCACACACACTCTTTCATTTAATTTTGCATATCCTTGAATATTTGCGGTAAAAAGTTACTTATTATTTTTTTATAATAAAAAAGCTAATATTAAAAGAGGCATAAATATATCATTATTTTCACGTAATAATTATATATAAAAAATAACAAGCATGAGAATTGATCATTAATTTAAACAGAAAATAAAATTTTTTGAAACTCTCAATTCTAATTGGTTTAATCAGGTTTTTTTCACGGTTCGATTTTTTCAATTGTTTTTTTTCAATGTTCTCGGTTTAATCGGTTTTTTTCTTACCCGGATAAAAATCTTCTATTTATTAATGGAAGCAAAGGGCCAAGCTATATGCAAGACTTGCCTAAAAATGTTCTTTTAAGTAGTAATTATTACTAAGTTTTTTTTTCCCGAACTCACACAATTGAAAAATAATTTTAAAATTAACATAGTTGAACTTGTTGAGTAAACGAGATTTGTGCAATTTGAGATACACAGGTCTCATTTGAACAACTCACATGGGCTCAAAAGTTTTCCTTTCTTTTTGGCTAACTTGTTTGTTTATTTAGTCTTTTAATTTTTCTATTTAATTAATTTTAGTTTAATTATTATGATCATTTCATTTGTTGTTTTGCGACAAAAAAACTAGCTAAAGTTACTATTTTCTTTGAATGAGAATGCTAAAAAAAAGTAATTTTTTTGCCTGATTTAAATAAAAATAAATTTAATTGATGAAATAATCATAATAATAAAACTAAGATGAGCTAAAACTAAACATTAAGGGACCAAATGAGAGAATAAATTAAAAGAATAGGCTGACACAATAACCAAAGAAAATAAAATAGAAAAGGAAAGAAGAAAAGAATTAGATGATAGGAAGACATCACAACTCAACGACAACACACCTAGGATTATTGAAAAGATATCAATGAAATGAATTTATAGACACCAAGAAAAGTCACCCCTAAAGCTTTAAAAAAGTCATATGTGTCGTCTAAATATGAAAAAAAATACTTATTTAATAATGCATATAAAACACGTGCCAGCAAGTTAATTTATATATTTTTTTATGTTAGGTGCATGTCACTTATATGCCTATTACAAAAGAAAAAAATGACCATGTTGGGTACGTTTAAGGTATTTTTCCCCACGTATGATAGTTTAAGAAGGAAAAAAAGACCCTATTAGTATCTACAAACCTTCCTATTAATCTTATAAAAATTACTATACATAAAGTTCTTAGAGAAGAGTTATCAATACGCTATTATGCTTCTTCCTTTTCTTTTACTTTCCTTTTCCTTTCTATAAATTTAAGGTGTCATAATACAAACCTGTATGGTTATATTTAATTGGAAAGACGAAGATAAAATATAAAGTAAATGTTCTTGTGATAATTTTAAAGTGAATTCATATTTATTTTTATTTTCAAAATAAAATATACAAATAGATATGTTTTCATTGTTTATATTTTTTCTATCTTAAAACACTGACCAAACATTACCGACCATAAAAAATTTCAACCTTCAAAAAAAAAAAGAGAGGTTAAAATAGATAATATTCATAATTCCTAATGGTTTGATAAGGTAGCATAGCACATAAATCTTTATTTTGAAATTATTATTTTAAATTTGGATTCAAATGAAAAATATGTGAAATAAACTTCTTATAAATCTAAATTATTTGTATAACTTTTTTTTTGTTCTAGCTCTCACCGTCCTAGTAATGGAGTTGGGTGCATACACATCGTCCTAAAATCTAATAGGATTCTAGGGGCATATCTAGCGATATAGCCCCACTTTCATTCAAGGTTTCCTGGGGCATATCTAACAATATAGCCCCACTTTCATTTAAAGTCTCTTGGCACACTCTCGAGGGAAAGACAAGACATGGCATTGCAAGTCCAATACCTTTCCTAACTTCCAATCAAATTTCAAGTACTAAACAAAATAGTTTCAGGCAAGTAAGCAACTCACCTCCTCTTCCTCGCATCGTCATATTGCTTTGTTCTGTCTCCTTTCCCTTTTGACATTTTCACTAAGTCAAAGAAAAAGCAAAAAATAAAACACCCACCTCTCTTTGTATAAATAATAATTAACATCTACCAGGTCAAGTGCTCCACCATCATCTCTCTCTCTCTCTCTCTCTCTCTCTCTCTCTCTCTCTCTCTCTCTCTCTCTCTCTCTCCAATTTTAAAAGTCAGCGCAGTCCTTTCTGCCTTGCATTCACTCTTTTCTTGCCATTATAATTAACACAAAGGCACAAAGATGGGTTAGGATTTCTAGGTAGATCGAGTCTTCAATGGCGGAGGATCAGGACTGGGATTTGTATGCAGTAATAACAAGTTGCACCTCTGCTGCTGCTGCTGCTACGAACAGAAACAGCAGCAGCAACAACATCAATGATAATTTTGAGTGCTTGGATTCTTTAACTTTTGATGATGATGATGATGATGATGGAGAATCCAACCCATTTTCTTTTCAAAATCTTGCTTCCCAGCCTAGAAACAACAACTGTTTGCAAGAATTGCAAGATTCTTACAAGCCCTTTTTGCCTAGCTTTACCACCAGTACTGTTCTTCAAGGTAAGAACAGTAACAACAATATTCCTAGCTTCTCCATTTCTGATTTTGGGTCATTTTTAGTGGCCAAAATCAACCACAACTTGCACAACAACAACAACCACTAACCACACCATCCACTAGTGTTGCCATCAGTCCCTGGTTCAACAATAGCCAAAAGCAGCCACAACATGTACAACAACAACAAAATCAAAGGAGACAATTGCACCAGTAAAGGACTAGCACTTCTTCTCTCTTTCCTTTAAGAACCACACAATCTCAGACCCCAAGAAAAAAGTAAGTAGGTTAATTAAATTCTTCATTTCTTGTAAGATAATTATTACTCATAAATGAGAAAATTTTACAAAATGCTCATGCTTAAATTTTTCCACTTTTTTCCTTTTTGACAGAAAAGTAACCAGAAGAGGCTGATATCGCATGTAATTGCAGAGAATCTCTCTAATGATGTGTGGGCTTGGAGAAAATATGGTCAAAAACCCATCAAAGGCTCTCCCTATCCAAAGTTAGCCCTTTATTCCATTCTCATTTTTGCCTTCCTTTCTTTAAGAAGATTTTGATTCTTGTCACTAAATATGGCCTAAAATTAGGTTACTTTTCTTTTACAGGAATTACTATAGATGAAGCAGCTCAAAAGGGTGTGCAACAAGAAAGCAAGTGGAAAGGAGCAATACAGATCCAAATATGTTTATTGTCTGCTACACAGGTGATCACACACACCCATGTCCGACTCACAGGAACTCACTTGCCGGTAGTACAAGAAACAAAGTCCAACAACCAGCTCAAAAGCCAGAAAACAAAGAATCCGAGCATCCCATTTCAGCTGATAGGGGCTCGTGTTCTTCTCCACTTTCAGCCACTAGTTTGTCTCCAAGAACCACACTTTCAGCTCCCATTTACAATATTGAGGCGGTAGGAAACGAGTAAGAAAGCATCAAAACACATAATTTGGAAGGCGGACATGGATTGATAGGAAGCGATAATCATAAAGATGATGTTGATGATTGTGATAATGACATTAATGACGATTATTTTTTATTCCAAATATGGCCTTAAATGAAGATCTTATTAAAGGGTTTCAAGATCTTATTAGTGGTAATAAAGGTGATGGTTTAAGCAATAGTCCTGCTTTTGGAGACGACTTTTCCTCTTCTGTTGTTAGTGGCTCAGCTAGCACAGCTGCTGGAGCAACTAGTGGTGGTGGCTGCTAATTATATAAGTTGCTAGAAGTTTTCTCTTTTAATATTATTAAAGAAAAATTGGATTTGATGGAAACTTTTTCTCCCCCACCAAGATTGATGTAGAAGATAGAAAGAATCTTTTCCCTCTCCACAATGTCCTTTTTTTTTTGTCTTTTTCCTTGTTTTATTTTTATTTACATCACTTAATTGATGTTTCAGAATAAATAAAATAAAAGACGGTTAGAAAAGATAAAACATATCTTTATTTTTTCTATTTTTTTAAATCACTCAGATTTATTTTTATTTTGTTTTTATCACTATAATAAATTAATTGTTTTTATATCTATTTTTTAATCCTGAAACACTAGCTAAATACAATGAAAAGAGAACATGATATTTGGACCAGCCGTGTGGGTTTTTTTTTTCAATATTCAATTCTAAAAAAATTAAAGATAGATTTTAATATATATATATATATATATATATATATATAACCATGATATAGTTGTGTGAAATTGAGCTGTAAATGTTTTAAATTGTCAGAATGACCAATTTTTAAACCATATATAGAGGACCAAAATTTTCATCTCATTTTCTTTGAAGTTATTTTAATACTTTCTATTTTAAATATTCTTAATAGGAATGATCATAGGAAAAATGTGGATAATCAAGGAATCATAGACTTATTATAGTGATTTAGAATTAATCTTAACTGGGAGATTGTAGAGCTTTACGATTTAACAAAATGAATTTAAGCATGGCATGATGTTTATTAAATTTGGGCTTCCATTCGATTTTTATTTTTAACCCTAACCCCCCCACCCGTAAATTAAAAAAATTATTGGTCCAATTCAATTTTGATTTTAAAAACTAAAATTAATTAAATCGAACTGAACTAAACTATTTCAATCAAAACTTATCTTAAAAAAAAAAAGCAGGTACAAAAAAACATAACCTAACCCTAAATTAAACCCAAAAGAAAAAAAAAACCTCAAACAAGACTAGTGTTCTCACCATCAATTATTAGCATTTTATTCATTTATTTTTACCAAAAATAAAATTAATTTAATAAGAGGTGAATAGATGGGAAGAGCACCTCTACATTTGAATTCTAGCCCAATTTTTCTGCATCGTTTAGATAAAAATTGAAGGGAAAAAAATCTAGATAATTAGTCATGTTGGATGGATGGTGAAACCCTAACAAATGATGATTAACACTAACAAAAAAGATAGTGTTAATGTTACTTCTTAATGTTTGATTAATGATAATAATTATTACAATCGAGCTAGTAATGATAATTATTCTGCGCCAAAATAATAATAATTATCATACAAGTAATTATTTTCTGACCATCCCTTTTAATTGAGCAAGAACTGCTCATCCATTGAAAAAATGGTGATTGCGCACATGAAGCTCCCTTACATCCACTCCAAAATTAGAGCAATTCTACTTTTGTGATCATGCAATTAGTGGAATCTACTGTTCAAATCAACAACAATAAACAAGTATCCTATGTGCAAAAAGATTCAATAATTTCCCACAACATAGTTTATTAATTATTGCTCTAATTCTTAAGGTATATATTAGCTCTAAGATTTTTTTTTATTTATTTATTTACAAACTGTAGGGTATAGGTTGTTTTTTTGTAACCGGCATCAAAAAATATTTTATGGTTTGAGATTGATCATACCATGTTATGTTTGTTAGAGAATAATATAAATTATATCTTAGGACCTTACCTAAAAGTTTAAGCTATTGGGTTGAGATAGTTCTTTGACATAATATCAGAACCTTGATGACCAAGTGGTCACGAATTCGAATCTCACTATCTTTATTTATTTGATAAAAATTAAGCACAAGGTAATGTGGACCTATGCAAGTTTCAAGTCCAAAGGGCTTTCACTTGAGGGGGGTGTTAGAGAATAATATAAATTATATCTTGGAACCTTACCTAAAAGCTTATGTTATTGGGTTGAGATGGTTCTTTGACAATGCCATCTTGGATTTGACTATAATTAGAAAAGACCTATTAATGTTTGATGGCCTCTTAAAATCATACATTTGATCAGTTATCCAAGTTATTGACTCAAGTTAATGATCTATTTGTTGTTATTATTTTTAGTTCAAATTTAATGAAAAATTATAAGAAAAAAATCAACATAGATAACTATTGTTATAAAACTCAATTTAACACCACTTAGATTATAAAGTATAATTGACAAATATATCTTATTTATTCTTAAAGGTTTTTATTAAGCAGAAACCTTCGATCATTATCCAAATAACTCTTAGCTTAAGCTGGCTTTAGAAATTAATTTAATCAAACTCGAATGATTTTGATGAGTTCATCCATAATTCGATCAATTTAATTAAAACTTAGGTAAGTTTCAAGTTGACCTTTTCTTTTCTTTTTAAAATGACATAATTTTATAATTGAGTCAACTCAGCCCGATAAACCTATAATCATAAGACTTGAGCCAAGTTATATGCCGATTTAATTTTATATCCACATTAATAACTTAGTAAATATGGCATTTGAAACTTTAGTATAAAATCATAGTAAAAAATACCTCATTCTTTGAATAAATAAAAAGTTTTTCAGCATGAGATTCATAAATTCTAACCAAGAAAATATAATGTAAATATCGATAAAGTAAAATTGAAGAGAGACAAGTGGGTGCATGAAGTTGCTGGCTCAAAAGTGTGGAAGATTTCACAAACTGTGACAAAGACTCAGTCTTTGAGCACCCTTTATCACGAGACAGACACAAGATCCCTTTTTATGCCTGTCGATGACGAGGTTCAAGGTCAAATCTTTTATATTCTTGGACTTAAAGAATAGGTCAAACATATCTTCTTCCTCATTTGTTTAATTTCTACTTTTATTTTGCAAAATATTTTTTTTTTCAATGAAGGAGAAATAAATCTAAGAATCTCACTTTGCTATATATATACACACGCTTGCGCGCGCGCGCATACACACACACACATATATGATTATTAAATGATCAACCCGTAACATCATCAATGAGGCAGTTCAAGATTCTCATGATTTTAAATAATTATACAAAGTTGTTCTTCGTATACTAAGTGTGATATTTTATCACACAAAATGTGATTGTGGCTGGATTGAAAATGTCATTTTGTTTTTATTTTGTTATAAAAACATTTATGATGAAAAAAAATAAGGTTACATATTAGGGAAAAAAATATTTATTTTTTTCTCAATTTAAGATAACTATGAAATTTTAGCTTTATAAAAAAATTATAACCTTTGAAATATTCTATCTAACAATTATATCAAGATTTATATCTATTAACATAAGGTTACATATTAGAGAGAAAAAAATTACGTATTAACATAAACAAAGGCAGACAAAATCTCTTGCATAAAAATATACAAAATATAAAGTACAAAGCTAATAAAAAACAATATATTTGTCTTGACTCTATATATAAATCTACACATGCATGATAAAACATTCACTCACCCAATGTTTTACAATTAAAATCAACTCGGCGGGTTAACTCGTGACCTGAAATTTAGATTGGGTTGAATTTCAATAAAAATTAGGGGATAATTAACCCAATATGACCTAGAAAAAAAAAACCAATTGACTTGGGTTTCGGCCAGCCCAAAACAAACTCAAGCAAAACGTATTAACGTTTTTCTTTATTTGTTTTCAAAATAATATTAATTCTACTTTTATATAAAATAAAAAATTAGATTGATTTAACTCGTAATCCAAAACTTATTTCAAATCGACTCTCAAGTCAAGTTTAAAAAATAAGATTACTACCATGAAGAAAGCTACTATGATATAAATATGCTATCTCTTTAAACAATCAATTACAAAATTTGAACATAAAATTTTCAAGCTAAATAATTTTTCTCTTTATTATTTAAACTGACTTCTCCTAAGCCATTTTCTTGTTATAAATAAGTCCACAATTGAAATGGAGACTTTCTTATTATAATTTATGAATATCAAATTATTTAAAGACTTGTTGTGCATAATTTGTGATCATAATAGGATTCTAAACAATACGATCTAGTTTGGTGTGACATATGAAACTCTTTATTTTTTTTTGGCTATTTATTTGTTTTTTTAATTATTATTATTATAAAAACTCTTACACATGGGGCAAATCATGTGTCACTCCTTCCATGGCATGGCATGAGACTTTGTCAAAATCCCCTCCCCCCCTCATTTTTTATGTATACTATTGCACTTAATCTTGGTTTTTTCCTTTTTTTTTCTAGTTTAGAATGTAAAATTGAGGCCAACTACTTCATTCTTTCTTCTTATTTTAAAGTTGTTCCACCTAATTCTTTTTGGAACACAAATAGATTTAATTCTCATGTCTTCTTAGCACACGAGTCTCAAATCAAAGAAAGAACTTTGGTGTTTTTATATTTTATGAATAATGGTAATTTTATTAAGAGAAGAACACCTTTAGAATTTGTGATATCCAATGATGGGATCCACTCATTTAAAAGAAAAAAAATTAGATTTTTTGAAAAATTAATTTTAAAAAGATATTCATATCCAGTAAACATCTTAATTCAAAAGTTTAAGTTATTAGATAATACTCCAAAATATAATTTATATATTTTTTATAATTTAAATAACAGTACAATTTTTTTAAAAAAAATTCTCACTACGTACCATAATTATTCATTTGTTATTATACCTAATTATAAAATCTGGACTGGATTGCCAGACATGTCAATTTGGGAGCTGACTGATCCAGGACCAGACTAATTTTGATTGAAAAAAATTAAGGACTCATAACAGAAGTAAAATTCTTTGATTTTGATTTTGATTTTGATTTTGATTTTTATTTAAAACGATTCTATTTTGATATTTTAATTTTTTTAAAAAAATTAACCATAATTTACCCTTCTGGTGTATAAATTACACTAGGTCTTCTCTTTAAAATTATGTTCTTGCATACCAACTATCTTTTATCTTTTAATTACTATAAACAGAATGATGCACGGGCCTCATTTTTTCAGCCAATAGACTCCATAGCCCAATCTAAATTCATATTTTTTAATTATCAAGAAAAAGAAGAAGAAGAAGTCATGATGAATGGTGAAAACACAAAAAAGAAAATTCACCCCAACAGAAAGATAGATTTGTTATCTCTTGCTTTTTTTTTTATTATTATTATTAATAATTATAATTACCATAGATTTAGTAATGATAATTATTCCTTACCAAAAAAAAAAGGAGAGATAATTATCATAAAACAAATTATTTTCTTACCATGCATTTATGAAATTAATATTTAAAATAATTTAAAACTTATCCCAAATTTAGCTCTCGATCAATAGGCAACTAGATTAACCCATTGTAGTAGCCAAGTTTAATTACTGTGTATTATATAATACATTAATGTTTTTTAATGAAATTGATGCTGTTATATATATTAATGATAAAAGATGGAAACTAGTTTGATTGGGCCAAAATCTTACCTGAACCACTGTGGGCTAATCTTAATAGATGGCCCACACTATTTGATCTTAAGCGTCCAGGACCCACAGATTTACTCTCAAATTGACGGTCAAGATCTACTCTCTCTCTCTCACTTCTCCTATCCAACCGTACTCGATTACAACTCAAAAACAGTTCCTCATTTCTCTCCAAAACCCGAAAGAGAACACAACACTGAGAGAGAGAGGAAAAGCAGTCGTGATCCAGTGTGACAATCGGCGATGTTCCTGCGGGCAATCGGACGGCCATTACTGGCGAAGGTGAAGCAAACCACAGGGATCGTTGGATTGGATGTGGCCCCGAATGCGAGAGAAGTGTTGATCAATCTATACAACAAAACCCTAAAAGAGATCAAAGCAGTTCCGGAAGATGAAGGATACCGTAAAGCAGTGGAGAGCTTTACAACACATAGACTTAAAGTTTGTGAAGAAGAAGTAGACTGGGAGAAGATTGAGGAACGGATTGGATGTGGTCAGGTCGAAGAGCTTATTGAAGAAGCTCAAGATGAGCTCAAGCTCATCGAAAAAATGATCGGTCAGTACATTTCTTGGATTTTTTTTCCTGATTTATTTCGCTTAGTTCATGGTTTATTAAGATTTATTTGTGCTATAAGTCAATGCTTGTGGCGGAAGATAATTTAGGTTTATATTTAATTTGATTTTTGCTAATAAATGAGCTCAAAAGTATTTTAATCTAGAATATTATCTTGTATAATAGTGGTTGTTGATTTTGGTTAATTATCATTAAATTGTGTTTTTCCAATGAATGTATTACGAGAGATGAAATTTCAGTCGATTCGAGTGGGGTTTTGTCAATGATGTATTAAGAGATGAGTTTTGGTAGTACATTTGTTATCAAGTTTGGTAATTTGTGCTCAATTCAACTAATTATAGCTCCAAACTAGTTTATGAGATTAGGGAGCTTTTATGATCCTAAATTGTGTTTTACAACTAATTTAAGCATACTTTGTATGTATGGTTTGAGCATTGCAATTGGCTATGTCCTTCAAACAAACAAACAATGAAATAAAATGAAGTAAATATATAATAGAAAAGTGAAACAAAGAGACTCATGGAGTTTGTTAAGGCAAGCTTGAAATTTCATTTGCAGTGGCCATTCGCTACTAACTGGTTTGTTTGATGCTTGTTGGCTAAATACTGTGTCTGAAATATACGAAGATTGGTTTGATCCTTTACATTTACCACCTTCCTAACTGCAGTGTTAAATTAGGTCTAATGTGAATTGAAGTTTGATTCTATAGGTACATTGTCAATAACGATAGATTTAGAGATGAGGGTTGTATGTTATTAATGAAGACTTTACTCAAGTCGGTTACATTTAGTTCCTCCATTTTGTTCTGATTTGAGGCACTCGTTTTTGTGAGCTTAAATGATGGTCATTTTTTTTTTTACCACTTGATATATCATTCTCAGCCTGCTAAGTTTAGAGGGAGGGAGGGAGGGAGGGAGGGGGAGAGAGAGAGAGAGAGTTGATTTTACTTCCATTTGCATTAGAATCATCATTATTTTTTTCTTGTGTGCATCTTGTTGGGGAACATACTGTATCTGAAACGGGAATTTCAGCTTTCAAGGTTTGTTAGCTAGCATTTTTATTTTGGGAAGAAACTGCCAAGCAGCTACATGTGAGATCATCAATCATGTCTGGTTAATAATTCCCGCGAAGCCTGCATTGCATGCTAGAGCATTATTATGTATTTTATATCACTTCAACTACTAAGAAAATTTTGTTCTGTTGAACACAGAGTGGGATCCTTGGGGCGTTCCTGATGACTATGAATGCGAAATTATAGAGAATGATGCTCCCATTCCTAAGCATGTCCCAAGGCATATACCCGGTCCTCTCCCTGCAGAGTTTTACCAGACACTCGAGGCTGTGCAGACAAAGCGTGTGGAACCAAAGGATGCACCTGCTGTCACATCTGGTGAGTCGCAGTCAAAGGAGTAAAATGCTGCTGACAGTTATTTCAGAAAACACTGAGCTTTAGTGTTGAATCTGTTCGTTGTTGTTAGTCATGTTTGTGTTTGTTATCTTGTAATCCCTATTTTCCAGATTCAAATGGGATTCAATTTATGAGACTCTGGCTTGAGCCATTCCGGCAATAATCCGAATGGGTGTTACAAGAAATTTGATGTTTTTTACAAGTCACTTTTGCTTCCTGTGAAAAATAACACATCAATTATTTGACTGATCAGAATATTGGTGATGGTGATCTCGTTAACACTTGTAATATAAGCTATAACTAGCGCATGTCTGGATGGCAAAGCAATTTCAGAGCTGATGATAGAGCAGTATGTTATTCACCTGCTATCTATTTTATGATCACCGATGGCATGGTGATTTCTTTAATGCGTAAATAAGGGGAAATAATAAATACGCGAATGTGTCATGATACTGCCAATACTGCAATAATTATTAGTTGCAAAAGTCGCTGGAAAATGGAAATTCTAAGAATGTTCTGTCCCATAAATGAAGAAAATTGATTTGCTATTAAATAAAGAATAAGGTTTAGGATTACCACTTTGGACAAGTCCAGAAAATTCACAAGGATCAGTGCAATACTGTGTGCTCTTCTTAATTGCAGCAGGCCATGTGTGCAATCACAAATAGAAAACACCATGGTCTCTACAAGTTCAAGTTGTACACAGAGAAGCTTTTAATGGCATATTTAGGAGACTGAGTCCAGTAATCAATATTCTCATCCTGGTAAAACTGCTCTTCATTATCGTCAGATTGATATCCTTGATCTTTATACTATGTAGTTAGTGATCCAAGATTTCACATCACACTAGCTCAGGTTGTGAACTACAACTCCTTTGTGGAAGAGATGAACCTTTATCCCTCACCGACTGGCGGATCGTTGCAGCTAAATCAGGCCGTCCAGAACTATCATACAAGTTTGCAAGCATCAGATTGAATGCAGGATCTGATGGATCAAGCTTGAGACCTCGCCTGGCTATATCTTCCCCAAGAGGCACAATCCTATGAGCTTTGCACGCTGCCAGCAGGGTCTTGTAGATTGAAGCATTTGGCCTAATAGGCATGGTTTCTAGTATTTCCATTGCCTCCTCTAGCCGGCCGGCTCGGCCAAGGAGATCAAATAAGCAAACATAGTGATCCAACTGAGGCTCTATGCCATGCATTTCTTTCATTGAATTAAAATACTCGAGACCCATGTCAACCAAACCACCATGAGTGCAAGTGAAAAGCACTAACAAGAAGGTAACTGAATCAGGCTTGACTCCGGTCAACCTCATATCATCAAAAGTAGAGAGAGCAGAAGAGATATGCCCATACGATGCCAACACGGATATCAATCCATTCCATGACACGATGTCTGGCTCACTTATTTCTGCAAATGCTCGCTCTGCATCATGTGTAAGTCCACATTTCCCATAAAAGCTAACTAGGCCATTGGAGACTGAAATGAAGCTGCTTAAACCAGATTTCACAGAATAACTATGAAGTTGCATTCCAGTTTCCACGCTATTCAAACCAGCTGATGCGGATAAGAAGCCGGCCATGCTATATCCATCCATCTTAATGTCATCGTTGAACATGTGATTGATTATATGTAATGCCATTTCATGATGGCCCATCTGATTGAGCCTTGTGGCCAAACCTGTGTATGTGAGGGCATCTCTTTGGCTCATATTTCTAATCAAATGCCATGCATCATCTACCCTTTCATTTCCAGCATAAGCATCTACAAGAGCATTACTGACAACAATATCATGATCAGCATTTGTCTTGATTACATGTCCATGCAGCTTCAATAATTGACTTGCAGATTTTGCTGCCCTACAGGATCTGAGGATGATTGATAGCGTAACAGAATTTGGTTGCAGCCCAGAAGCTGTCATCTCCATATACGAGTCAAAAGAATCTTGATGGAAACCATGTTCAGAAAGGCCAGCAATCAAAGATGTCCAAGAGATTACATCAGGCGACTCTATGCCTTTGAACACTCTCAAGCCATCTTTTACCTCATGAGAGCATTTCATGTACATGTCAACAAGTGCATTTCCAACAGGAACATCATCCTCCAAACCAGCCATGATCACCCTTGCATGGATCTGTCTCCCTAAATCAAAAGACAGAATTAACGAGCAAGCATTCAAAATACTCAGGTATGTAAAATTGTTCGATAAAATTCCAGAGGCCTCCATCTCCTGAAATGCAACTACAGCTTCCCTTAACTTCAAGTTTTGAGCCAACCCAGAGATAATAGCAGTCCACAAAAACCTATCAGACTCTGGTGTCAGCTTTGAAATCCTTACAGCATCGTCCATCCTCTGGCACTTGGAATACATATGGACAAGGGCAGTCTTCACTACCAAATTCAACTCAACCCCGAAAACTATCAAATGGGCATGAACCACTTTTCCATGTTTCAAACCAAGAAACCCCGCTGCAGCTAAAACCTTAACAAAAGTGAATTCATTTGGATAAACACCAGCCTTAATCATATCAATATAAATCCTCAATGCCTGACTCCATTTCCCTGCTTGAACAAGAGAAGAAATCATCGTTGTCCACGAAACAACATCACCATAATCCACACAATTAAATTGCCTACATGCCTCCTCAATAGAACCGTACTTGGAATACAAATCAATCAAAACGGACCCCAAAATCTGGTTTGACTCAAACCCATGTTTTATGACACATCCATGAATACACTTTCCATCACTGAATTCTCCTAAAGCAGAACAAGCCCTTAAAACACTTGAAAAAGTGAATTCATTCGGACAAGGACCAGAACCCATCATTTCCTGAAAGATTCCAAGCGCTTCTTCATGTTTTTCATGCTTAACATAAGCAGAAAGAATCCCAGTCCAAGACACAACATCTCTAGATGGCATTTCATCGAAGAACTGGCGTGCATAGTCCAAAGTAAAGCACTTTGAATAGAGAGACAGCAGATTGTTGTTTAGATACAAGTGGTCTTGAAAACCCAGTTTGATTATTGGACTGTGAATGCAAACACCTTGCCTTAAAGTTTTGGAGTTGCAGAAGGAAATAAGATGAGAACATGTTTCTTGCAAACAAGGGAGTTCTGTTCTGCTTAAGATCTTTGTTGCTGTTTTACTTATCATCTTGCATAAAGAAGACTACTAAAATCTCCAAATTCTTGAAACATTAAACAAGTTGGACGGAGTCCATGTGTTGGATTTTGAGATTAATTTCTTAGGAATGTTTTTGGGACCTCAGGCCAGGCTCATTCAACTTTGATAAAACCAAAGCCCAGCTGCATGCTCCAAGATAAGATAAGCTGTGATCAATCTAGCCGACCTGAGTTTTATATCTTACTGAATAAAAATTAATTTAATTAAAATTAATCAATTCAACAGATTAATTTATGAATTGATTAAAATCAAAATAAAATTTAATTTAATTTAAAAAAATCAAGACTTTGTATTGTAAATTGATTTGAGTTGATCCATAAGTTTAACTCCAACGTTGGGTTATAACAATAATACCAAGCTATATAACTTTTGGATTAATTTTTTTAATAAAAACATCATGTTTATATTAAATATTACTGTTTATGCTAAATATGACATAGATGATAAAATTTTGTTATTATTGTATGATGTAGAATTATTTCTATTTTTTAGATATAATTATTTTATAAAATAATGATATAAGTAATAAATACAAATAAACCTTACTCGTAATAATTAAAAAAATACCTAGTATTTCGAACTTCCATGTGCTGATTCAAGCTCTCACCACCAAAAGCATGGTCCTTGCAACTTTAGCCGTACTCTTAATTGCGTTAATTTTT
>Ga0325400_1002165_pt1 | contig 16998 bp, 16 predicted proteins | sample PopdelMetagenome_2_FD_205662 | JGI IMG/M metagenome (GOLD analysis project Ga0325400, IMG submission 205662) | Populus deltoides microbial communities from Bellville, Georgia, United States - Xylem-PdKOR-R1 | ecosystem: Host-associated > Plants > Phyllosphere > Stem > Wood/Secondary xylem... | reverse complement strand
CTCCTCCATCAAGCGCTCGACGTTCTCGACCACCACGATGGCGTCGTCGACGAGCAGACCGATCGCCAGCACCAGCCCGAACAATGTCAGCGTGTTGATGGAGAAGCCCGCCAGGTAGAACACGCCAAACGTGCCAAGCAGCACCACGGGCACGGCGATGGTGGGGATCAGTGTCGCCCGCCAGCTTTGCAGGAACACGAACATCACCACGACGACCAGGATGATCGCCTCGATCAGGGTCTTCACCACCTCCTCGATCGACAGCTTGATGAAGGCGGTGGAATCGTTGGCGTAGGCGATCTTGAGGCCCTGGGGGAAACCCCTGGCCACGCGGTCGATCTCTGCGCGGACCAGTTCGGCCGTTTCCAGCGCGTCGGCACCGGGCGCCAGCAGGATAGCGATGCCGGCGCCCGGGTGGCGGTTGATCCGCGACAGGGCGGCGTAGTTCTCTGCCCCCAGCTCGACCCATCCCACGTCGGCGACGCGCACGGTGGCGCCGCTGGCCAGCGTCTTGAGGATGATGTCGCGGAACTGCTGCGGCGTGGTCAGGCGCGACTGGGCGGTGACGGTGGCGTTCAGCAGGTTGGTCATGGGCTGGGGCTGGCCACCCAGCTCGCCGGCCGCGACCTCGGTGTTCTGGGCCTGGATGGCGGAGATGACGTCGCCCGGCATCAGCTGGAAGCTCGCGAGCTTTTCCGGGTTCAGCCAGATGCGCATCGCGTATTGCGAGCCGAACACGTTGGTGTCGCCCACCCCGCGGACGCGGCCCAACGGGTCCTGGAGGTTGGACGTGAGATAGTCGGCCACGTCCTTGTTGGTCATCCGGTCGGTCGAATCAAAGACGCCGGCGATCATCAGGAAGTCGGGGTTGGACTTTCGCACCACCAGCCCCTGTTGCTGCACCTGTGCCGGCAGGCGGGCGATCGATTGCTGGACCTGGTTCTGGACCTGGACCTGGGCGATGTCGGGGTCGGTGCCCTTGTCGAAGGTGGCGGTGATCGTCACTTGGCCGCGGCTGGACGAGGAGGATTGGAAATACAGCAGGCCGTCGATGCCCGTCAGCGACTGTTCTATGACCTGGGTGACGGAGTTCTGGATCGTTTCGGCGGAGGCGCCGGGATAGGTGGCGCGGATCGACACCTGGGGCGGTGCGACATCGGGATACTGGGCGATGGGCAGCGCGGTGATCGCGCCCGCGCCGGCCAGCATGACGATGATGGCCAGCACCCAGGCGAAGATCGGCCGGTCGATGAAAACGCGCGACAACATGGTCCGGTCAGCCGCCCCCGCCGCCGGATTTACCCTTGCCCTCGCCCTGCTTCTCCATCTGCTCGGGCGAGGGGGGCTGAACGCGCTGGGGCGTGTCGGCGGACACGGGCTTCAGCGCCTGGCCGGGCGTGACCTTGGCCAGCCCTTGCGTGATGACGCGGTCGCCCTGGCGAAGGCCGCTGGTGACGACCCAGTCCTGGCCCTGGGTGCGTTCGGCGGTGACCTGGCGCTGGACGGCCTTGTTGTTCGGACCGACGATGTAAAGCGTGGCGCGCCCCTGCGGATCGCGGGTGACGGCGGGCTGGGGCACCAGGAACGCGCGGGTGTTCACCGCCTGGGCGAACTGCGCCTGGACGAACAGGCCGGGCAACAGCACCCCGTCGGGATTGGGAAAGCGCGCGCGCAGCGTCACGGTGCCGGTGGACTGGTCCACCACCACCTCCGAGAACTCGACGCTGCCGACCCGGCCATAGTCGCTGCCGTCCGCCAGCGTCAGGCGGACCTGGGCGCGGGTGGGCACCACGCCGTCGTTGGACGCCAGCGACCGCCTGAGCGCGATCAGGTTGGCGGCCGATTGCTGGATGTCGACGAAGATCGGGTCGAGCTGCTGAATGGTCGCCAGCGGGTCGGCCTGGGTGGCGCTGGCGAGCGCGCCCACCGTCAGCAGCGAGCGGCCGATGCGCCCGGTGATCGGGGCGGGCACGGTGGTGAAGCGCAGGTTGACGCGCGCCGTTTCCAGCGCGGCGCGCGTCTGGGCGACCGAGGCCACCGCCTGGCGCGAGGTGGCGAGCGCGTCCGTATAGTCCTGGCGCGACACCGCCTCCGCCTCCGCGAGCGGGCGATAGCGATCGGCGCGGACGCGCGCGGCTTCCTGGTTGGCCTGCGCCGACTGGACGTTGGCGGCGGCCTGGTTGGCGGCGGCGCGGTAGAGGCTGGGATCGATCTGGTAGAGGGGCTGGCCCTGGCGGACGATCTGGCCCTCGGTAAAGAAGCGGCGCTGGATCACGCCCGTCACCTGGGGGCGGACCTCCGAGCTTTGGAACGCGACCACGCGCGCCGCCAGCACCGCCACCACGGGCGAGGTGGTGGGGCGCACCACCACGAAGCCGACCTCGGCCGGGCCGCCGCCGCCGGGGCCGCCCTTGGACTGGCCGCCCTTGGCGGATGCCTGATCGTTGCCCTCCGCCCCGCCGCCGCACGCCGCGAGCGTCAGCATCAGCGCCGCGCAGGCCGTGCGCGATACGTGGGAACGCCTCAAGATCAACTTTCCTCGATTGAGCCGTGGCAACGCCCGGCACACGCCTTCCTTGCGACAGAAGGTCTGCCGTTGCCAACCGCCTATGTGTCGCGAGTTGTACGCCGTCCCCTCCGTTCAGTCCGCCGCGACCGGACCCTGGGGCGGCTTGGGGCGGCGGGTGAACCACACCAGCGCCAGCAGCGCCGCGGCGACGAACGCCGACAGGCGGAACAGGTCGACGCTGGCCAGCAGGTACGCCTGGCCGGTCAGCTGGCGATAAAGGGCGGCGGCCGCCTGCGTCTCCGTCAGGCCCAGGCCGCGCAGGCCGTCGCGCGCGGCAAGCCAATGCGCGCCGTTCGGCTGGATCGCGTCGACCAGCCGCGACTGGTGCAGCGCCTCGCGCCGATCCCACATGGTGGTCGCCACCGAGGCGGCGAAGCTGCCCGCCGTGATGCGCGAGAAGTTGGACAGGCCCGTCGCGGTCGGCAGCTTGTCGGGCGGCACGCCGTCGAGCGAGATGGTGAGCAGCGACAGGAAGAACGTGCTCATGGCGACGCCCAGCACCAGTTGCGGCACGATCATCGCCCACAGGTCGGCCTGGGTCGTGACCTGCGACCGCAACCAGTAGGAGGCGGCGAAGGCGATGAAGGCCAGCGACGCCAGCAGCCGCGCGTCGATGCGCCCCGAAGCCCGCGCCACGAACGGCGTCAGCACCACGGCCACCAGCCCGCCCGGCGCCGCCACCAGCCCCGCCCAGGTGGCGGTGTAGCCGAGCTGGGTCTGAAGCCAGAGCGGGAAGATCAGGAGGTTGGCGAAGAACACCGCGTAGCCCAGCGTGAAGGCCAGCGTGCCGATGGCGTAGTTGCGTCGCCGGAACAGCGACAGGTCGACGATCGGGTGCGCTTCCGTCAGTTCCCAGATCAGCCAGGCGGCGAAGCCCAGCGCCGCCACGACGCAGAACACAACGATGCGCGTGGAATTGAACCAGTCGTCGTTCTTTCCCAGGTCGAGCGCCACCTGGAGCACGCCCACCCACAGGATCAGCAGCGCCAGGCCCACCGCGTCGATCGGCAGCTTGGTGGCGGGCGTCTCCCGATCCTTCAGCTGGCGCCAGCACACGACCGCGCACAGCAGCCCGACCGGCACGTTGATGAGGAAGATCCAGCTCCAGTGCAGGTTGTCAGAGATATAGCCGCCCAGCACCGGGCCCATGATGGGCGCCACCAGCGTCGTCATCGACCACAGGCCGAGCGCGGCCGATCGGCGGTGCGGCGGGAAGATGGAGATGAGCAGCGCCTGGCTGCCCGGCACCATCGGGCCCGACGCCGCCCCCTGGAGGACGCGGAACAGGATCAAGGAGGACAGGTTCCAGGCGATGCCGCACAGGAACGACGCCACCGTGAAGGCCATGACCGACGCGCAGAACACGCGCACGATGCCGAAGCGGCGCATCAGCCAGCCGGTCAGCGGCACCATGACCCCGTTCGACACCGCGAAGGCGGTGATGACCCAGGTCGAATTGTCCGAACTTACGCCCAGATTGCCGGCGATGGTGGGCAGCGACACGTTGGCGATGGTGGTGTCGAGCACCTGCATGAACGTGCCCAGCGCCAGCGCCAGCGCGGTGACGACCAGCGCGGCCCCGGCCAGGGGGACGGGCTGAGGCGGCTCGCCGGCCGTCGCCGGGCCCGTCGCGGGGGCGCCGCTGGCGGCGGCCCCGGCCTGCTGCGCCGCGGCGCGATCGGCGACGGGCCGGTCCGCGGTCATCGGTTCTCGGCCACGATGCGGCGGATGCGCGCCTCAACGGCCGGGTCCTCGCGCACCGCCTGGGGGGCGTAGGGCTGGGCGGCGGGGCGGCCCAGCACGGCACCGGTCCCGCGGCCCGCGGTGTCCACCACCGCGCGCACCGACAGGCCCAGGCGAAGCGGCGTCCGGTTCAGCTCGCGCGGGTCGAGTTCGATGCGGACGGGCACGCGCTGGACGATCTTGATCCAGTTGCCGCTGGCGTTCTGGGGCGGCAGCAGCGCGAAGGCGTTGCCCGACCCCGCCGACAGGCCGGCGACGCGGCCGTGAAACAGCACGTCGTCGCCGAACGCGTCCGCGGTGATCCGCACCGGCTGGCCGATCCGGATGTCCCGAAGCTGGGTTTCGCGGAAATTGGCGTCGACCCAGGCACGGGCCAGCGGCACCACCGACAGCAAGGGCGCGCCGGCCGCGACCTGCTGGCCCAGCTGGGCCGTGCGGCTGGCGACCGTGCCGTCGACGGGGGCGACCACGTGCATGTGCGACCGCACCAGCGCCGCGCGGCGATAGGCCGCCGCCGCCGCCAGCACGGCCGGGTTGGTGGCCGGCGACGTGCCGCCGACGCTGCTCAAGGCCTGGGCCCGGCCGCTGCGCGCGACGGCCAGCGTCGCGGCGGCGACCTTTACCGCGTCGGCGGCATGGGCCAGTTCCTCGCCGGAGATCGCGCCCTGCGCCGCGGCACCGCGACGGCGGGCATAGTCGGTGCGGGCGCGCGCCAGCTCGGCTTCCGCCTGGACGATCGACGCGTCGGCGCCGGTGACGCGGGTGAAGTCGGCCCGCGTCGAGCGTACCGCGCGGGCCAGGTCCGCCTCCGCGGCGGCCAGGTTCACGTCGGCGGTGGAGGGGTCGAGGTCGATCAGCGGCTGGCCGGCGCGAACCACCTGGGTGTTGTCGGCGTGGACGGCGATCACCGTGCCGGGATCGCGCGCCGTCACCGCCACCACGTCGCCCGCGACATAGGCGTCGTCCGTTTCCTCCTCCGGCGGGGAGAAGAACAGTCGCTGGATGCCCCAGCCTGCCAGCAGCAACAGTACCAGCGCCCCCAGAATCAGGAAGCCGCGCCGTCGCGTGCGGGGATTGCCGGCGGGGGCGGGGGTAGGGGCGGGGGTGCCCGCGTCGGGGGCCGCGTCGGGTCGGGTGGTATCGGTCACGGCCGGGGCTCCGGGGCGGATGGGATGGGGGTGAAGCCGCCGCCCAGGGCCTGCACCAGCTGGACGCGGGCCAGCAGGGCGTCGGCGGACAGGTCGGCCAGATCGAGTTCGGCGGACAACAGGCGCACGTCGTTGTCGACCAGGTCCAGGCGGCTGGACAGCCCGCTGGCGACGCGGACGCCGTTCAGCCGGTCCACCTCGCGCAGGGCGCCCAGCGCCTCTCGCTGGCGGGCGGCGTCGGCGTCGGCGGCGCGGACGCGGGTGAGCGCGTCCGCCGTCTCGCGGACGGCGGTCACCGCGCGCGCGTTGAAGTCGGCGAGCGCCGCGTCGCGCAGGGCGCGCGCCGCCTCAAGGTCCGCGCGTCGACGCCCGCCGTCGATGAGCGGCAGGTTGAGGCCCGCGCCCGGCCCCCCGGTCAGCGCGTCGGCGGTGAACAGGTTGCCCAGCCCTACCGCCTGGAGCCCGAAGCTGCCGAGCAGGTTGACGTCGGGCAGCCACGCGCGCCTGGCGGCGGTGACGCCCTGCGCGCCTCCCTCCACGCGGGCGCGGGCGGCGGCGAGGTCGGGCCGCCGTTCCAGCAGGTCGGCCGGCAGCGCCGCGGGCAGCGGCAGGGCGGCGGCGTAGTTCAACCGCGCGTGGCCGATGGTGGGGTAATAGTCCGCGCCGCGGCCGGCCAGCGCCGCCAGCGCGTGCACCGCCGCCTCGCGCCGGGCGGCGGCGCGGACGCCGGCCTGGCGCGCCTCGGCGACCAGCACGTCGTTCGCGCGCAGGTCCAGCTCGGCGGCCAGGCCCTGGCGGACCTGGACGCGGGTCAGCCGCTGTGCGTCCTGACGCGTCGTCAAAGAGCGTTCGGCGGCCAGCCCCTGCGCTTCCGCGCGGGCGAGGTCGAGCCAGGCGGCCGCGACCGCGCCCGCCAGCGCCAGCCGCGCGGCCGCCACGTCGAGGGCGGCGGCGTCCGCCTCGGCACGCGCCTGGCGCACGGCGGCGCGGTAGCGGCCGAACAGGTCCAGCGTCCATTGCAGGTTCGCCGTACCCTGGCCGATCGAGCGGAACGAGCCGGCAAACGGCGGCGGGATGGTGTAGCGCCCCGACAGCCGAAGCGCCTGCGCCTGCGCGCCCAAGCTCACGTCCGGCCGGTCGGCGGCGTCGCGGGCGCGGATGATCGCCTGGGCCTGGGCGACACGGGCCAGCGCGGCGTCGAGCGTGGGGCTGCCGACCAGCGCGTCGTCGACGACGCGGGTCAGGCCGGGATCGCCTAGCTGCGCCCACCAGCGGTCGGGAATGGCCGGCGCGGGCGCGCCGGCGGCGAGGCCCAGCGACGCCGCGCCGGCCGACTCGATCCGTGCGGGCGCCTGGGGCGCGGTGCAGGCGGACAGGACGGCCGCCAGGACGGCCGCCAGGGCAGTCGCCAGGGTAGGGGCCGCGCGCGTCACGCCGCGACGCCCCGCGCGTCGGCCAGCGTGCGGCGCAGTTTCTGCAAGCCGGCGATCAGGGTTTCCACCTCTCGCGGCGACCAGTCGGCCAGCCAGGCGTTCCATTGGTCCACCAGCCGCGCCTTGGCTTCCAGCGCCATGGACCCTCCTTGTTCGGTGACGTCGAGGTTGAAGACGCGCCGGTCCCCGGCGTCGCGCGACCGCGTGACGAGACCGCGCTCCTCCAGCACGCCGATGATCCGCGACGTGGCGCCCATGTCGTGGCCCAGCTCACGCGACAGCGCGGCGCAGGTGCGGCCGGTGCCGAACACCACCGACACCAGTGCCGAGAACTGGGTATAGGTCAGGCCCGAATCCAGCAGCTGGGTTTCCAGCAGCGCGGCGGCGTCGAAATGCGCGCGCTTGACGAGGTAGCCGATGGAGCGTTCGGGCGCGAAGCTGTCGACGGGATAGGCGGTCATAGCTTGCCTGGGCAATGGTTGCCTGGGCAATTAGCGGCTTCGCGACGAATGTAAACCAGTATTTCCGAGGCCTAGGCGAGGGGTTCGGCCGCGACCGTGGTTTGTCGTCCGACGCAGGTGGCGTGCAAATGACTATCAACAACCATGAGAGTGAGAACAGTTCTCACAACTGTGAGAATTACTCGCAAGGAATTGTTTTACTTGATCGGAACTGTTGGCGCGGTATGAGGTTGGGACACACAGTCATCCAGACAGTTCAGACACGGAGAAACATCATGGTCATCACCACCGCCGGAGCCGCCGCCTGCGCCAAGTGCAAGTTCTTCGACAACGAAGGCACCGCCGATCTGGGCCTGTGCCGCTACAACCCGCCGATCAGCCAGCCCTCCGCCGAGTCGGCGGGCGTGTGGCCCAAGGTCGAGGCAAGCGACTGGTGCGGCCATTTCGAGGCCGAGGCCGCCTGAAGGCGGATCGCCCGTCCGCCTTCGGGCGGGTGATTGATGGGGGCGTGGACCGCGCGGTCCACGCCCCTTCGTCGTTTCCCGGCCGGCGAGGCGAACCGGCGATTTGACATCCGCTCCCGCGTGCGACTAAGAATGATAGTCGTTCGCAAACGACCCGCCCCGGTGACGGCGGCGGTGCAGGAGAGCGAAGATGTACGCCTTTCTCGACCGCCCGCTCGATCAGCTGGCACCCGCCGATCGTCTGTTGCTGGACGGGGTGCGGTGCTGGGCGCTCGCGCGGACGCTGGGCGGGGCACCGGCGGCGGCGCTGGCGCGGCGGATGCCGATGCTGGACGCCTGCGGGGCGCTGACGCCGCTCGACGCGCTGATGGCGGCGCTGGACCGCGACGGCAGCGACGCCATCGAGATCCAGCGTCCGTGCTTCGACGCGGTGGAAGAGGTGGAGGCGGTGCTGCTGGCGGTGGCGCGGCTGGCGCACGACGGCCGATCCGACGAGGCGGCCGCGGCGCTGGAACATCTGGTGCGTCCGGCCACCGCGACGGCGGCGGCGCGACTGTTCGCCGAATTTCACCGCCGCGCCGCGCCCGCCCTGGCGCGCGCCGGGCGGGACTGATCCGCCTAGCCGTCGCGGCCCGACTCGATCGGGTCGGGCGCCCCGCCCAGCGGGGCCAACAGTGCGGCCGCCAGCGCGGCGACCCCCGCAGCGGCGATCACGGCCGGCCAGGGCAACAACATCAACGTCGCCAGCAACAGCGCGGGGGTCGCGGCCGCTAGCTTGAGCGCGGTCGCCTGAACCGCGCACAATGGCGCGGCGGACAGGCTGGTGGCGATCGGGGTCACTGGCATGGATCGGGCTCCGACGGTCCGTATCGGCCCCTGCCATTCCAGGATTAACAACGGGTTCCCGCGCCGCCCCACCCGCGAACGCGCTTGAAATTTTATTACGCAGGCGCGAAGGGGCTGGGAGAGGCGCCGCCGGGTCGGGCGGCCCCCGCGGAGAGCGACGTCGATGCCCCAACCCGTCCGCGCCAACCTGCCGCCCCTGGCGTTGCACGTGCCGGAGCCGCGTTTCCGCCCCGGCGACGCGGCCGATTTCACCGAGGTGACGGTGCCGCCCGCCGGCTCCGGCCGCCGGCCCGACCCGGTCGAGGCGGCGGCGGGTTTTCCGGAACTGGCCTACGGCCTGGTTCGGGTGCTGGACGAGAATGGCCGCGCGGTCGGGCCCTGGGACCCGCGCCTGTCGCCCGACACGTTGCGCCGTATCCTGCGCGCGATGGCGCTGACCCGCGCGTTCGACGAGCGGATGTTCCGCGCCCAGCGCCAGGGCAAGACCAGCTTCTACATGAAGTCGACCGGCGAGGAGGCGGTGGCGGTGGCCGCGACCTTCGCGCTGGACCGCGACGACATGTGCTTTCCGTCGTACCGGCAGCAGGGGATATTGATCGCGCGCGACTATCCGCTGGTCGACATGATGAACCAGATTTATTCCAACACCGCCGACAAGCTGGGCGGCAAGCAGTTGCCGATCATGTATTCGGCCAAGGACTACGGCTTCTTCTCGATCTCCGGCAACCTTGCCACGCAATATCCGCAGGCGGTGGGATGGGCGATGGCGTCGGCGGCGCGCGGCGACACGCGCATATCGGCGGTGTGGTGCGGCGAGGGATCGACGGCGGAGGGGGACTTCCATTCCGCCTGCACCTTCGCGTCCGTGTACCGCGCGCCCGTGGTGATGAACGTCGTCAACAACCAGTGGGCGATCAGCAGCTTTTCCGGCTTTGCGGGGGCGGAGGCGACGACGTTCGCGGCGCGCGGCGTCGGCTACGGCATCGCTTCCCTGCGCGTGGACGGCAACGACGCGCTGGCGGTGTACGCCGCCACCGCCTGGGCAGCGGAACGCGCGCGGCTGAACGCCGGGCCGACGCTGATCGAGCATTTCACCTATCGCGCCGAAGGGCATTCCACTTCCGACGATCCCTCGCAATACCGCTCGGCGGACGAGGCGACCGCTTGGCCGCTGGGCGACCCGGTGCGCCGGCTGAAGGACCATCTGATCGCACTGGGCGAGTGGGACGAGGAGCGTCACGCCGCGCAGGACAAGGAACTGGCCGAGTTCGTGCGCGCGCAGCAGAAGGCGGCGGAGGCCAACGGCATATTGGGCCACGGCCTGCACCAGCCGCTCGACAGCCTGTTCGACGGGGTGTTCGAGGACATGCCCTGGCACCTGAAGGAGCAGCGGCAGCAGATGCTGGACGAGGAAGCGGCGTCGGGCCGCCCCTGGGCGAGGAAGCCGGCGTGACCGGTACCGACGCGCAACCGTCCGTCGCGGGCGAGGACGATCGTTCGCGGATGAACATGATCCAGGCGATCAACTCGGCGATGGACGTGACGATGGGTCGCGACCCGGCCGTGATGGTAATGGGCGAGGACGTGGGCTATTTCGGCGGCGTGTTCCGCGCCACCGCGGGGCTGCAGAAGAAGTACGGCGCGGCGCGCGCGTTCGACACGCCGATCACCGAGATCGGCATCATCGGCGTCGCCATCGGCATGGCGGCCTACGGCCTGCGGCCCGTGCCGGAGATCCAGTTCGCCGACTATATCTACCCCGCGCTCGACCAGCTGGTCAGCGAGGCGGCTCGCCTGCGCTATCGGTCGGCCGGGGAATTCACGGCGCCGATCACGGTGCGCAGCCCCTATGGCGGCGGCATCTTCGGCGGGCAGACGCACAGCCAGTCGCCCGAGGGCATCTTTACCCATGTGTCGGGGATCAAGACGGTGATCCCGTCCAACCCCTACGACGCCAAGGGTCTGCTGATCGCCGCGATCGAGGACAACGACCCCGTCCTGTTCCTGGAGCCCAAGCGCATCTACAACGGGCCGTTCGACGGGCATTGGGACCGGCCGGCGCGCAACTGGTCGCAACATCCCGACGCGCTGGTACCCGAAGGTCATTATCGCGTCGAGCTGGGCCAGGCCCGCACCGTCCGCGCGGGCGAGGCGGTGACCGTGCTGTGCTACGGCACGATGGTGCACGTGGTGCTGGCGGCGGTCGCGGAAGCGGGCGTCGACGCGGACGTGATCGACCTGCGCACGCTGGTGCCGCTGGACATCGAGGCGATCGAGGCGTCGGTGCGCCGCACGGGCCGGTGCATGGTGGTGCACGAGGCGACGCGCACCGGCGGCTTCGGCGCGGAGCTGGCGGCGCTGGTGCAGGAACGGTGCTTCTATCACTTGGAGGCGCCGGTGGAGCGGGTGACGGGCTTCGACACGCCCTACCCGCACAGCCTGGAATGGGCGTATTTCCCGGGGCCGGTGCGGCTGGCCCAGGCGCTCAAGAAGATCATGAAGGACTAGAGCGAGATGGCACGCTTCACCTTTCGCCTGCCCGACATCGGCGAGGGCATCGCCGAGGCAGAGATCGTCGCCTGGCACGTCAAGCTGGGCGATCGGGTCGAGGAGGATCAGAACCTCGCCGACATGATGACCGACAAGGCCACCGTCGAGATGGAAAGCCCGGTGTCGGGCACCGTGGTCGAGCTGGCGGGCGAGGTCGGCGATCAGGTGGCGATCGGGTCGGCATTGGTGGTGATCGAGACCGGGATCGGCGAAGCCGACCCCGGTCTCGATCCGGCCGGCGGGTCGGCGACAGCACCGTCGAGCCCGTCCGACGGCGCCGGCCCCCCGGCCGGCGGGTCGGCTGCGGAGCGGTCGAACCCGTCCGACGTCACGAGCGCCGACGCCGCCCCCGCGCCCGGACAGGGCGAGGACCAGTTCGAGGCGGAGAACCCCGGCGTCGAGGAGGCGGAAGCGGTCGCGCCCGCCTCTCCCGCGAAGTCCGCTACCCCGGTGCCGGCTGCGTCCGCGCAGCCCGCCGCCACTCCGGCCGCCAAGGTGCTGGCGTCCCCCGCGGTCCGGGCCCGCGCGAAGGAGCTGGGCGTCGACCTCGCCCACGTCCAGGCGGAGGGCGACCGCGTTCGCCACGCCGACCTGGACGCGTATCTGCGCTACGGCGCGGACCAGGGCTATTCCGCGCCGGGCCGCGCCCGCGGCTGGGAGGACCAGTCGATCCGCGTGATCGGGATGCGCCGCCGCATCGCCGAGAACATGGCCGCCGCCAAGCGCCACATCCCGCACTTCACCTATGTCGACGAGGCGGACGTGACCGAGCTGGAGCGCGTGCGCGCGCAACTGAACGACAATCGCGGCGACCGGCCCAAGCTGACGCTGCTGCCGCTGTTCATGGCGGCCTTGTGCCGCGCGCTGCCCGACTTTCCGATGTTGAACGCGCGTTACGACGACGAGGCCGGCGTGGTGACGCGGTCGGGCCGCGTGCACTTGGGGATGGCGACGCAGACGGACGCCGGGCTGACCGTGCCCGTGATCCGCGACGCGCAGGACCGCAACGTCTGGCAGCTGGCGGCGGAGATCGCGCGGCTGGCGGATGCGGCGCGGACGGGGCGGATCACGTCGGCGGACTTAAGCGGCGGCACCATCACCGTCACCAGCCTGGGCCCGTTGGGCGGCATCGCCACCACGCCGGTCATCAACCGGCCGGAAGTCGCGATCGTCGGCCCGAACAAGGTGGTGGAGCGGCCGGTGTTCACGGGGCGGGGGGACGAGATCCGCCGCGCCAAGCTGATGAACGTCTCGATCAGTTGCGATCACCGCGTGGTCGATGGCTGGGACGCGGCCAGCTTCGTCCAGCGGCTGAAGACGTTTCTGGAAACGCCGGTGCTGCTGTTCGCCGACTAAGGGGAACGATACGATCGACCCGTCAGCCCGGACCTGTTCCGGGGTGACGGGCCGCCTTCGCTTGCGCGACGCGGTGGGCAGGGGCGGGGGCACCGCGTAAGGGCCGCGCCATGCACCCCGCCCTGCCCGTCCTGCCCGTCGACTTGCTCGCCCCCTGGCTCGACCTGGCGGGGATCGCGCTGTTCGCGGTCACCGGCGCGCTGGCGGCGGCGCGGCGGGGGCAGACGGCGGTGACCTTGGCCTTCTTCGCGCTGGTGACCGGGGTGGGCGGGGGCACGATGCGCGACCTGTTGATCGGGGCGCCGGTGTTCTGGATCGTCGACGCGCGCGCGGCCGCCGCCTGCCTGGGGGCGGCGGCCTTGGTGTGGGTGACGCCGGTCGGCTGGTGGCGGGGCGAGGTGCTGGACTGGTTCGACGCGGTGGGGCTGGCGGCCTATTCGGTGTTCGGCGCGTCCAAGGCGCTAGCCTGGGGCGTGCCGCCGCTGACCGCGGCGCTGATGGGGGTGGTGACGGCGTGCGTGGGCGGGGTCATCCGCGACGTGCTGGCGGGCGAACCGTCGATCCTGATGCGGCCGGAGATCTACGTCACCGCCGCCGCGCTGTCGGCGGCGGGGTTCGTGGGGCTGACGTTGCTGGGGGTGGCGGCGGCACCCGCGGCGGTCGCGGCGGCGGCGATGGGCTTCGGCCTGCGCGCGGCGGCGATCCGCTGGCGGCTGGCGCTGCCCGCCTATCGCGGCTGAGCGGCCATCCCTATCGCGGTTTCGCCGCCATCCCTATCGCGGCCTCGCCGCCATCCAGGCGGGGGGGCGGCCAGGCGGCTCGTCCCAGGGGGTGGCGGCGGGCGCCGTGTCCGACGCATCGGGCCATAGGCCGTGGCGCCACAGGTCGCGTCCCTCGCGCTCGATCACCAGATGCTGGCGACCGCCCAATCCCGCCAAGCGACGCAGCCCGAACAGCGCATTGCCCGCCAGCCACGCCAGCCCCGCCGCCGCGGCCGTGCGCCGTCCGCGGGTGAGCGCATATTGCCGTCGGCGCGAGCGATACCAATAGGAGGGGCGGGCTTTCAGGCGTCGCGACTGCGCCTCGCCGTCGCGGACGCCGGTGGCGGCGCCGCCGACGTGGCGGACGCGGCTGGCGGGTTCGTGCCGCACGGTCCAGCCGGCGCGGCCCAGCCGCCACATCAGCTCCACCTCCTCGAAATAGAGAAAGAAGCCGGTGTCGAACAGGCCGGTTTCGCGCAACGCGGCGGTGCGCAGCATCAGGCTGGCCCCCGTCGCCCAGTCCACCTGACCCGCGGTCGCCGCCGCCAGCACGGGGGGCACGCGCAGCAGCCGGCCGACCGCGGCGGCGCGCGCGCCGTTGACGAACTCCGCCACGGGCCCCTGGAAACGGAAGGCGGACCCGGACGGCGTGCCGTCGGGGTCGAGCAACAGGCTGCCCACCGCCGCGCAGCCGGGTTCGCGGTCCAGCACGGCAGCGAGTGCGACGACGGCGCCGGGCTCCACCTCCGCGTCCGGGTTGAGCAGGTGGATATAGTCGGGCGGGTCGTCGCCCTGCATCAGCGCCTGGATCGCCTGGTTGTTGGCCCAGCCGAACCCGCCGTTCAGCGGCAGCGCGGTCAGCGTCGCCCAGCCCGCCAGCGACGGGTCGGCGAGGCCGGCGGCGATCCGATCCGCCGACCCGTCGCCCGACCCGCCGTCCACCACCACCGCGCGCAAGGTGGGCAAGCGCGCGCGTTCCGCGATCAGGCTGCGCACCGCGCCCAGCGCCAGCCCGGGCGTGCGGTAGTTGACGATCACCACCGCGATCCTGGGCGCCACCCCGGCCGCCGTCACGCGCGACGCTCCGCCAGCCGCGCGGGCACGCCGATCGCCAGGCCGCCGGCCGGCACGTCGATCAGCACCACCGCGTTCGCCCCCACCTGCGCGTTCTCGCCTAGCCGGACGCGGCCCAGCACCACCGATCCCGCGCCCAGCTGAACGCCGCGGGCCAGCACGGGGGCGTCGCCCAGCGCGTCCATGCGGCGGATGCCCAGCGTGCAGTTCTGGCGGATCACGCAATCGTCGCCGATCACCGTACGGCCGTGGACGACGATCCCGCCCTGATGCTCCACCACCACGCGCCGGCCGAGTGCTACGGAATAGGGCAGTTCGATGCCGTAGCGGTTGCGGCAGCGGCGGAACGCCCAGCGGTAGATCAGGCTGAGCGGCGCGCGCAGCGGCTTGGGCGTCACGGACATGCGCCACACGCCGAACCGGTGCACCGCCACCGCGCGAAAGCCCGGCCGCGTCCAGTCGCGGCCGTGCGCGCGCCAATCCTCGGCGATCAGCGCCGCCAGTTGCCGGATGCTATCGGGCACGCGCGGGCGGACCCTTGTATTCGATCAGCGAGGCGGCGCGGCCCCGGCGGCGGTTGACGGCGTATCGGGCCAACCCCTGAAACTCGGGCAGCTTTCCCGCCATCAGAAAAAACGCACCGATCAGCGCGGCGCGGGGGGGCAGACCATTGCGGCGCTCCTTGATCGCGATCCGTGCGACCTGAGCGATCCACAGCCCCGCCAGGATCGCCGCGACCGCCAGCAGCGGCGGCCGGACCAGCCCGACCAGAACGGACGCGACCAGCAGCGCCGGGAACGCGCCGCCCCAGGCCAGGATGCTGCGGCACTGGCGGCGCCAGTCGGGCCAGCGCGAACCACCGTGCCGGTCCGCCAGCTCGGCGAAGGCGTGGCCGCCGCGCATGGTACGCCGCCACCATTGTCCCACCGAGAGCATGGCGGCGTCGTGGCGCGTCATGGGCGCATCGATCCGCGCGATCCGCCAGCCCGCCGCGCGCAGCCGCATCGACAGGTCGGGGTCCTCGCCGGCGATCATGTCCTCCGGATAGCCGGTCGTGTCCGCCAGCGCGCTGGCGCGGAAAAGCACGTCGCCGCCGAACGCCCCCGCCTCGCCGACGGCCACGTCCCATTCGCGGTCGCACAGCGCGTTGAACACCGACCGTTCGGGAAAACGCTCGCGCCGCCGGCCGAACACCGCGCCCAGGCCGGCGTCTGCCTCCAGCGCCGCCATGCCCGCCCCCGGCCAGCCGGGTTCCAATTCGCAGTCGCCGTCGACCGCTTGCAGATAATCCAGGTCGGGTGCGGTCGCCTTCAGCTGCGCGATCCCGGCGTTGCGCGCCCGGGCGGCGGTGTATGGGGGTGAAAGCTCGATCACCGCGCAGCCGGCGTCGCGCGCGGCCCGGACGCTGTCGTCCGTCGAGCCTGAATCGACGTAGACGCGGTGACGCAGGCCGGCGATGCTGGCCAGGCAACGGCGCAACCGATCGCCCTCGTTGCGGCCGATCACGACCACGCCCGTCCCGCCGTTCGTCACAAGCCTCTCGTCCGTTCCGCCCCGCCGAAGCCCCCGTGCATAGAGCGGCTTCGTTGTTATTCCGCCAACGGCGCTATAGGCGGGCGCGATGGCGGCGTCTCCCCCCGGTACGCCCGCGGACGCGCGGGTCGAGTTCCTGGACTGTCGATTCGATCCGCTGGACTTCGAACAGGTCGTGGCGTGGTTGTCCGCCCGCACCGCCGCCGACGCCTTCGGCTACGTCACCACGCCCAACGTCGACCATCTGGTGCGCGCGGGCCGCGAGCCCGAGCTGTTCGGTCCGCTTTATCGCGACGCGGCCCTGTGCCTGTGCGACAGCCGGATATTGCAGCGCGTGGCGCGGCTGTACGGGGTGCGGCTGACGCTGGCGCCGGGCAGCGACCTGACACCCGCCCTGTTCGGCCGGGTCCTGCGGGCGGGCGACCGGGCCTGTGTGGTCGGCGCGGACGCGGACGCCGTGGCGCGGCTGGCTCAGCGTTTTCCGAAGGTCGAACTGGTGCATTGTCCAGCACCCATGGGCCTGCGGCACGACCCGGCGGCGCTGGCGGCGACGGCGCGCGCTGCGCTGGCGGCGGGGGGGCAGGCGCGTTTCTGGTTGCTGGCGGTGGGATCGCCGCAGCAGGAGATGCTGGCCCGGACCATGGCGGCGCTGCCCGGCGCCGCGGGCACGGCGCTGTGCATCGGCGCCTCGATCGACTTCCTGACCGGCGACCAGCGCCGCGCGCCGCGCCTGGTCCAGCGCGCTGGCATGGAATGGGCGTGGCGGCTGTTGTCCGACCCCCGGCGGCTGGCGAGGCGCTACCTGATCGACGGGCCCGCCATCTTTCCCATGACCCGGCGCTGGGCCCGCCGGCGGCGGCGCTAGCGTTCCGGCCGCGCGCCCCAGGCCCGGTCGAGCAGCGCGCGCGACTTGGGCGTCTCGGCCAGGGGTTGACCGGTATAGAGGCGATGGCCCCACCAGCCCGCGGGGCCGGGCGTGGACACGTTGTCGAACACGACCAACAGGTCGCCCACGTCGCGCTTCCACCGCGTCAGAAAGGCGCGGTACGTCGCTTCCATC
>Ga0325400_1002162_pt1 | contig 17012 bp, 15 predicted proteins | sample PopdelMetagenome_2_FD_205662 | JGI IMG/M metagenome (GOLD analysis project Ga0325400, IMG submission 205662) | Populus deltoides microbial communities from Bellville, Georgia, United States - Xylem-PdKOR-R1 | ecosystem: Host-associated > Plants > Phyllosphere > Stem > Wood/Secondary xylem... | reverse complement strand
GCGACCGTTCGCTCATGCGGTGCTTATCCCCGCCCCCGGCGGGCCGGTCAATCGTTGCCGCACCAGCGCGACCAGCGCCGCGTCGTCGGGCGAAGTGGCGGCGGCGGCCCAGCCCCAGCCGCTCCCGGCCGCCGCCATCGTCGCCGGGCTGATCGCCGCCAGCGCCAAGGTCGCGCGGACGGAGGAGTCGGCTACCAGCCCCGCAAATCGCCGCGCCGCCCGGGGGGAATGGAGCAGCACGGCGCCCGTACCCTGCACCGCGTCGGCCAGCGCCGCCGGGGACACCGCCACGGCCGTACTGGCGTAGACCGCGACCGTCGCCGCGCCGCTCGGCCGATGGTCGCGCCCGGCGAGGTGGAGCGGGTGCGCGAAGCCCGCCGCGCGCGCGGCCAGGAGCAGCGCCGCCGCATCGGCATCGCCGGTGATCGCGACCTGGAAGCCGGCGTCGCGCGCGGCCCGGGCCGTCGCCCGCCCGACCGCCAGCGCCGGCAGGTGGCGCAGCGCGGCCAAGCCGTCGCCGCCCAGCCGCGCCGCGTTGGCGCTGGTGAACACCACCGCGTCGTGGCCGCCCCCATCGGGCACGCGCCATGGCAGCGGACCGACGCGGAACAGCGGCAACGCCACCGCGGCGATCCCTGCCGCTGCGAGGCGCGCGCGGGTAGCCGCGTTGCCCGGCTCGGGCCGGAGCAACAGCGCGGTGCCGGTCACCCGTCGAACAGATGCCGCACCGCGGCCGGCGCGCGCGCGAGCAGGTCGGCGGCGAGCAGCGCCCCCACCGCGCGGTGGTCGCCCGCCAGCTCGCCCGCGACATGCGCGGCACCGTCCTCTGACAACAGCTCGGCACGGAGCCGGACCCCGTCGTCCGTCACCGTCGCCAGCGCCGCGACGGGCGAATGGCAACCGGCGCGAAGCGCGGCGAGCAGCCCCCGTTCGGCCCGGACGCAGGCGCTCGTGGGCGCATGGTCGATCGCGGCCACCAGCGCGCGCGTCGCCGCATCGTCCGCGCGCGCCTCCACGCCCACCGCGCCCTGCGCGGGTGCCGGCAGCATGTCGTCGACGGGCGTCCCCACCCCGTCCCGACCCAGTCGGTCGAGCCCGGCGGCGGCGAGCAGCGTCGCATCGACCTCCCCCGCCGCCAGCTTGGCGAGGCGGGTGTCGACATTGCCGCGCAGCAGCGCGACCCGCAGGTCGGGGCGACGGCGGCGCAGCTGCGCCGCGCGGCGCGGGCTGCTGGTGCCGATCCGCGCGCCGTGCGGCAGGTCGGCGATCGACGCCGCCCCGATCAGCCGGTCGCGCACGTCCGCGCGCGGCAGGGCGGCGGCGATGGCGATCGCGTCCGGGCGCACCGTCTCCACGTCCTTCATCGAGTGGACGCACGCGTCCACCTCGCCCGCCAGCAGCGCGCGATCCAGCTCCTTGGTCCAGAGCGCCTTGCCGCCGATCTCGGCCAGCGCGCGATCCTGGACGCGGTCGCCGGTGGTGCGGATCACCACCGTCTCGACCGTGTCCGTCGGCCAGCCGTGCGCGGCGGCGAGCGCCTCCGCCACCATCGCCGCCTGGGTGAGCGCCAGCGGCGATCCGCGCGTGCCGAGCCTGAACCTCATCCCCGGCCCATGCCGCGGGCCCCCGCCTTCGACAAGCCGGGGACGAGCGGATAAGGGGGGAGCCATGCTGATCCTCGGGCTGGAATCCTCCTGCGACGAGACCGCCGCGGCGCTGGTCACCGGCGACCGGCGGGTCCTGTCCCACCGGCTCGCCGGCCAGGAAGCGGCGCACGCCCCCTATGGCGGCGTGGTGCCGGAGATCGCCGCGCGCGCGCATGTGGAGGCGATGGCGCCGCTGGTGGAGGCGGCGCTGGCCGACGCAGGCGTGACGCTGGCGCAGGTCGACGCGGTCGCCGCCACCGCCGGTCCCGGGCTGATCGGCGGGGTCATGGTCGGGCTGGTGACCGGCAAGGCGCTGGCGCACGCGGCCGGCAAGCCGCTGGTTGCGGTCAACCACCTGGAAGGCCACGCGCTGTCGCCGCGGCTGGCCGATGCGGCACTCGGTTTTCCCTACCTCCTTCTCCTCGTCTCGGGGGGGCATTGCCAATTGCTGCTGGTGGAGGCGGTCGCGCGCTATCGCCGGCTCGCGACCACGATCGACGACGCGGTGGGCGAGGCGTTCGACAAGACCGCCAAGCTGTTGGGCTTCGGCTATCCCGGTGGGCCGGCGGTGGAGCGCGCCGCCAAGGCAGGCGATGCCGCCGCGGTCAGGCTGCCGCGCCCGCTGGTCGGGACGGCGGAGCCGCATTTCTCCTTCGCGGGCCTGAAAAGCGCGGTGGCGCGCGCGGTCGGGAGCCACGCGCCGGAGGACCTCGCCGCGTCGTTCCAGGCGGCGGTGATCGACTGTCTGGTGGACCGCACCCGCCGCGCGCTGGCGCGGGTGGAGGTGGGCGCGCTGGTGGTGGCGGGCGGGGTCGCGGCCAACGGCGCGATCCGCGAGGCGCTGGAACGGTTGGCGGCCGAGCACGGCATCCGCTTTGTCGCGCCGCCCGCCTGGTTGTGCACCGACAATGCGGCGATGATCGCCTGGGCGGGCGCGGAGCGGTTCGCGGCCGGGCTCACCGACACGCTGGACGCGGCGGCGCGGCCGCGCTGGCCGCTCGACCCCGCAGCGGAGGCGGTGCGCGGCGCGGGGGTGAAGGCGTGACGGTGGCAGCGGTGCTGGCGCTGGCGGCGACCGCCGCGGGCGTCGCCGATCCGCCCTGCCGCCCCGACATCGCCGCGCTGACCGCGCCGGCGCTGTTCGCCCGCTACCCGGCGCTGGCGGCGCCGCCCGCCCGCTGGCACGCGCCCGACGTCCGCCGGGGCGAGGCGCGCACGTTCCGCACCGTCCTGCGCCGGTACGGGCGGGCGCCCGCCGATTTCGCCGGCCGCTACAGGATCGTGCCGATCGGTTGTGGGGCAGGTGCGGTCTGCCCCGCCTTTGTCGACGGGGAAAGCGGCCAGGTGCGGTTCGATCCCGCGCTGCGCGTCGCGGCGGCGCTGTCGGTCGAGGCGGCGGGCGCGGGGTTCGAGACGCTCACCTACCGTCCGGACAGCCGGCTGCTGGTGGTGATCGGTGCGGCCAACGAGGACGCGGCGCGGCGCGGCGTCACCTATTACGAGTGGCGCGGCGGGCGGCTGGCGCCGCTCGCTTTTCTGCCGCTCGCGGGCTTCTGTGCCGGACGGAGGGCGATGTGAGGATCGGGGTGATCGGCGGCGGGGCGTGGGGCACCGCGCTGGCGCAGGTGGCGGCGCACGGGCGCGAGGAGGTACTGCTCTGGGCACGCGAGCCCGAGGTGGTGGAGGGCGTCAACCGCGACCGGGTCAACGCCGCCTTCCTGCCGGATGTCGCCCTTTCCCCCACGATCCGCGCGACCGGCGAGCTGGCCGACCTGTCCTGGGCGGACGCGCTGCTGGTGGTCGCCCCGGCGCAGCATGTCGGACGCGTGCTCGCCGCAGCCCCGGTCGACCGCCGGCCGCTGGTGCTGTGCGCCAAGGGGATCGAGGCGGGGACGCGGCGGCTGGTCGGCGAGGTGGCGCGATCGGTGCAGCCCGCCGCCCCGATCGCGGTCCTGTCCGGCCCGACCTTCGCGCACGAGGTGGCGCGCGGGCTGCCGACCGCGGTGACGCTGGCGTGCGAGGACGACCGGCTGCGCGCGACGCTGGCCGAGCGGCTCGCCGCGCCGCACTTCCGCCCCTATGCCAGCGGCGACGTGGTCGGGGCGGAGATCGGCGGCGCGGTCAAGAACGTGCTGGCGATCGGGTGCGGCGTGGTCGAGGGCGCGGGACTGGGCCTCAACGCGCGCGCGGCGCTGATCGCGCGCGGGTTCGCGGAGATGACGCGGTTCGGGGTCGCGCGCGGCGGCCGGGCGGAGACGCTGGCGGGCCTGTCGGGGCTGGGCGACTTGGTCCTCACCTGCTCCTCGGTTGCGTCGCGCAACTTCTCGCTGGGCGTCGGGCTGGGCCGGGGCGAGCGCGCGGCGGACCTGCTCGCCGACCGGCGCACGGTGGCGGAGGGTGCGCATACCGCGCCGGTGCTGGTCGAGGCCGCGCGCGACGCGGGCGTCGAGATGCCGGTGGCGGAGGCGGTGGCGGCGCTGCTGGCCGGCGCGGACGTCCGCGAGGTAGTGGGCGCGCTGCTGGCGCGGCCGCTGCGCGACGAGGGCGTGTAGCGGCGCGGCGCAGCCGGCCGGCGCGGTTCTCGATTCATCCGCGCTCCCCGCTCTCCGTTCGTGCCGGGCGGCGTCGAGACACCGCGCGGCGCATAGCGCGCTTGCCCTCGACTTCGCGCGGGACGAACGGCCGTGGGGCAGCCGGGTCGACCGCTCTAGAAGTCCACCGCGACGCCCTTTCTCTCCCAATCGCCGTAGCGGGTCGGGTCGCGGCCGAGCGGATCGTGTTCGGCATCGCGCGGTGCGGGCGCGGGTGCGGGCACCGGCGGCGACGGGGTGAGATGGGCGGGGGGCTTCACATGCGCGGGGCGGTTGGCCATGGCGTGGCTCCGATCGGGTGGGCTCCCCACATCGGGAAGCGTAGGAGTTGACGCAAGTGACCCGCACCCGGCCCCTGCCCCGTTCCGCTCCTGCCGAACCGCTCGGCACCGCGACCCGGCGCGCGGCGCTCAGGCTGCTCGACGCGGTGCTGCGCCGGGGCGAGGCGCTGGAGGCGGCGCTGCCGGCCGCGACCCGGGCGCTGCACGGCGGGCCCGACCGCGGCCTCGCCCACGCGATCGCGGCGGAGGCGCTCAGGCGGCTGCCCGATCTCGATGCGCTGATCGACTCGGCGACGCGGCTGCGGCTCGCGGACGATGCCAAGGCGCGCATGGCGCTGCGGATCGCGCTGGTGCAGGCGCTCTCGCTCGGCACGCCGCCCCATGCCGCGATCGCCACGGTGCTGCCGCTGGTCGACGGGGGGCCGCGCAAGCTGGTCCACGGCGTGTTCGGAACGCTGATGCGCGGGGGCGCGGTGCTGCCGCCCGCGGCGACGTTGCCGCCGGCGGTGGCGGCGCGTTGGGGCAAGGCTTGGGGGGCCGAGACGGTGGCGGCGGCAGGCGCCGCCATTGCGCGGGTGCCGCCGCTCGACCTGTCGCTCGCCGATCCGGACGCGACGGCGGCCTGGGCGGAGCGGCTGGGCGGTACCAGCCTGGCGCCCGGCCATGTCCGCGTGACCGACCCTGCGCCCGTGGCCGATCTGCCCGGCTATGCCGAGGGCGCGTGGTGGGTGCAGGACCTCGCCGCGTCGATCCCCGCGCGCCTGATCGGTCCGGGACGCGGCACCGCGATCGACCTATGCGCCGCGCCGGGCGGCAAGACGCTCCAGCTCGCCGCGGCGGGGTGGCAGGTGACCGCGATCGACCAGTCGGCACCGCGGCTGGAGCGGCTGAACGCCAACCTGGCGCGGACCGGGCAGCGCGCGCGGGTGGTGCACGCCGACGTGCTGGACTGGACCCCCGACGCGCCCGCGGACGCGGTGCTGGTCGATGCGCCGTGCAGCGCCACCGGCATCTTCCGCCGCCACCCCGACGTGCTCTACCGCGCCCATCCGGCGCTGATCGCCGATGCCGCCGCGCTGCAGGCGCGCATCCTGCTGCGCGCCGCCGACTGGGTGCGCGCGGGCGGTCGGCTGGTCTTCGCCACCTGCTCGCTGGAACCCGAAGAGGGCGAACGGCAGCTCGACATGCTGCTCGCGGCGCGGCCGGACTATCGCCTTGCGTCAGCCGAGGAGGTGCTGCCCGGGCTTGCCGGTCCGGCCGTGCGGACGCGGCCGGGAATGTTCGCGGCGGCGGGCGGGTGCGACGGCTTCTTCGTGGCGGCGCTGGATCGCCGCTGAGCGCCCCGGCCACCGCCGCCGTTCGCCGGGCGACGACGGTTGCCGCCCCTCGTCCGGCTGGGTATCGCTTGCCGATGCCCGACCCCGTCCGCATCGCTCCCTCCATCCTGTCCGCCGACTTCGCGCGATTGGGGGAGGAGGTAGCGGCGATCGACGCGGCGGGCGCCGACTGGATCCATGTCGACGTGATGGACGGCCACTACGTGCCCAACATCACCATGGGCCCGGCGGTGGTGAAGGCGATCCGGCCGCACACCGCCAAGCCGTTCGACGTCCACCTGATGATCTCCCCCGTCGATCGGTATCTGGACGCCTTTGCCGAGGCGGGCGCGGACACGCTGACCGTCCATGCGGAGGCGGGGCCGCACATCCACCGCACGCTTCAGCACATCAAGGGGCTGGGCAAGCGCGCGGGCGTGGCGCTCAACCCCGGCACCCCGGCCAAGGCGCTCGACTATCTCCTCGATCTCGCCGACCTGGTGCTGGTGATGACCGTCAACCCCGGTTTCGGCGGCCAGCATTTCATCGACGGGCAGTTGGGGAAGATCGCGGCGGTGCGCCGGATGATCGACGCGACGGGCCGCGCGATCGGCCTGGAGGTCGACGGCGGCGTCGACGCGGACAGCGCCCGGCGGTGCGTGGCGGCGGGCGCCGACGCGCTGGTCGCGGGAACCGCGGCGTTCCGCGGCGGGCCGGCGTGCTACCCCGACAACATCCTGGCGCTGCGCGGCGGATGACCGACGCGCCGGACGACGGGCAGGCCCCCGATGGCATTGAGGAAGGCAAACGGCTGATCCGGGTCGGATCGGCGGGCGGGCTGTCGCTCGCCGAGCGGCTGGCCGAGCGCTTCCACCGCCTGACCTGGGCGACGCCGTTCCACGCCATGCGGCTGAAAGGGCGCTATCCCCTGAAGCTGATCGCGGTGCCCGACGATCCGCTGCTGGGCGACGTGCGCCAGGGCCGGGCATTGCTGGCCGGGTCGGTGAGCCATCGTGGCGAGACCCGCGCGATCGCCGCGATCGACTTCGCCCGGCCCGACTGGAGCCCGGCGATGGCCGACTATCTCCACTCCTTTGTCTGGCTTCGCGACCTGTCCACGGTCGCCACCCGTGCCGCCGCCGCCCCGGTCGCGGAAACGCTTACCGCGCGCTGGCTGGACGCCCATGCCGACAAGGTGGGCGGCGCGGCGTGGCGCCCCGACGCGTGGGGACGGCGGATCCTCCACTGGAGCGCGCACGCGCCGCTGATCCTGTCCTCCACCGACCTGGTCTACCGGTCCAGGCTGCTCAACGCGCTCGCCCGCGGCAGCCGCCATCTCGATCGCGGCGCAGACAAGGCAGCGGCCGGCGTGCCGCGGATCGCGGCCTGGTGCGGGGTGGTCGCGGCGGGGCTGCTGATCCCCGGCGGCGAGGCGCGGCTGGCGCATGGCGAGGCGGGGCTGGCGCGGGCGCTCGCCGGCGGGGTGACCCCGGACGGCGGGGCGGTGTCGCGATCGCCGGTCGCGCTGGCCGACACGGTGGCGCTGATCGCCGCGCTGCGCGAATGCTACGCCGCGCGGCGCATGGAGCTGCCGCCGGTGGTCGCCGCGACGCTGGCGCGGGCGGTCCCCGCGCTCCTGGGCGTGCTCGCCGCCGACCGCGGCCTCGGCAGCTGGCAGGGCGGCGTGCCGCTAGCGCCCGATCGCGTCGCCGCGCTGATCGACGCCAGCGGCGTGCGCACCCGCCCGCTGCGCCAGGCGCGCGATTGGGGATATCAACGCTTGGCGGCCGGTGGCGCGGTGCTGGTGGTCGACGCCGCGCCGCCGCCCGCCGGCGCCACCGCGCGCGGGGCGTGCGCGTCGACGCTGGCGTTCGAGCTGTCGGACGGTCCCGCCCGGATCGTGGTCAATTGCGGCGGCGGCGCGGGCGCCGTCCACCAGCTGCCCGCCGCGATCGTGCAGGGGCTGCGCACCACCGCCGCGCATTCGACGCTGGTGCTCGCCGACACCAACTCCACCGCGATCCACGCCGACGGGTCGCTGGGCCGGGGCGTGGGCGAGATCGAGCTGTCGCGCCAGGAATCGGAGGCGGGTAGCCGGATCGACGCGGCGCATGACGGCTATCTGCGCCGCTGGGGATTGCGTCACCGCCGCCAGCTGATGCTCGCCGCCGACGGGCGGGAGCTGCGCGGCGAGGACCAACTGCTGCCCGACGGGCGGCGGCGACGGACCGCCGCGGCGGCGTTCGCGGTCCGGTTCCATCTGGGCGCGGGGGTGGAGGCGTCGCCGACCGCCGACGGCATGGCGGCGATCCTGCGGCTCCCCGCCGCCGACCAGGCGGACCAGGCGGACCAGCGCGAACGCGCCGCCCTGTGGCAGTTCCGGTGCCGCGGCGGGGTGCTGAGCATCGAGGAGTCGTTGTGGATCGACGGCGACGGCCGGCCGGTGCCGACCCAACAGCTCGTCGTATCGGGCGAGGCGGCGGCGGGCGGCGCCAGCATCAGCTGGGCCTTGAAGCGGGCGGTGTGACCGGCCAAGGGCGCCGGTAACCGCCCTGCCCCGCCGCGCGCCGATGGTGGCGCGCGCGAGGGCGATGGAGCGGCCGCCGGCATCGCCGGGACGACGCGAAACAGGAGCATCGACCATGACCGACACCGTTCCCATCCGGCGCGCGCTGCTGTCGGTGTCCGACAAGACCGGTCTGGTGGAGCTCGCCCGCGCGTTGGACGCGCGCGGCGTCGACCTTGTCTCCACCGGCGGCACCGCGCGCGTGCTGCGCGAGGCGGGGCTGGCGGTGCGCGACGTGGCCGATCTGACCGGCTTCCCCGAGATGATGGACGGGCGGGTCAAGACGCTCCACCCCGCGGTCCACGGCGGCCTCCTGGGCGTGCGCGACGATCCGGCGCACGTCGCCGCGATGGCCGAGCACGGCATCGGCGCGATCGACCTGGTCGTGGTCAACCTCTACCCGTTCGAGGCGACGGTGGCGAAGGGTGCGGCGCGGGACGAGGTGATCGAGAACATCGACATCGGCGGCCCGTCGATGGTCCGGTCGGCCGCAAAGAACCACGCCCATGTCGCGATCTGCACCGATCCCGCCGACTATCCGCTGGTGGCAGGGGGCGAGACGACGCTGGACGAGCGCCGCCGCCTGGCCGCCAAGGCGTTCGCGGCGACCGCGGCCTATGACGCGGCGATCGCCGGCTGGTTCGCCTTCGCCGACCAGAAGGAGCGTTTCCCCGCCACGCTGCCGCTCGCCTTCTCCCGCGCACCCGATCCGCTGCGCTACGGCGAGAACCCGCACCAGGAGGCCGCGCTGTACCTGCCCCGCGGGCCGCATGCGCGCGGCATCGCGCAGGCGGCGCAGGTCGGCGGCAAGGCGTTGTCGTACAACAACCTCAACGACGCCGACGCGGCGCTGGAGCTGGTCGCCGAGTTCGCGGGCGGGCCCCCGGCCTGCGTGATCGTCAAGCATGCCAATCCGTGCGGCGTAGCGCTCGGCGACACGACGGTGGCGGCGTACCGGGCGGCGCTCGCCTGCGACACCGTGTCCGCCTTTGGGGGGATCGTCGCGGTCAACCGCCCGCTGGACGGGGCCACGGCAGAGGCGATCGCGGCGATCTTCACCGAGGTGGTGATCGCGCCGGACGCCGACGACGCGGCGCGCGCGGTGTTCGCGGCCAAGAAGAACTTGCGGCTGTTGCTGACCGGCACGCTGCCCGATGCGGGACGGCCGGGCCTCCTGATCAAGTCGATCGCGGGCGGGCTGCTGGTGCAGGCGCGCGACGGCGGGGTGCCCGGCGAGCTGACGGTGGTGACCAGGCGCACGCCGACCCCGCGCGAGCTGGCGGATTGCCGCTTCGCCTGGACGGTGGCCAAGCACGTCAAGTCCAACGCGATCGTCTATGCCAGGGACGGCAGCACCGCCGGCATCGGCGCGGGGCAGATGAACCGGCTGGAATCCGCGCGGATCGCCGCCTGGAAGGCGCGCGACGCGGCGGACAAGGCGGGGTGGGACGAGCCGCGGACGATCGGCTCGGCGGTCGCCTCCGACGCCTTCTTCCCCTTCGCCGACGGTTTGATGGCGGCGGTGGAGGCGGGCGCGACCGCGGTGATCCAGCCGGGTGGCTCCATCCGCGACGCGGAGGTCATCGCCGCCGCCGATGCCGCCGGACTGGCCATGGTGTTCACGGGCATGCGCCACTTCCGGCACTGATCGGCCGAAGGCGCGGCGGCGTCAGCGGGTGGCGCCGCCCTCGTTGGCAAGCGCCGCCTCCTCCGTGTCCGGGACCTTGCCCAGCAGGGCGCGGTCCGCGGGTCCGAACGCCCAACGCCACAGGATCAGCAGGTAGACCGCCGCCATCGCCGGTTCGCCCGCCGCCAGTTCCAGCCATTGCAACCGGTCGGGCAACGCGGTGAACAGCCCGCCGATCGCGGCCGCCGACAGTGCCGCCCAGACCAGCGGCCATCGCAGCGGGTTGACCGGCGCACCCAGCAGCCGGGTCAGCAGCGTCGACTTGATGAACGACGTCAGCGCCACCGATCCCGCCAGCGCCATTGCCGGCCCGGCCGCCTGCCAATGTTCGGGCGCGTCGGCCCAGCGCATCGCGGCCACCAGCGCGAAGCTGAGCGCCACCTGCACCGCCAGCATCGCGCCCGACACCGCGAGGTTGCGGTGCCGCGCGACGTAGACCAGCGCCGATTCGCATACCGCCCCGGTAGAGGCGAGCACCTCCGCCAGGAGCAGAAAGGCGAGCGCAGCGGTGCCCGCAACGAACTCGGGGCCGACCACCCCCATCACCGCCTCGCCCGGGATCGATCCCATCAGCGCGAGGCCGCCCTGCGCGGCGATGATCCAGAAGGCGACCTGGCGCACCTGGCTTGCCACCGCGGCGCGGTCGTTCGCCGCGAGGCTCCTGGTGATCACGGGGCCTAGAATGGGATCGAAGCTGGTCTTGAGCTTCATCGGCAACGAGGCGACCTGTTGCGCCATGTAGTAGATGCCGACCACGCGCGGTTCGAACAGCAGGCCCAGGATGAAGCGGTCGACGTTGCGGGTCCCCCATTCCAGCGCGTCCGCCCCCGCCAGCGGGGCGTTGGTGCGGGCCAGCGCGGCGAGCGGACGGAGTTGCGGCGACCAGCCGCGCGGCAGGCCGTAGCTGCGCAGGAACGGCACCACGCTGGCGATCAGCGCCGCGATCATCGACGCGACATAGGACAGGACCAGGCCGTCGCGGATCGTGAAAAAGGAGAAGGCCCAGGCCGCGATCGAGATCGTCCACGGCTCCACCACCGCGCGCGCGGTCACCGCCGCCTTGACGTCGTGGCGGTAGGCTAGCGCCGCCAGGCTGACGTCCGACCAGGCCGATGCCAGGATGATGAGCGGCAACCAACGGTCCAGCCCGGTGATCGCGCTGTTGGGATACATGATCTGCGGAAAGCTCCACAGCACCGCCGAGGCGAGCAGCGACGCGACGCCCGCGACCGCCAGCGCGTCCCACACGACGCAGGCGTGCGGACGATCGGTGGCGGACAAGGCCTGGGCAAGCCCGCGCTTGAGCCCGAGCGTCGCGACCAGCGCGGCCAGCTCCACCACCACCACCGCGATGGCGAAGCGACCGACCAGGTCGGGACCGTACAGCCGGCCGGCGATGAACAGGAACGGGATGCGCGCCGCCAACCGGAGGACGAAGCCGGCGATGTTGGTGCGCCCGCCCTTGGCAAGGGCGTCCAGGTCTTGGCTCACCCCACGCTCCCGGCGTCAGGTAGAAGGCGCGGGTGACGTCCAACGACGGCGATCAATGCGCGGCGCCCCAGCTCGCGCCGGTGCCGATCTCGACGCCCAGCGGCACCGTCAGCGTCACCGCGGGTGCCGCCGCCTGCTCCATGACCGCCCGGATCACCGGCGCGGCGGCCTCGACATCGCCCTCGGGCAGTTCGAAGACGAGTTCGTCATGGACCTGGAGCAGCATGCGGACATGCCCCAGCCCCGCCGTCGCCAGCGCCGGCTCCATCCGCACCATGGCGCGCTTGATGATGTCCGCGCAGGTGCCCTGGATCGGGGCGTTGATCGCCGCGCGCTCGGCGCCCTGGCGTTCGTTCTGCTGGCGGCTCTTGATGCGCGGGAAGTGGGTCTTTCGCCCGAACAGCGTTTCGGTGAAGCCGCGCTCGCGGACCTGGGTCAGCGTCTCGGCGATGTAGCGGTTGATGCCGGGGAAGCGTTCGAAATAGCGGTCGATCATGGCCTGCGCCTCGTCCGCCGTCACGTTCAGCCGGCCGGCCAGGCCCCATCGGCTGATGCCGTAGAGGATGGCGAAGTTGATGGTCTTGGCGCGCGCGCGGGTGTCGCGATTGACCTCGCCGAACAGTTCGGTGGCGGTGAGGCTGTGGATGTCGTCGCCGTTCGCGAAGGCATCGCGCAGCTGCGGCACGTCCGCCATGTGCGCGGCCAGCCGCAGCTCGATCTGCGAATAGTCGGCCGACAGAAGAACGTTGCCGGGTTCGGCGACGAAAGCGTCGCGGATCTGGCGCCCCGTGTCGGTTCTGACGGGGATGTTCTGGAGATTGGGTTCGGTCGACGACAGGCGGCCGGTCTGCGCGCCGGTGAGCGAGTAGCTGGTGTGGACACGGCCGGTCGCGGGGTTGATCTGCGCCTGCAACGCGTCGGTATAGGTGTTCTTGAGCTTGGTCAGCTGGCGCCAGTCGAGCACGCGGCGAACGATCTCCGACCCCTCCCCGCCCTCGCGCGCGATTCTTTCCAGTTCGGTGACGTCCGTCGAATAGACGCCGGACTTGCCCTTGCGCCCGCCCTTCAGCCCCAGCCGGTCGAACAGGACATCGCCCAGCTGCTTGGGGCTGCCGATCGTGAACGGCCCGCCGGCCAAGGCGTGCACCACCGTCTCCAGCTCGGCGATCTGCCCGGCGAACGTCTCCGACAGCGCCGCCAGCCGGTCGCGGTCGACGCGGATGCCGTGCCGCTCCATACGCGCGACGACCGGGACCAGGGGGCGGTCGACCATTTCGTAGACGCGGGTCGCGCCGTCGACCGGCAGCCGCGCGCGGAAGCGCCGCCACAGCCGCAGCGTGACGTCCGCGTCCTCGGCGGCGTAGCGGGTGGCACTCTTCAGGTCGACCTCGTGAAAGCCGCGCTGGGTCTTGCCGGTGCCGACCACGTCCTTGAACGCGATGCAGCTGTGGCTGAGATGGGTGGCGGCAAGCTCGTCCATGCCGTGCCCGTGCAGGCCGGCATCGAGGTCGAAGCTCATCACGATCGTGTCGTCGTGCGGCGCGACCGCGATGCCGCGTTCCCCCAGCACGATCATGTCGAACTTGAGATTGTGGCCGATCTTGAGGACCGACGGATCCTCCAGCAGCAGCTTGAGGCGGGCGAGCGCTAGGTCGCGGTCGAGCTGGACGGGCGTTTCCGCCAGCAGGTCGCCGCCGCCATGCCCCAGCGGCACGTAGCAGGCGAGATTGGGGGCGAGCGCCAAGCTGATGCCGACCAGCTCGGTGGTGGTCGCATCGGTTCCCGTCGTCTCCGTGTCGACCGCGACCCAGCCCTGGTGGCGCGCGACGGTGATCCAGCGGTCCAGCGCGCCTTCGTCGACCACGGTCTCATAGCCGTCATGGTCGCAGGGCGGGTCCTCGTCGGCGGGCAGGTCCGCGGCGGGCGCCGGTGCCGGCGCGTCTGCCACCTGCTCCAGCTTGGTCAGGAGCGATTTGAAGCCATGATGTTCGATAAAGGCGCGCAGCGGTGCGTCCGGTATGCCCTTCAGCTCCAATGCCTCCAGCGGCTCCGGCAAGCCGCCGTCGCATTTCAGCGTCACCAGGACGCGACTGAGCCGGGCGGCCTCGGCATGCTCGACCAGATTGTCCTTGAGCTTGCCCTTCTTGAAGCCGTCCGTCCGCGCGGCCGCGAGCACGGCTTCCAGGTCGCCATGCTCATCGATCAGCTTGGATGCGGTCTTCGGACCGACGCCGGGCACGCCCGGCACGTTGTCGACGCTGTCGCCCATCAGCGCGAGGACGTCGCCCAACTGCTTGGGCCCGACGCCGAACTTGTCGCGGACATACGCCTCGCCCAACCGCCGATTGTTCATGGTGTCGAGCATGTCGAGGCTGCCGTCCTCGATCAGCTGCATCAGGTCCTTGTCGCCGGAGACGATCGTGACCTGCCACCCTTGCGCCATCGCCGCCTGGGCGTAGCAGGCGATGATGTCGTCCGCCTCCAGCCCCTCTTCCTCGATGCACGGCAGCGAGAAGGCGCGGGTGGCGTCGCGGATCATCGGGAATTGCGGGACCAGATCCTCCGGCGGCGGCGGCCGGTGCGCCTTGTACTGGTCGTACAGGTCGTTGCGGAACGTCTTGGACGACTTGTCCAGCACCACCGCCATGTGGGTCGGGCCCTCGGCGGCGTGCAGCTCGTCCACCAGGCGCCACAACATGGTGGTGTAGCCGTATACCGCGCCGACCGGTTCGCCGTGCCGGTTGGTGAGCGGCGGCAGCCGGTGATAGGCGCGGAAGATATAGCCGGAGCCATCGACGAGGTAGAGATGAGGCATCGGGGCCGGTTCTACCGCATGGCGCCGAGGGACGGAACCCGGGTGGAGGTCCGCGGCTCAGCCGATCCGTGATCGTCCCGCCGCCGACGCTTCCAGCGGCTGCTACAACTCCCCACCGGTCAGGCGCTGGCACACCATGTCGAGCTGATCGAGCGTTCCGTAATGGAGCGTCAGCGTGCCGCCATGATCGCCATGGCTGATCTTCACCTGCAATCCCAACAGGTCGGCAAGCTGTTGTTCCACGGCGACGATGTCCGCGTCCGGCACGGACGGTTCGGAGGCGGCGCGCGTCCGCGGCTTGCGCTCCCGCGCCAGCTTCTCCGTCTCCCGCACGGACAATCGCCGTGCGATCACCTGGTCGGCGAGCATCTCGATATCGGTGGCGCCGAGCAGGGCGCGGGCGTGGCCCATCGACAAGGCGCCGTCGACCACCTGCTCCTGCACCGGTTCGGGCAGGTCGAGCAGCCTCAGGAGGTTGGCGACGTGGCTGCGCGATTTATGGACGATGCGAGCGAGCGCCTCCTGCGTATGGCCGTATTCGCCGGCGAGCCGCTGATAGGCCTGCGCTTCCTCGATCGCGTTCAGGTCCTGGCGCTGGATATTCTCGATCAGCGCGATCTCCAGTGTCTCCGCCTCGTCGAAGTCGCGGATGACGACGGGTACTTCGTGCAGCTTGGCACGCTGGGCCGCGCGCCAACGCCGCTCGCCCGCAACGATCTGATAACCGTGTCCGTGCGGCCGTACGACGATCGGCTGGATCAGCCCGCGGGTCGCGATCGATCCCGCCAGTTCGTCCAACAACGCCTCGTCGAACCGGCGGCGCGGCTGCCCCGGATGGGGATGAAGCGCGGCGACGGGAAGGGTGCGGATGCCGGCATCGGCGGCGGCCTGGCTGGCGACCGGCGCCTCACGCGCGATCTCGCCGAGCAACGCGCCCAGGCCCCTGCCCAGCCCGCCCGGTCTCGGTCGCGTGCGATCCTGACGAGGCTCATTCATGCCGCCGCTCCCATCTGCGTACGCGTCGCGGCCGGCAAGCGCCCGATCAGCTCGCGCGCAAGAGCGATATACGCCTCCGATCCCGAACAGCGGTGATCGTAGATCAATGCCGGCAAACCATGGCTCGGTGCTTCCGACAGGCGGACGTTGCGAGGGATCACCGTCTCGAACACCACGCCGCCCAACACCGCACGAACGTCCGCGGATACCTGGTCGGTCAGTCGGTTGCGACGATCGTACATGGTCAGCGCCACGCCGATGATCGACAAACCGGGATTGAACCTGGTGCGGATGCGCTCAACCGTGCTGAGCAGCTGCGACAATCCCTCCAGCGCAAAGAACTCGCATTGGAGCGGCACCAGCAAGGCGTCCGACGCCACCATGGCGTTGATAGTCAGCAGGCCTAGCGAAGGCGGACAGTCGATCAAGGCGATGTCCCACCGATCGCCGCACCGTGACAGCGCCTGGTCCAGACGGTGGGTGCGCATGTCGAAGTCGACCAACTCGACTTCCGCCCCGGACAGGTCGACGCGAGCGGGAACCAGATCAAGCAGTGGAACGATCGTCGGGACGATGGCGCCGACGATCTCCGCGGTTCCGAGCAGCACGTCATAGCTCGACTTCGTACGTTGAGCTTGGCCTATCCCGAGCCCGGTGGAGGCGTTGCCTTGCGGATCGAGGTCGATCAGCAGCACGCGCTGCCCCGTGGCCGCCAGAGCCGTAGCCAAGTTGATCGCGCTGGTCGTCTTGCCAACCCCGCCTTTCTGATTGGCAATCGCGATCGTGATCATCGACGCTCGACCTTCTGCGCTACGATGATGCCCGAGTCGGACTGAATGACGCTATGTTCCACGTGGAACGATCCTTGCCACGACTGCCGGGCGATGGCGAGGTCCGCCTCTGCCGTGCGCCCCTTGGGTAATATCCACTTCGTCGAGGCACCAGCACATTGTCGCGCATGCGTGAATATGCTGTCGATCGAAGACACGGCACGGGCGGAAATCACATCGGCTGCAAAGGCCAGCTTCTCCACCTTGACGACCTGAACCGAAGCGTGCGGCAAGGCAAGCTTTTCAACGCAGGTCCGCAGAAAGGTCGCGCGTCGACCACGTGGCTCTACCATGAGGATCGGTGCATCGCGCAGGATGGCGATGACGATGCCGGGAAAGCCTCCCCCTGTTCCAACATCCAGCCAAGCACCATCCTCCCCGGCGAACGAGAGGAGCTGAGCTGAGTCCACGACGTGCCTGGCCCAGATATGGGGCACGGTGGAGGGAGCGATCAGGTTCTGCTCGCGGCTTTCCGTCGTTACTAGTTCGATGAAGAGGTCGAGCTTGTCCATCCTGTCTTGAGGATGACGAGCCGAGAGCCACGACAATGCCTCATCTTCGGTCATCGTCACGCCGCTCGCCGCCGACCCTGGTGAAGCAGGAGGGCTGATAAAGCGGCGGGAGTGATGCCGCGTAGCCGCCCTGCTTCCGCCAAGGTTCGTGGACGTGCCTGGGTTAGTCGGGCGATCATCTCCGCCGAAAGGCCCGGCACACGCGCGTAATCCAGCTGGTGATCCAAGGTGACAGCCTCGTTGGCCTTCAACTCTCTCGCGTCGCGCATCTGTCGGTCGAG
>Ga0325400_1002161_pt1 | contig 17012 bp, 5 predicted proteins | sample PopdelMetagenome_2_FD_205662 | JGI IMG/M metagenome (GOLD analysis project Ga0325400, IMG submission 205662) | Populus deltoides microbial communities from Bellville, Georgia, United States - Xylem-PdKOR-R1 | ecosystem: Host-associated > Plants > Phyllosphere > Stem > Wood/Secondary xylem... | reverse complement strand
TAGGCAAGAGTGAGGGTATAATGGTCATAAATTTAGGAGGAATATATGCCTAACAACTCATCCTCCACTCACCAATTACAACTCATCTCCCACTAAAATCCCATCAATTATGCCAACTAATCAAATGACTTTACATTAGATTGTTGGGTATACGACCAAAGTCCCACATTGGCTAGAAATGGGGAGGATCATGGGTATATAAGGATGAACAAATATCTCCATTGGTATGAGGCCTTTTGGGTATAGCCCAAGAGCAAATCCATGAGGACTTAGGCCCAAAGTGGACAATATCATACCAATGTGGAGATAGGTGGTGTCCATAGTCCTTACAAGTGGTATCAGAGCCAGGCCCCGGAGTTAGCCATGATGGATGAATCCTCGAAATGCCGAACAAAAAGGTGGTGGGCCCCCCAATCACGATGTAATTCATGGATCAGCTCTATTGGATAGGCGGTGTACTCCAGATGCTTCATGGACGTGTCCTGATCCCAACACGGTGAAGAGGAGTTGACCTAGAAAGAGCAAGAACTCTCAAGTCAGGTAGTGCTCTCCGGATGCTTCATGGACGTGTCCTGATCCCAACACGGTGAAGTAGAGAATGAAGAATCCTGGTTGGTAGAGAGTGGACGGATGAATGATAGGTTTGAGGGGAGGCTCGGTGGTCCTTTGTTCGAGGGGAGGATTGTTGGGTATACGACCAAAGTCCCACATTGGCTAGAAATGGGGAGGATCATGGGTATATAAGGATGGACAAATATCTCCATTGGTATGAGGCCTTTTGGGTATAGCCCAAGAGCAAATCCATGAGGGCTTAGGCCCAAAGTGGACAATATCATACCAATGTGGAGATAGGTGGTGTCCATAGTCCTTACAGTCAAGCCGGTTGAATCAAAACCAAGTTAAAAAACAAAAAAAAACTTGTTTGTTTAGTTAAAATTCAGACCTAATAACCCAATAAACTTGAATAGAATCCGGTAAAATCTAATCATCGATCAGTTAAATTTTTTTAAAAATAATTAAAATTATATAAATTTGATTTTTTTTTTAGATTTTAGAACTATGACCAAAACCTTATTTGATTTTTTTTTTTTTTGAAATCCTCTGAAAAGATTTATTCATGTGAGATTTCCCTCTTTCGATAAAGTTTTATTCGTGTTTATGTTTAACTTTAACAATACGAGGGGGCAAAAAACCACAAAACCATTTTTTCAAGTGAACCAAAACCCAGGCCCAATGGTCCCTCTCAATTCAGGATCCATGATTTGGCCCATAAGTTGCTGTTTAAGATAGCTCTAAACCCTAATCTGCTCTTTTCATTCACCTCCATTTCCTTTGCAGCCAAAGTCTACCACTTCTCCGCCAACAATGGTAACCTGCACCCTCTCTCTAATTCTCTTTACTATATCTTTTTTGTTGTTTTTTACATCTGGGTTTTCTGTTTCTTTCATTTTTGAGGTCGTTTACGGTATAACGATGGAAGCTTTAGTTTTGTTTTGTTATGATTGAAACTGCGATTTATGAAGTTTAGATTCATTGGTTTTAATGTCATCTTCTTTGTTAGAGATTTAGTTTTGTGAATATTTGTTTCTCGATCGTTAACTCTATTGAGTGAGTAGTGCGTGTTGTTAGAGATTTGGTTCTATACACATTTTACTTGAAGATTAACTGTGTTTCTAATGATTTGTGTGTATAAAAGTTCTGATGTTAGTGAAGGTTTGGTTTTAAGATGAATGAAAACTTTTGGGAATGGAGGGCTTGTGGGATTGGAGGTTACGAGTATTATGAGTTGCGTGATTGAGATGAATGGGTGGACGAGAGAGACATAGCCGGTGGTTTTAGCTGACTTTTAATATAGTAAGAGAGAATGAATTTAATGTTTGAGTTCCTGCTTGTTTGATGGAAGCATGTTTCAAGTTGCATATTGTATTTGTTATGGTACTTGAGAATTTTTCTGTAAGGTTAATTTATTTATTTTCTTTGTTATTTTGATTGATTAATGACACGTGTATTACAGGTGAACGTTCCTAAGACAAAGAAGACCTACTGCAAGAACAAGGAGTGCAAAAAGCACACCTTGCACAAGGTCACTCAGTACAAAAAGGGGAAGGATAGCCTTGCTGCTCAGGGTAAACGCCGTTATGATCGCAAGCAATCTGGTTATGGAGGTCAGACAAAGCCAGTGTTTCACAAGAAGGTTTGTTTTTCTTATTCCTTGCATAAACTTGGTATACTTAAAAATCCCTTGAGGATTTAGATCAATATATGAATTTTGTTTGTCACTATATTGTAATTTGCATGTATTCGGTGGCTGTAAAAAATACTGCTAAGTGTTTGATTGTGAAGTCTTGATAGTGTACATGTTATTACTACCATAGAACATCCTTTTCGTGGTTTCAGAGTATATACTCTCAGGAGGCCTGTGATGATTAAATTTGCCTACATTGTCTGATCATCTAATGAATGACAGAGACACATAATTAGTTCTGAGGCTTCCTCCTTTCTTTCCTTGTCCTCATGGTTGATATTAAAATGGAAAGCGCTTGCATTGTACTTGTTATACCACCATAAATTATATTTTTGCTATTTCTGAATTCTCTTTTTAGAGGCCTGTGATGATTTGAATTTGCCTACATTGTCTGATTGTCTAACATATGATAGAGACATATAATTAGTTCTGAGGCTTCCTCCTTTCTTTCCTTGCCCTCATGGTTGATATTAAAATGGAAAGCGCTTGCATTGTACTTGTTATACCACCATAAATTATATTTTTGCTATTTCTGAATTCTCTCTTTAGAGGCCTGTGATGATTTGAATTTGCCTACATTGTCTGATTGTCTAACATATGACAGAGACATATAAACTAGCTCTGAGGCCTCCTCTTTGTTCTTCACCTTGCATGGATATCAAGTCTTCATGCTTAGTTGAATTTTGATATTGATTTCTCTTTTGTTAACAGGCAAAGACAACCAAGAAAATTGTGTTGAGGCTGCAATGCCAGGCATGCAAACATGTGTCTCAGCACCCAATCAAGGTTTGCCATGCGAGCCTTTTTCTTGTTGTGATTTTCGTACCATTTGATTTCAACTGTGCTAATGTTTTCTGTTACTGCCAATGATTTCCACAGAGGTGCAAGCACTTTGAGATTGGTGGAGACAAGAAGGGAAAGGGAACATCTCTGTTCTAAGTGCATCATTTTGTTCTTTCAGGATAATTTTTAGGTGTGTACTGTTTCTAGAACTGAGAAGGCATTGTGGGATAATTTTGTTTGATTTGTTCTGTTCAAGATTATGTATTGATGAAGTTTTAAGTCGTTGTGGAAGATTGATTATGATGTTAACCAACGTTGGCCTTGTAGTCTGCCTTTGTTGCTTAATGAAATGGACCCAGTCGTTTCTTGAGTGCTGATTTGGAAAAGGTTCCAGTTGACCTCGAGACCGCTAATCCTTTCAATTCTGCTTGTTAATGTGAGTCTTGACAGGTGGCCCTGAAGCTTGTTCCTCCCATAAGGAGTTGGTAGAGGAGAGGAGCCACCTGATCTATGTATCATTTCTGATTGCATTGCCGTGCCTATGATTACTGTATTCACTAACAGTAAAGAAACCAGGCAAATCTGCACTGCTATGAGCTCTGGGCTTCCCATCATTTTATCAAGGAAATGAAAACCCTGTTCCCAACCCCATCTGACAAGCGCCCCCCTTCCTTCCTAATTGCGGCTTCAAATCTGAGCTCTCATTTTCACGAACAAACCAGAATAACCAGCCTCTTATAAGATTGATTTACTCCCATTTTTCGAGAGAAGCTTCACAGATTTACGAATTCCAAGCATCAATCATGTAGAAGATGAATGTAGTCCTGTAACCCATGAATGCCTAAACAAAAACTTCTTAACCTTGAGGAAGCTAATGGCCATGAGTCTAGACTCTCTCGTGTGCTCCAGGGGTCATAGTAATTAACCACGAACGCGGTCCAACTTATATTTTTAAAAATGTTGAAATGTTTTTTTTTAAAAATTAATAATTTTTTAATGTTTTTGAATTGTTTTGATATGTTAATATTAAAAATAATTTTTAAAAAATAAAAAAAATTATTATTTTAATATATTTCTAAATAAAAAACACTTTAAAAAATAATTACAACCATATTTTTACACAATCTATTAGACATTGACGCTGGTTTTCTATCCGAGCACAAGAAACGCTGGAAACAATCCCCCGTGAACATGTAAGAAATCGAACTAGTATGAAATTCTTTGTGGTCAAATTCTTATAATTGACGATTCCAGCACCAGAGGTAACAAAACGTAGCCTGTTTCTCCTAGGGTTATAAATTGAACCAGCAATAAATATTACACCGCCGATTATCATCTGGGGCACCATTCTTAGGCATTGTCAACCAATAAATGGGCTAAAAGCCTAATATTATAGGAATTTATTAGTTAATTTAGCGCACGATGATAGGTTTATTAGAGCTTTTATTTTCATGATTATAAATACTCTTTGTAAAAATAAAATATTCAGACTTGATAATACTATTGTTGTCCAATTTATTTAGCTTGTGAAAGAGATTTTTGTATTTGTTTTTTCTCTAATGAATTAAATTGACTTATAAAAAATTAACTGACTTCATGACATCTTCATTATACTTCTCATTCATAAATCGATATTTGTAGGGTGAGGGTTATTATTCCAATATTGCTAGTGTCTTGGAACATGTTTTTATTGTGTCACTCTCTTATTAAACATATTTCGGCTTTCCAAGATTTATTGTTAATCTTGTCGTGAGTTGCGTGATCATGAGGTTCACATCAAAATCAACCTAATTTAACTCCTCAAACAAGTGATTCATGTCATGGACTCTAGTAAGTTTAATAAAAAAAATTAAACTATTTTTTAATTAATTCATAAAACAAAGATTGATGCTCAAAATCTTAAGCTCCATGCTCCAGCCATATATCAAGATGTTTATTTAAAATTATGATAACCTCATAAAAAGTAAACCAAAACAAAGTATGAAGACCAATTCAAATCAACTAAATGTTAAATGATGAAATTGAAAAGAAAAATAAAAACAGGCTAAAAAATTCAATAAATACTCAATGTTGAAGGAAAAAATTATTAAAAAAATAAAGAAAGACTTGTGCCTTTAAAAAACATCATGGCGCATAAACCTTCTACCCTAGACTCGTGCTAGTTTTTCTTCCTCATAATCGAATGACTCTTCATCCTCTACCTTTTTTTTTAATAGGCGACATTTGCTATAGTGGTGGTAAGCGACTTGTCACCACTTAAACCTCCTTTTTAAAATCCATTAACTATTGTGGTGATCGGAAAATCAAGAAAAGAAAATCACTAAAAAAAAATCAACCACATAAAAAAAATCTAAAAGAACCTTGGTGTACTTTTTAGGCATCTTTGTAGTTAAAAAAACACTATCATCAAATTTTTCTTGTGAAATGGAACTCATTGACACCAAAACCAGTTTTCTTTTCACTATAATATGGACAAATTGATAAAATTCTCTCTTTTTATAATTTTCAAGTGACTTTCTTTCTCCTCTCTCAAATCCAAGAATTGAAATGTTAAGAAAAAGAATTTTCAAACCAGGATTAAAATTCCAACAATTACGTGGACTATAGAGAACTAAACATCTTTTGTTTTGTTTTTTTCTAAATATGATATTAGTCATAGAATTTCTCCTTATTTTATTCTTTGGTCATCTTTTGTTTTTTTTTTCTTAACAAAGTTTTAAAAATTGATCATTAATTTGGACATTGAAGGCTACAATTTTTTTTAAAAAATTTGAGGATAAAATTAAAAATTATAGATATTATGGATTGTTGTAGTAATTTATCTTTTTGTTTTAGTATATTTTATATAGAGGGCTATAGTTTTTTTTAAAAAAAAAGTTTAAGGATAAAATTAAAAATAAAATAGATATTGTGGATTGTTGTAGTAATTTACCTATTTTTTAGTATATATTATAATGGTCATTTTATTTTCTACATTATTTATTTTTTATTACATTGAAAAACAAGATTTCTTTTTATATACTTTTTAAAAGCAAGAAATCTATTTTCATTACATACAAAGAATGCCCTATGATAATCTTACTTACTTGTATGTATTGAGAATTGATTTCTTTTTGTACGCATGTGTTCGTATGTGTGTGTCTAAGAAACTCTAAAACCTGTGGGCATTTCGTTGTAGCTAAAAACACTATGGAGTCTCTCACATTATCACCATTGACTCACTGTTCAATTTTTTTTTTATCCTAGAACTTTTTTTTATGATTTCACCTTTTTGTGATCAAATTAAAGGACAATTGCTTCAAATCGTTGAGGAAGGGCAAGATTGAAAGCATGAGACCAAAGTGAAAAGGTACAGAAAATAGGTGATGGTTTTAAAATTTGGTCAAGAAGTTTAGTTTGGTCCTCATACTTTTAGAATTATAAATTGTTTATCCCTAAATATTTCTAAAATCCATGATTGGTTCCAAAAATAATTTTCAATATTTTTCAATTTCTAGTTTAAGAGATAAAAGAGAAAGTGATTAAATTCTAATGGTAACGTGAAGCTCTCGATTGACACCGATTTCAGCTATGAAAAATATTTATTTTGGTGTCAATGAGTTTGTTTTGATGAGGGGGGTTTATCCTATGTATTCTTTAACCTTCTCCTTGCCTGAAAATGGTATATCTGAGCTTGGAATGTTTTTGGGTTTCGGGTTGATTTTAGGTTTTTTAGGTCATAAATAGGTTTGTTGATACACTCATATTATTCTATATTTTTTTACTTTATTCTTAGTCTTTTATAGATATTTAATATTTTATAGTAGCCCATTTAATTATTTTTTTGCTTAATAATGCTAAGGAAACAAAGTGTAAAAATGAGCTAAATAAAATATTTTTAGCATAATTTCAAGTAAAAAACTAGAAAGAGCATATTAGAACAAGTCATTGGAGCTAAAAAAATTCAAATCCTAATTGCATTAGAAATCCAACATGAACAAGGAACCTAGTGGGATTAGGATTGATCGAACCAAACCTAACAGATTGGAGCTGTGTACTTTTTAGACCATGTTTGAAGATATAAACGGAATTTTCATTCAATTCTAGTTGGGCAAAAAAATAGACATCTCAAACTTTTTGTCTATCATCTAGATAAGATAGAACAACATCCTTGAATTCATGCTTGAATTATGAAAGCAAACTAGTATAAGTCTAGCCCATCTTTTTATGTTGGGATGATAACATGGCAACTTATTAATGGCATGGAAAGGATTCCACATGACCAAGAAACCTCTTTAGAAGGTCGAAGTAAATGCACAAGCCATTACGATCAAATTAATATAATAAAACCTTAAATAATATAATTAGAAATTAGTTATTAACGATGAAACTACTTCACCTCCTCAATTCCATATAACCGATCCTAATTTCTAAAGAATAAGGGGAATCACATTTAGGAATAGAAGAATACAATGAGGGATTCTATTGTTTTTAAAATTATATATTTTTTTATCTTTTCTGAATTTGTAACAAGCTTAGTTTTTATTTTATTCTGAGAGGTTAGTACTCTTGGATCTTAAATAATCATGAGGACCTGTGTTTAAAAATATTCTATATATGATTATGATACATGAGTATCTTATGTTTTTTTAGGATTAAACTTAATAATTGATGACCTGAATTTTATATAATGTGCAATATATGTTTTTTGTTTTAAGTTCATTGCTAGTTAATTAATTTATATTGGATGTTTGACTCATTAACTTAAGTAGTAGGAATATATAATTTTCAAAACTTTTTTTGATTAAATGTTACTTGAAAAACATAAAATTGATTAAATTAACTCTCCATGTGTTTTAATTATCATGAATCAATCACACTTATCTTGATCTTATTATTACCATTTAATTAAATCTTGCATGTAATGAAAGTTATTATATGATTATAGGTAATTAATGCATGAATGTTAGGTTAACTAAAAAGTAAAGATAGGTAGAAAAACTTGTTGTTTTTTATAGTTGATTTATTTATTATCACAAACAGATTAAAAAATACATATAAACTCAATGATTGATGTTTAATTATCCTTGAGGAATACTTATTATGAAAAATATTTTTTATTTTTATTTTTGTTTTTATATTTTACTGATTTGCCTCTTATCTTTTAAAATTGATTCCTTTTGTTTTATTAGCCTTTTAACTTGTTTTCGTTAGTTTAAATCCTAAACAAAACCTCAATTTTAGTTCCTTTCAGAATATATGTGTGTTTAGATTTAAAAATTACATCTTTATTTGGTTTACTTTAATTTAAACTTAAGTAGATTGTCTTGATTGAATAATTAGGTTTTAATACTCTTATCTCTATGAGATGACATGTTTACTTTCTATATTACAAATAATTAATTTTAAGATTTTAAATTTGCATGACTACGACACTCGTTATTTATCATGGTGTATATGGTGTTTTGAATAAAAAATAGGTTGAAAATTAAATTTTTAGAAAAAAATCTAAAACTCGAATTTCTAGAGACGTATGGTGGCTGGAAATTAAGCTAGCAGATAATAGATCATATGCATCATTTTTTTTTATAAATTAAAAGGTGGATGACATAGCTCTATAATATTTGGAAAAAAAAGCATGGCTTGCATGCGAGCTATGCCTTTTTTATGGGCTAGACGGGTAGGCAGAGCTACATTCTTAGCCTTTTTTTTAATTAATGTGTTTTCGATCTCTTAAACTTAAAAAAAATTAAATCATTTCATCATTTGGTTGTTTTTAAATATTTTTTTTTATTTGACTTGAAAAAAAGCCTCCTTTTGTTATTAAATTTTATAAAAATTAGAGTTGTTTTTTTTAGTCCTACGTGCCACCTCTATTTTTTCTTATGAAAAAAAATTATTTTTGTTTGATGTTAAAAAAAGTTCAATACACCATCATATTTAATAAAATGAAAAATAATATTGGAAATAAAAAGTTGTTAAATCCATTAGGGTGCATGACCTAGGTTAACTCGAGTTTTCTTTTCTTTTTTTTTTGAATCGAATATTTTTATTTTTATCCTTCAACATTGAATTGATTGAACATTTTAATTTATTCATGTTTGTTTTTTATATGGTTATTTCTTCTCATGACCCGAGTCACATATTTAACTGATTAACGCGGATTTACCCACATCGATATAATATTTTGTTATCTCAATACTTTTATAAGAAAAAAATATCATCCAATATATGTAAGATTTTGAATTCATGATTATTTCTTTTCTCTTAGAAAATACATTTATGATGCTTGGATATTCTTTTTTGGAGTTTGAAAAAAAGATTAATCTTACCCTTTTTTGTGTTTATTATTATTATTATTATTATTATGCAATTCAATAAAAAAAATTGATTCTAACAAACAAGGTTATTCAACATAATTAGTCCCACACGCAACCTTTATTTTTATTTTTTAAAAATATTGTTTGGTGTAAAAAAAAAACCTCATGCATATGGTTGGTGTATAATTAAATTAAAAATAATTTTGGGAATAAGAAGTTGTTAAATCTGATAGAGTGCAGACTCGTATTAAGAGTTTAACAAATTAACCCCGATTAACTAATGTTTTTTTTTTGCCATATTTCAAATTTGATATTTTTATTTTCAATTTCATAATTTAACTTTTTTGCATTTACAATAAAATATTGTGTTGAAAGAGCGTGTTTTTTGTTGAAAAACTTATCTGGCTGATGGCAAAGCACGAGTTAAATTTCTAGTATTAACAAAATCTAAAAGGTGTGGGGTTTTCACTAAAGAAATCCATAATGGAAACCCCATTTTGCCCTTCAAAAACAGAACCAATTTATTATTAGGTGTAATTCAATAATTTAACAAAAGTTTATTTGTCATTGCCAAATTTAAAATGAACAATTTAGTATTTTCATTTTTAAAATGACTATTCTACCATTGGATTAATTTTTTAAAATAAGTTGACGTGCATGGATATTTTTGTATTTTGAATTTCTTAGAAATAATAAAATGACTTAAATGCTCTTCAAGGTTGACTTTTCTTTAGTATAAATGTCCTCCAAGGTTGATTTCTCTTTAGCTTAAATCTAGGGGTATTTTTGTATTTTTGCTTGGGTGTTTTTGTTATTATCATATTGGTTTAAGAGTAAATTTGTAATTTAAAAAATATAAATTTTATTAAAACAAATGTGGCACATTTCAGTGTGTCGACCTTTGCACCCTTCAGGTGGCGTGTATGAAATTGTCTAATTACCAAACACCATTATTCACAACAACATTGAAATTGTCTTGATGTCCCCTCTATGATGAAACGGTGTGTGTGGCTAACAATCATCCGATTTGGCATCAATGCTTTTTTTTCTCTCTCCTTCTTAATTTTCCCGCATTTCTTTTCAAAGTTTCAAAGTATCCCTTTAATTTTTTATTCCATTATATTTGGTCCTTGTTTTTTGTATTATTATTTTTTTATTTGGAATAATTTATAAAATTATAATTCTTTTTCAATTTCCTCCCTTTTAATTTTTTCTTATTTCAAATTTGATCCTCATTCTTTTGATTGCTATTTGTTTTATTTGAGATAAGTTTTAAAATTATTTTTTTTACAATTTCATCCTCTTAAAAAAAAATTTCTATTAAATTTGATCTTCATTCGTTTTTATTTCTATTTTATTCACTTTGACAATTTCTTTAAATTGTTTTTTTCCCCGATTTCATCCTTAAACGATAATTTGGTTGGGAATTGTGTTTCTTAATTGATTGAAGGTCTAGAATTTCACAAGTTATGAGTTTTAGAGATCAACCAAATTTTAAGAGGTTTGTTCGAGTTTTTTTTTCTTCTTTTTTTAAGATAAGTTTTTTTTTTCAGTTTCAAACTTTAACCTTTATTTAATTGAAAATTGAGCTTTGTTGTTTTTATTTATTTGCTTTATGTAGAATTTGTCACTACTTTTGAAAATGATTCGAGTTACCCCAGTTTTTTTTATTTGTGGTTCTTTGTTGAGTTTACTTTGATAAATCTTTTAAATTGATATATTTTTTTTATTTTATCTTTTAACATTAAATTGACTGAGAATTAATTTTTCTTTTCAATTTCAATCCTCAAGGTGGAGTTTTTTGATATTTGGCTTCATGATTTTCTTCAATTTTCTTTTTATTCATTTATCTCGATGCCATCACTTAAACCGCAGGTATGACGGGTTAGCTTGAATTGACTCAAGTTTTTTTTTAGGATTGTTTTTTAATTTAATTTGTTACATTCAGTCCTTAAACATTAAACATTGGGTTGTTTTGATCTTGAATGCCATAATCTTTTTCAATTTGCCTTGTAATTATCTGTCTTATTAGGATTTATAAAAAAATAAAAGCTCATGTGCGTGGATTGTTTTAAAATAAAATATCTTGATCTATATTTATATTTTGAGTTTTCTAGTTATATCTTGAGTTATCATTAATGACTTTTTTTTATTTATTAATATAAATGATTTTTAATTTATTTAATTAGATACATATATAAGTTTTTTAATATGCATTTAAAATTTTTATATAAAAAAAGTTGGAAAAATCGGCATATTTATATTTTTTTATTAAAAAAATTGGTCTATGTCAAAGTGTATTTCAGGTGTGTTTGGAGACACGGTGGAAATCGCGTTTCTAAAAATTTTAAATTTTTATTTTGCTTAAAATAATTTTTTTAATATTTTCATATTGTTTTGATATGTTAAATATTAAAAATAATTTTTTAAAATAAAAAATTTTATTTTAATATATTTTTAAGTAAAAACACTTTAAACCATCACCGTTATCACAATTTCAAATATCAAATTGCTTTTACAGATAAATCTTGATGGAACTCTCTATTTTTCTAATATTTAAAAATATATTTTTTAATGGTGTTAAAAAAACAAAATTTTAAATATACAGTAGTAGATTATAAAATAAAACAAACTTTTATAAATAAATTACACTCTCTCCTAAAATCCAGTAATCCCAATACTTGGACAATCATTTCTTACAAAACCAAACATACCCTGATGGCCCTCTCCTTCAAAATCACAGAACTCAATCCCCTAAACCCCAACAAAATCCCCAATTCCTCTCAAACCCTAAAACCCCGTTATCCCTCTCTCAACTTCTCCAAATCCAATACCAAACCCAAATCAACGGCCATGAAAGCCCTCTTCTCCACCGCCAAGCTCATCACTTCAACAACTAAACCAAAACCCTCTTTTCTTTTGACCCCAAAAATCTCAACCACTAGAGCTTACAGTCTAATCCCAATGGTCATCGAACACTCATCAAGAGGAGAAAGAGCTTATGATATATTTTCTAGGCTTTTAAAAGAGAGAATTGTTTGTATTAATGGTCCAATCGATGATGATACTTCTCATGTTGTTGTTGCTCAGCTTTTGTTTCTTGAGTCTGAGAATCCTTCTAAGCCTATTCATATGTATCTGAATTCTCCTGGTGGACAAGTCACTGCAGGTGACTTGATACTTAAACGTGATACAGTTTTGATTTTTCGAGATGGGTTTTGTTTTGGTTTTTGATTTGGGTTTAGTGAGTGTTTCTTGGTTTGTGGGGGCGGGGTGGGGGTAATCTTGGTGTTTAGTTGCAAAGTTTTGATTTATTTTTTTGAATTGCTGTGAATTGATTGGTATGGGTTTTGATTTGGTCTTTGTTTAGAGTGTTTGTCTGTATTGGATTTTTTTACATTTTAGTGTGATAGATTCATTTTGAGTAATATTGTGATGCATTTTAACATGGATTTCGTAGGATTTTGATTCTGTTACAAAAGTCTGATATTTGGATTATTGTGGATTAATTTGGAAATTTTGAGCTGTAGATGCCTGATTTTGTTAATAAGCGAGGAGTTTGTGATTATGCCTTGATCATTGAGATGGAGGTTGTGCAGAAATGGAAGTAATTGAGGTGTTTAGTTAGATGAGATTGGGATTTGGGGCATTTTGTGAATCATGGAGGCCATACATGTGCTTTAGGATGTTGGTGGCTAATAGTTCTTTATCTGGTCCTGTGGAAGAAAATGGAAGCATACGGTAAAATGCTATGTAAATTTTTGATGGACCAGTTTAGCTTCAATGATATATGTTTGATAGATTGAATTGATCTTCAAAAAAGTGTAATTGGGCTTTTAGGCTCTTTGTTGAGTGGTTAATAGGGTTAGTGAAATGGCTGACTCATTTTTTGGGTTCAATTTAGTGGGCGTTGCTAAGTGAATGTAATCATTCCTGATTTCTTGGATGAAGGGGGTGACGGTAAACAGTAGTCAGATATTATAATTGGACAGGATAGCAGGTCATTTTTTGGGTGTACACTTTATTTGTTTGCTTTACAGTGTCCATAAAGAAAAGAATTGTGATAGTCAAGAGCTTGTTTCTGGGTAATTGCTAATATTTGAAAAACCATTGAAAGTTGTATTATCCACTGGAGAAAGATTCTTGATGTGCTGTTGGATGTGCTCAACTGAACGATTCAACACTATATGATGCCGGCACAGCCTTTCTTATTGAAGCCAATTAGTTTTGTATCATCATTCAACTTATTTGTCTCAAGGTTCTTATGGTTATGGTTGTACAGAAGATATTGAAATTATTTGCATCCTGTCTATAGATTTATGTGCAAGTACATGGTTTTGTTGAGGTCACTGCAAGAGCAGTTGAAAGGGACAAAATTTTACTGTTTGCAAATCCTGAAGTAAATGAATATTATCAATTCATGTGTTTTCATTTCCCCTTAAATCCCTCCCTTGTGAGAAAGAACTGTTGAATTCCTTCTTAGAATGCTCTGTTAATGTTTGTAATGCAATAATATGCAAATGCCAATCACTCTAAGACATGCAGCACATGCCGATGACTAGTTATTTTTCTCAAGTATTCTTGTCTCTGGCGCCTTTCAATTTTGAAGTTAAAAGTAGTCTTGACTATGATGCATATCATTAAGAGCATAAAAAGCAAAAGGACGAAGATTGTGTTGAAAAGCGGAAGATCAAACATTGATAACTAATTGGACTCGTTCAATTTAATTACAACCGGTTGACAATTCTATCTAGACATGGCAATGAAGAAATACTGTATGCCATCCAACTTTACAATAGACTATAACTGTTTTCTTATAGCAGGTCTATGCTGTTATATGTTGTATTGGATTACCTGTAGTGGAATCTAGTTTTATGCATTTGTCGATTTAATTTTGCCTGGATTATGTATCTTGTTTAAATATTTTAAGTTTCAAGTCAGTTAATCTTTTAAGGCATGGTTGAGGTTATAATGTCAATTGTTGTGCTGTTTTATGCAGGCCTTGCCATTTATGATACAATGCAGTACATAAGGTCTCCAGTTACTACCATTTGTTTGGGTCAGGCTGCATCTATGGCTTCCCTCCTCTTGGCTGCCGGGGCTAAGGGCGAGAGGAAGGCACTACCAAATGCAACAATCATGATTCATCAGCCATCAGGTGGGTACAGCGGACAGGCAAAGGACATGACAATTCACACAAAGCAGATAGTTCGGGTCTGGGATGCTCTGAATCAATTGTACTGCAAACATACAGGGCAGCCACTTGATGTAATTCAGAAGAATATGGATAGAGATTATTTTATGACCCCTGAAGAGGCAAAGGAATTTGGAATTATTGATGATGTGATTGATCAAAGACCCATGACTTTGGTGACTGATGCTGTTGACGATGAAGGCAAACAAAAGGATTCAAGCTAGGACTAGAGGGTAAGATCTCAGAAGAAAGGCATTGCAGTCATGTTTTTTTGTTGAAACTTTTCCTGATTTATCTGATTTTACATTTCTGGATTTTGTTGATTCTGAAATATGCTAGGTTCTTTGTTTATCATGATTCCTGTTTTTGTGTTTGGATTCGGTGACAAAAGAAGTTAGTTAAATGGCTATTTTAGCTTTTAGGTACATAAATCTTGAGGAATTCAATTTTCTCCAGTATTTGATGTGCATAGAATGATCTTAAATAATCTTGTGCTTGACTGGTCATGGAAGCTACCAATTCTTGTTGCATCTCTCTCTCTCTCTCTCCCTCTCTCTGTTGCATCTCTCTCTCTCTTCCTCTTCCACAGTTTCTGTCACACCTGTTTTTCTTGGCTTTGTTATGGTGCATTTTTCACACTCATCCATCATTCTCACATAAATTTAGATCATTGGTTATATGAACCAGAAGATAAGCTTTTCAAATATGAACGTATTATGCCACAGAAGTTCGAATGTGATGCCAGTTCTCTGAGTTCAGCATTAGATGATTAGGGAATCACGGATCTAGTATGAAGAACCAGGTCCTACTAGCAATTCTTTTTGTGGCTGTTCACTAGAATGCTCAGGGCTATATCATAAAGTCCGTTGGGGTCAGTCAGTTAGCTGATTTCATAATAGAAGGGTTGGCTCTTGTTACCAAGACATATTGAACTTTCTAATGAACCGATAAAAAGAAAAAAAACCATATCATCTCTATAAAGAAAGATGAAAAGTATGCAGGCAATACGCACACATGCATTGGTGAATAAATATATGATGAATTAATGGAGTAAAGTTTGATGGATTAGCCTTCTTTGATCGCTAATTTCAAGGATTAGTTTGAATGATTAAGGATAGAGTTCGCTTCTTTATGGTTATCCGTTCAAGTTTATGATCTAGCTGAATACACCGTGGCAAATTGTTCGTAACCTTATTCATGTTGTGCCATTTGTTAGAATTAGACTATTCCTCGACATAAATTCTTAAGAGAAAAGGTTTGTTTGTTAGATTTTGGTTCATGTATGTAGTAAGTTGATTCTCCATGTTGTCATGTTCATTTCGAATCTAATGAAAATCTTGATGTTTTATAAATTTAAGGATTAAAATGAGGATATCCTGTAAAAAATTGGACTTAATTTTGATGTGATGGATGCCCACCTAAAAACAAGGAATTTTTTTATAAATTTCATGCTGCTTAGATAGCAACTATTGATATTTTTGTGCTAGTTTGATATTATGATGCATGATATGTTTTTTGCTTGAAAATAAATTTAAATAATTTTTTTTTATATTTTTGACATTAGCTTTGTTGCACTTGACATCGAAACGTCCTTAAAAATAATTCAATGAAAAGAACAGATTCTGACATCTTGTTCTTTGATGGGAAAAAAGATGGTGTTAAGGAGTCGCCACCTAATATTATGGTCACTAGAAATCCTAACTAATCCACAAAGATTCTATGGTACGAGACTAGTTATATAAAATGAAAGATATTATCATCTCTTAAATGTACTGCAAAAGGCAGATTGAATTGTTGGTTTTGTCTTAAATTGCTAAGAGTTTGTTGGTTTATGTTATGATGGTTTGCTTGTAATATTTCTGACTCTTACGTTAGTGAATATTCAATTACAGATACTTCCAACTCTGGCGTTGGTAAATATTACGTAGCAAAAAATCAAATAAAAACGAATAGTATTCCTGACTCTGGTGTCAGTGAATAAACCAATAAAATGAATTTAAATCTATGTATGAATATTTTTGTTATTTTTTAAAAAAGTATCATACATCTGATTTGTATTTCACATTAAAAATTCATCGATTAATTACACATTGAAATACTAACAAAAAAAAAATGAGGGACTTACAAATAAATTCAAAAGGGTTCATGAATATTTTTAGAATTTTTTAATATAAAAAAAGAATAAGGTAAATGGGATTGGCCCGGACTTGAGGCCCAACCCAGTTTTTTTATTTTTTTTGGGTTGGGATTAACTTAGTCTGAATAAGCTATGCTTTACCCAATGGCCAGCCCAGTTTCTAATCTAAGCTAGTGACTCGGTTAGTCACTGTGCATGCATGCGTGAATTACCCACGCATGCTTTGACAGAGTAATTATTTGCCTTTGTAACTACTGAATTTGCAAAGTAGGGAAACGGAAGAAGGGCGTACCTGGAGCTGCTGCCTGAAGACGAAGATGACGGCGAGGGGGAGTTGGTTAACCAATGTTCCCC
>Ga0325400_1002159_pt1 | contig 17024 bp, 6 predicted proteins | sample PopdelMetagenome_2_FD_205662 | JGI IMG/M metagenome (GOLD analysis project Ga0325400, IMG submission 205662) | Populus deltoides microbial communities from Bellville, Georgia, United States - Xylem-PdKOR-R1 | ecosystem: Host-associated > Plants > Phyllosphere > Stem > Wood/Secondary xylem... | reverse complement strand
AATAATTTCAGGTATAGTTTTAAAACTCGGCTCGGTCCAGCTGATCAACCCAGCTAACCCGGCACTAGAACCAGGCCGGGTTAATGAATAAACCGGTTAGGAATTTGACCCAGCAAAACCCGGTCAACCCGGGACTCGATCAACCTAGATAAACAGGAATTTGACCCAGCAAAACCCGGTCAACCCAGGACTCGATCAACCTAGATAAACCCGGGTGTGACCCGGTTGTGTTTTCTTTTATATATATATATATATATATATATATATATATATATATATATATATAAAACGTCACCGTTACAAACCTTTTAAACTATGAAGAGTTGAAGACAAAAAACTAATCTCTTCAATCTTCAAACCTATATGATCCGTTGCAAAGAAGAGTAGAGGAATTTAAGTTCAAGGGAAGCTTGTTACTTGTTTGGCTCTTTTTAGTTCAGATGTATGAATCAAGGTAAGATTAAGTAGTTGTTATCTCTTTAATTTTTTGTTCTTCATCTGGGAAAGGTATTAGTAACTCCCTGGATTAGGGCAATGACTCTATCTCTCACCTTCTCTTCCGTTGCTATCAAATAGAAGATTAAAATTCTGGTTTGAGAATGAAAATGATATGGAATAAGAGAGGAAATTGTGCGGTTTTATTTACTATTGCAAAACCAAGAATTAAGGCCATGCAATTTTACTTTTTACAAGAAAAAAAAAAAAACCAAAGAGCAACAAATAACCAAGTTTGTTTGAGGGAGGGGTATGGGTTGTGTCTACAACTTGCATACCTTTATTGGTTTGTAGCAGCATCAAACACCAGCCTTCTAATTTTTCAGGTGCATCCAGCATTGGTTCCAAACAAAAAGGTGAGATGGAGCTTTTCCAATTGCAGTTTGAAGAATGTAGTTTTTCATGTGGAGCATGAGAAGCATTTGTGTTTATTTGTGTATGATTCTGAGTCCAGGTAGATGCAGAGCAACTGCTATCTTTCTTTGGCAGCCACAAGGAGGATTTTAATTTTTCTTCGCCACTGCAATCACAGATCTATGTATAGAATTACCTTTCAGTTGAAGAGGATCTGACAGAGTTTGCAGACTCATTACTTGTTAATCCAGACGAATATGGCACTGAAAATGTTACACTATATCTCCCAAATGACCATAGCTTACCAAGGTCATCAAGGAAAGCTTATGCCGAGGATAGCAATGACAAAACAACTTATTATGCCTATAGAGAGGTAATAAATAATCTCCAATGACCATTTGTAGCAATGCTTGATTCTCTTAATAATTATTTAAAAGAATGCTAATGGAAGCATTGGAGTAATATGCAACTTACTCATTATTTCAATGCCACTAAGGACATTCTTTTTAGAGTCGTGAAAGACCTTCAAGTGAAATGAAATTTTATGTTTTACTGAATTCATTCATAGGTCAACCATTCTAGATTTGCTGCATTTCTAGGCTAGGAATCATTTTGTATTTCATGTGTAATCTTTGAGGACACTTAAAAATTTAACTTGTCCGTTCATATCTTTATGACAATCTGCAAACTTGTATGGCCAACATTTTCAAGTCCTTAACTATGAAGAAATCAATAATTAAAAAGCCAACAAGATTGATCACTTCTTTTAGCAGTCTATCTTCAACATGTGTAAGTTGTGGGGTTTTGGGATTTATGCTTTTTGACTTTTCCAGCTGTTAGTTTTCTTATACTCATCCAGCTCTATCTCCCGTAAGTTTCATGCTTATTGTAAGCATGCAACTATTTGCTCCTAAACTAGTTAGGTGTTGCATTGTAAGATTTTATAAGTCTTGTAGTGGAATTCTTTTTTTTTTTTATTAACCCGGGTCAACCCATCTAACTCGTGACCTGATCATTATACCAAATTGATCACCGGGTCGAGTTTAAAAACTATGGTCTTAGGCCTGTGCTGATGTTTCTTTTATTATTATAATTAGTATTATTTATTTTATATATCGATACTGGCATGTTGTGCATGATTTTTCTTGTTTTTAATTTCTTTATAAGATCAAATTTATGAAACATCACCTTACAATTCGATATTTCAATTGCTGGTAATTGGATTTTTGAAATCTTCTTAAAATAATAGGGTTAAAACAAGTTACTCTCATGAAAATATTATATTATAATAGATTTGGATTATCGAGACAACTATATTAACCTAACAATTAACTAATAACTATGCTATTTAGAAATTTTCTCAATTACAATTTTTTCAACTAGATAGGTGTTATGTGTTATGTTGTAGGTTAATATATATAAGATGTTCAGGTGACACCTTTATTTTTAAAAAAGATATGAAAAAATTGAGACCTAAATAATTGACTTGATTGGATTCAATAAACTCAGTTGATTTAATAATATGATTAAAAAAAATATCGTCAATAAATAAAATAAACAAAAAACATTGATGATAATTAATTATGAAAATAAACTGTCAATATCAAATTCGAGAGGAGAAGAAAGAAAACCTTTGTTGAACAGTCATCATCACTCTGTCATGGACACCGCCACACCATCAAAAAGAGTTCATCGAGACAATTTTAACACTACTACAAAATGTTGCACGACAATGCCGAAAGAGGTCTCATATACCGTCAAAGAAAAGAACGTCTCGTGCTTATATTGAATCAATTAATTTAATTTAATTTAATTCAAAAACAACATTTTAAAAAAAGCTAAATTTAATATAATTTAACAAGATAACCCTGATCATTTTAAAAATCAGTGAAAAATCCTATAGAAAGCAAATAAAAAATAATAGAGGAGCCCAATCTCTAATTAAATAAATGTTAAAGGATGAAATTAAAAAAATACAAGTTTATAAAAAGAGGAAAAAAAAAACCAAGTAGACCTTATTGAATCTCCTAAACCTAGGTTAATCTCCAAACTAGAAACCCTAGACCGTCCTTAATCAAGAAGCTCAATTTTACACCAATTTAATATTGAAGGATGAAACCAAAAAACAAATAGCAACTTAAAAAATTTGACAAAGAAAAAAAATTGCAATAAAAAAATAAGGGTCAAAACCTGATAGGAAAAAACCCTGAAGGTAGATGAAATCATAAAAAAAAAAATTAATATTTTTCTCAAATAAAACAAATAATAATCAAACGAATAAAGATCAATTCTAACAGATAAAAAAATAAAGGATAAAATTAAAAAAATCTAATTTTATAAATTATTTCAAATAAAATAAATAGTAATCAAAAGAACAATGACCAAATGTGAAGAAAACAAATTGAATGGCTACTCCGAAAATTTGGAAGGTTAGGCATAAAATTGTGGAGGAGAGAGAAAATAAAAGAAAAAATAAAAGGTCGTTGACATCAAACCAGAGATTAGTAACTCACACGCATCATCTAGGGATGGAGGGGTCACTGAGATGATTGGACGTCATCATAGAAGCCATCATTTGGTCGTCGAACACCTCCTCACGCATCACTAGAATGACACAGCCACAACTTAAGTGTCCATGCATGCAATGCACGTGTCAGTCACTTTTTTAATATAATATTTAATTTTTTTTTAAATACCTAAGTGTCCATTAGTCTACTTGATTAGAACCAAAAAACCAAAATAAAAATACAATAAAGCCCTTGGATGTGAGTTAAAGAAATTTTATTTTTAAGAGTAATTTAGTCATTTAACTATATTTTAAAAAGTGAAAATACAAAAAGCTCCTGGATGGTAGTTTATTTTTATTTTTTATTTTTGCTTTTAAATGTACTTTAGTTATTTGACTATGCTTTAAAAATGTTAAAATGTTGATTTGTCTCCTATTTATATGATAATAACTAATGAAAATGATTGTATTATTTCCAATAGGTAGTTCATTGTTTTATTTAGAATAGAAAAATAATCATTATACTGCTTAAATCTAAGTAATGCATCTTGATCTAAAAGACTCAATCATGTTAGTTTTGTTTTTTTAATTACTAAAATGGTTGAAACAACCTTTTTTCTGGCACCACAAACCAACGTATGATAAAAAAAAGAAATTGAAAACTGTACAAAAAGAAAATAACCTCACAAGGAGTAAGAAAATCAGATAAATAGTAAAATAAAACTAAAACACATCAGATTTATAGTACTAGATCCAAAATAATTATATACAAAATATGATAAATAAAAAACAATGTTGTTGCCGTTAATAAATCATCTTTATGTGCTCATAAAAAGGATAGTGCTTCTAAGAGAAAGAAAGGGAGGAAAACAAAGATGATAAAAGGATAATCTTTAGAGAGAGAGAGAGTAGAAGAGGAAATTAAAAAAAATCTATAAATCTAAGTTAATAACGATATTTTAGTATTTAATTATTATTATTTAAGAAAATTCTAATGATACAAAAACAAGTATACATATGAAGGTATTAATTATCAAAGAATCATCTCAATCCAAAAATTTAAGCTATTAGGTGAGGTTCCAAAATATGATTTATATTATTCTCGAACACACCACTCAAGTAAAAGTCATTTGGGCTTAAAACTTGCACATACCCACATTACCTTTACTTGATTTTTTTTATCAAATATATAGGGATGGTGAGATTCGAACTCGTGACCATTTGGTCATTAAGGCTCTGATACCATGTCAAAGAAACATTTCACTCAATAACTTAAATTTTTATATGAGATCCCAAGATATCATTTATATTATTCTCTAACATTAATGAATAAAAAATAACTATCTAAGTAAAGTCATAAACTTTATAAAAAAAAATTATTCTATCAAAATGTTCTTTTTATCAAGTTTAATTTTATTAAGATTCTCGTCATTAATTCTAGAAAAGTCTGGATACCTTTAAATATTGTTTTTTTTTTATTTAAGCATAATAAAGAATAATGATATGTCATATTTTATCACTAGTGATTAATATTATAGATAGTTTGGCTAAGGAAACAATTAATTTTACAAAGAAATTATTGAGTAGAAAACTAATTGCATGAAATATGTGTATTTATTTCACAATATTTTCTTTTTCTAACTGTGTTGCACGTGATCTAAACAGTAACATATGTGTATATATTTCACAGCACTCCAAGGCTTGTTCTTTCTTCTTCTTTTTTTTTTTTTTTTTAATCACTTTACAACCATACTTTTTAAATATTACACTTTTCATCCTAGTCAAAGCTGATTTTTAAAATAAATGAATTGGCATTATTAATATTGCTCTCATATATATTAAAGCAATGTAATTAATCACGACCACACATCGCATTTTCTCTCCTCATCTTCAACTTCTCTCCTCTCCGTCTCCTAATCTATCTTTCAGACACAAAATTAAAAAGAAAAACCCTAAACACAAATCAATCTGTAAAGAAAAAGTCAAAGAAAGATTTACCTTAACATGTCACATTCTCTCATCTCCTTTCTCACACACTCTCTCTTGTTGTTGGCATTGATTTCTTCGAGGAACTTAACAATAAAAGGCAAGTTTGAATTGTTTTCATCAATAAACGAGATTTCAAAAATGTTAGTGCGTTAAATTATTAGAATATAGATTTTGTTTCCTCGTTTTTTAACAAAAACCTTAACATTATTAGTAGTTAAAAATTGAAAATGGGACCCTGAATCTGTAAGTTGTACTTAAATGGAAAAAAAAAACTCAAATTTAAAAATTAGAGTTATTAGTTTAAAAAACTCTAATTTTTATATTGTTATTCAATTTATATGTAATCATTAAGTAACTTATACAAACCATGCAAGAATCAAAATGCTAGATATATTTGCGCATCATGAGAGTTCATCATATGTCGACAAATATTGGGGCTTTGAATATGTCTTACATAAACATACTATTCATATACAAGCAAGTCTTTGATATGGACTTGTATGGCATTCACATCAAGGTTGATAGAGAAAACAAAATATATGATGATGTTTCGACCTTAACGGTATTAAGTATGCATGAAGGTAAAGTGAACATGCATTTATATATTGATGTTGATCCAATTATTGATCCTGTACAATGCCTTATTCAAGTAATTTTGAAGATGACAAGCAATCAGGAACCAAATATTTTGTTGCTCATGATCTTGAAGTTGAAAAGGTGATATTATATTTTGATGATATTAGTCCTGATAATGATGAAATGGGTTCTGAAATATGTGTTGATATTGATGTTGATAGTGATGATAATGGTTATGATAATGGTAATGTTAAATATTCTAGTAGTGATCCTAATGTTGGTTATAAAATGGGGTCTCAAATAGGTGTTGATAATGATATTTATGGTGATGCTAGAGTTAAGATGGATTATGATGATGAACCAGATGATTATTATATCTTTTCTAATGAAGATGTTTGGTTAAAGATGAGTGGATTGATAGTTTACAAGTTGATTTTTCTACTAGTTAGACATTGAATGATGCTTCTAGTTCTAATAATAACTAGAAGATATGTAGTGACGAAGATGATGTCGATTTAGAAGTTAAAGAACAATCTAGTGATGAGGATAATGAGGATGAAAATGGTAATGAAAGGAAAATGAAAAAGAAGAAGACGAATGTTGATCCAATTGTTGATTTTAGATATAAGAGGTTTAAATTTGAAGTTGATGTATCAATAAAGTTTAAAGAATGTTAAATTTTTTTAGAGATGTATTGTGAGAGTATGAGGTTAAATATGGATATCATGTTAAAAGACATATTAATCAAAAACTTATGGTTGGTGACATATGTATGGGTGATGGTTATGATTAACGTACATATGGTTCTATTGTTCTTGGTAGTCAAATATTCATGATAAAGTCATCGAGGGACAAACACACTTGCATTTGACCTACAACTATAAAAGTTGTAATTTCAACATAGATAACAAAGACATTGCTACCAATAATTAGTGTTGACCCATCTATCTCCAATGAATCACTTTCGATGATTTTGGATGATAAATTTGGTCTTAAGTCATACCATATCCAATTATAGAAAGCTAGGACAAAGGTTAAATAATATGAGAAAGGAACTCATAATGAGTCTTTTAAAAGACTCCACAAATATATCCAGTTATTGAAGCAAAGATCTTATGTATATTTATGGTTTGACCATAATTATAATTCAAATGTGCATTCACTGTTATCAGATCTAAAATTGAGCACATAATCGGCATGTAGGTCAAGGCACTCCTAGGACTGCCTTGCTTATAGCAAGCCTCAGACCTGAACATAATTCTATCCAAAACTATAATAGACACTGATATAATAATCAATCATCCTTATGAAATACTAGATCATAAACACATATATATGTCATCCCAAAAGAATAACCCGAAAACTATTATAATTGTGGAGCTCAAGCTAAGCACAATATAACAATTCATATATATACAATATGGGTAGCAAAATGAGAAAGAAGTGTTAGGCATACCAACTTAAAGTATAAACAAGAACTCCTTCTTAATAAGTAGTATTGGATCAACTAATATACATTATAGATCTGAAAAGATTAAAATGATAAATAAAAAAAAGATAAGTTTCCCACAACTTAGTGAATAAATGATACCAAACATACAAATAAGAGACCGAGTTATAACAAGATTAATTCATTAAGTTCATACATGAAAAAAATATAACTAATAAAACCACTCACACGTAAACATAATTCAAGTTACGTCACTCTTTAAAAGTACTATAAGTAAAATTAGATATAAATATAAGAGTACTACAAGTCAGAAAATCAGATATAAGAATGGTAGAGCATCATAATATATATGTGCAATGGTCTTTTACACAGGCCAGTGTCACCCCCGACTAACTATGGTAATCAAATTTTATTATATGGACATGGGTAACATTGTCTTGTTTGTTAGTGTAGGTATTCTAACTTGTATAACTCTACAATCCATATCAATTTAATATTCTAAAATCACACAATAACAAAAGGTAGATAGTCAACTAACCATATTCATATATAATATTATTCATATTCTTGATTATAGTTATTAATGTTATTTCTATAGTTATATTTGATATTATTTATTTACAATATATAACAACAATCAAATCAAGACAAACATCAACATTCATCAATCGCATAAGAGTAGTATGTGGGGCTTTTAAAGTACCTAAACACGTTTTATCGTAAAATATAATCAATTCTCAATTCAAAATGAAACCATAAAAACATGATAATACACCACAAATAAAGCTTGATTATCTATCAAAATCTATCTTAAAAACTATTATTTATGACCATGGACTAAACTGATTGTTTTTGGAATTTAGTGGTAAAATCCTAATTTTTCAAAATTCAAGTACCAAAACGAAATTACATCATCTTTGACCTATAAACATATTTTCCAAGATTTTAACATGATTTTTTCTATATAATTCTGCAATAATCCCATATATTTTTTCTAATATCCAAATTCCTTAAGTTTTGCTCCAATCATACCAATATTTATCAAATATCAAAATCACATACTAATTATTCATAATCTACCTCAATCCATGTTTATATGCATATATTACAAATTAATTCAATAATCCCTTACTTATCAACTAATCTCATATAAACCCTAATATTTTCAATAACTATATGTTAAGAAAAGAAACTCATAACTATGTTATAAAACACTTACGAAAGAAATAAAGAAAACTTACTCAGAAGATATATATTTTATGGCTGATAGCTAGTATGGGTTATAAGAGAAAGTTGCAAAAATAAAAATGAAGAAAAAGAAGCTCCCGGTCAAATAAGAAGAAAATAAAACAATGAAAAGGTAGGAGAGGTAGCTAAATACACATATGTATATCAAGACTTAGGCATAACTTATGGGTTATAAAAAACATGAACCAAACATAGAAAAAAATAAATTACATGAGATAAGACTTTAAAAAGTTTGAGTCTCACACCCTTTAAAATTTCAACACGTGTATATTTGTTTGAAAATGATGAAGGAAGGCTTTGTTTCTGAATGTAGGTTATTCATTGAAATTGATGGGTGTCATCTCAAAGGTTCATATAGAGGTGTATTGTTGGGTGCAGTTGGTTTGGATGAAAATAATGGGCTATCATGTTACATATTGTGATTCTTAATCCAAACTCTATGTAAATCATCTTTCAATTTCCTCACTTCATCTACTATTCGGCGAACATCATTAACATCATTAACACCTTTTTCCCCTCCTGTAGTTAATTTAATTGCATTCATAAGGTTGCACTAGTCAATGAAGGTACTTTTACATTATTTATCATTGCATCTATAAAATAGCCTTTTTTACTAGCTTTTATTTTTTATATTTTGATTGCAACTCTCTTTCCATATTTCATGCAATTTCTATTCTTGAATTTTAGTTCATCCAAGTTGTACCAACTTTGTATGCTATTAGCACTTGATGGAGATGATGTGATGTTCATAATAATTTTGTATTGTGGTTGTGTTGATTGTGGAATTATGGTGAAAATAAAAAAGGAATTGTTAAGATGTTATTTATAAGTTATGATGAAACTTGGCTGGGTTGCTTTGATGGAAAAGGAAAAATAAAATTTTTTCAGGTTTGATAGGTTTATTTGATGGAATTATGGTGAAAACAATGGAGGATATTTTGGGGAAGATGGTGGCGAGGATGTTAGAATTATTGTTTGCTATTGCATGCTTGAATGTGGCTGAAAACTGTTGCTAAACACTGTAATTTATAGCATTTTTGTAATTGTTGAGATGTTATTTATGATTTATGGTGAAAATTGATTGGGTTGTTTTGATGGAAAAGAAAATGTTAAATTTTTCCAGGTTTGACAGGTTTATTATATATAATTATGATGAAAATGAGGAAGGATATGTTGGGGAAAATGCTGGATTTTTTGCTTAGTAATCCATGCTTGAATGTAGCTAGAAATTGTTACTAAATACTGTAATTTATGGTATTTTTGTAACTAAATGAAAACTACCAATGACTCTTTTCAAAAAAAAAAAAAACTGTTCTAGTTGTATTTTAGTTATTTTTAACCTTTAGGGGTTTTCTAGTCTTTACCCCAAATATAATGGTACTCTTGTAAATAAATATATATTTTTTATTGATTTGTTTTTTGTGCCAACTTCTAAGGATGTAAAATTTTACCAGCCATCAAAATACATGATGGAAAATATAATATTTAAAAGTATGATTGCAAAGTGAAAAAATAAAAATCAAACCTTGGGATGCTAAACGTAATTTTTCCTGTACTCATTTACCTTTTTACTAGAAGCATGTAGGCGTTCTGGCCCATTGAACATGCATGCAACACCATTTTTCTTACATCTCATGTTGAAATAAAAAAATGCCACATTCATCATCATCATCATCATCATCATCATCATCATCATCATATATATATATATATATAATGACACTCTATTTTGTTTTTTTTTTCATTTTTCGCTAGCATATTTTCTAGTACAAAAAAAATCAAATCGTGTAAAGATTGACTCGATGTGACTCAGTCAACTTGACGGATCCAAAAACAACCCAGATGACCATTAAAAACATTGTTTTTAAAAAAATTCAAGACATCTTTTTTTATATGAAAAAAATTAGACAAAAATATAGTAGATCAATTTAGGTCAACATATAATAACCTGCTAAATTCACGACTCGAGTAAAAAGACTAAGACAACCCCATAGCAAGTAAATAAAAACAAATTATAAAACCTAATTCTCAATCACACCAATGTTGAATGGTGAAATTGAAAAAAAAATTAATTAAAAAAAGACACAAGTCAACCTGAGTTAAACAGTCAAACCCGTAACTCGGGTAATGAAATCAAGATAACCTCATAGAAAGCAAACAAAAAAAATTATAAAATCTAATTCTAAATCAACAAAATGTTGAAAGATGAAATTGAAAAAAAAATCAATAAAAAACATGATAAAAAACTAAGTTAACCCATTAAATACGCGATCCAAATCATGAGATCAGGATAAAAAAAAATTCAATATTAAATGATATAATAAAAAAAACTAAACCTTAAAAAATCCTAAACATTGAAAAAAAAATAGTGTTCAAGTTAGCAGTGCTTTGCGATGAGAATAGCACTAAATACCCCTTCTTAAAAAATAGCAAAACAAATAACAAAGCAATTTAAATTAACAATGTACTAGGAGGAGGGGACAACGAATTTCTCTCCTCATTTAATTTTTATTAAATAATTATTTATTTAATCAATTTTATTTTTATATTTTTTTAAATAAAACACTTAAGTAGAAATAATTAGTAACTAAATACAGTTATCTCTAAAACCATCAAATGTAAGGATAATTACTATTTTGTTTACTTGTTAACAAATTTAATATTTTCTATTCAAATAACAACATTTTCAACTCAAGTAATTATCTGATAAATTAAAAAACTCAGTGTTTTACTGTGCAAGTACACAGTAAAACACTAAGTTGTCTCTTTTTTTTTTCCTTTTAAACTAAGCTGTCTTTTTATTTTTTATTTTTTTTGTTTTTTAAGCTGTCTTTTATTTTTTTGTTTTTTTCTTTTTTATGCCTTTCAGGTTTTTTTTAACATCTTTCTTTGATTTTTTATTTTAATAAATTCTTTTTATTTAATTTAGTTTGTTAATATTAAATTATTTTTATTTAGTTATTAGACTTTCATGACACGGATCTCGAGTTTAACAAGTTAACTTGGTTTGACAAGTTAACCATTATTTTTTTGTTTTTTTCCTTTTTAATTAATTTTTTTGTTTACTTTAGTTTGTTAATGTTAAATTTCTTTCTATTTAATTATCAGACTTTCATGACGCATATCCCAGGTTTGACGAGTTAACCTAGTTTTGTTAATGTTATTTAATTTAGTTTGTTAATGTTATTTTTTTTATTTAGTTATAAGACTTTCATGACACAGATCTCGGGTTTAACTGGTTAACCTAGTTGACGAGTTAACCCAGAGTTTTTTTTTGCTTTTTTTCTTTTTAATTAAATTTTTTCATTTACTTTAGTTTGTTAATGTCAAATTTCTTTCTATTTCATTATCAGACTTTCATGACATATATCTCAAGTTTCACGGGTTAACCCATCCATTTTTTTTAGTTTTTTTTCTTTTAATAATTTTTTTATTTAATTTAGTTTGTTAATGTTATTTTTTTTTATTTAGTTATTAGAATTTCATAACACGGATCTCAGGTTTACCGAATTAATCCGAGGTTTTTTTTTTGTTTTTTTTCTTTTTAATTAATTTTTTTTGTTTAGTTTAGTTTGTTAATGTTAAATTTCTTTCTATTTCGTTATCAGACTTTCATGATACATATCCCGGGATTCACAGGTTAACCTGATTTCACGAATTAACCCAGTTAATTTTGAGTTAACCCGTCAATTTTTTTATATTTAGTTATCACACTTTCATGACGCGAATCCCAGGTTTGATGGGTTAACATGGTTTGAAGGGTTAACCCAGTTAATTCAGGTTTTTTTTATTTTTCTTCATTAGTTTATTTCTTCATGTTGGTTTTTATTCATTAGTTTTTCTCTTTTTAATTAATATATTTAATTATCATACTTTTATGACACGACCTTACAGTTAGACCCACATCCAAGGCTCTTGGGTCTAGTGTTGCAGCCAGACTCACTTAAACTTGAGTCATGTAAGTTTAATATTATTATAAATATTACTCTTGGATCAAGCATTGCAGCTAGACCCAAGACTTTTGGGTATCTCTTTGAAGAAAGACCTAACACTCTTAGATCTTAGCTTTTTTATAATTTTTATGCAAGAAAAAAAAACTCGTGGTGTATGCCTTTGTTGTTTTTCGTTTTCTTTTTCTTTTTAAACCTTTTACAGTGGACTGTACAGTGCAGCCAACAATGAAAAAGTTGATGCCTTTAGTTAATTTTTTTAATTTACTTTCTTAATATTAAATTTTTTCTATTTAATTATTAGACTTTTATGACACGAATCCCAGATTTGATAGGTTAACCCAGTTGATTCAGATTTTATTAGTTTTTTTCTTCCTGTGGATTTTTTTTCTCTTTGCTTTTTCCTTTTTAATTAATCTTTTTTGTAATTTAGTTTATTAATATTAAATCTTTTTTCTATTTAGTTATCATACTTTCATGACACGAATCTCATGTTTAACGGATTAACCTGATTTGGTGGGTTAACCCAGTTGATTCAGATTTTTTTTCTTTATTAGTTTTTTTCTTTCAATTTTTTCTTTTAATATTGTATGCAGTTCACAGTGAAAAGGCTGATGCCTTTAGCTTTTTTTTATGCCTTTCACTGTGGACTACACGAAACCTTCTTCTTCTTTTTTTAATTTAGTTTGTTGATATTAATTTTTTTCTATTTAATTATCAGAATTTTATGACATGAATCTCAGATTTGACAACCTAGTTAATATAGATTTTTTTTCTTCTTATAGGTTTTTTTCTTTTTAATTAATATTTTTTTGTTTAATTTAGTTCATTAATATTAAATTTTTTTATATTTAGTTATCGACTGATGCCTTTATTTTTTCTTTATTTTTTTTTTTGTCATTTTTATGCTTTTTCACTGTGGACTGCACCTTTGATCATGGACTGCACAGTGCAGTCCATAGTGAAAAGGCTGATGCCTTTTGTTTGTTTTTTTTCTGTTTTAATTTTTTTTCTTTTAATTTGGTTTGTTTATGTTGATGTTTTTTTATTTAGTTATAAGACTTTTATGACACAGATCTCGGGTTTAACAGGTTAGTCCAGTTAATTCAATTTTTTTTTCTTTTTTGTCATTAGTTTTTTTCTTCATATAGGTTTTTTCTTCTTTGTTTTTCTCTTTTTAATTAATTTTTTTAATTTAGTTTGTTGATATTAATTTTTTTTTATTTAATTATCAGACTTTTATGACACGGATCTCAGGTTTGACGGGTTAACCCAATTAATTTAGATTTCTTTTTCTTTTTCTTCATTAGTTTTTTTCTTCCTATAGGTTTTTTTTCTTTTAACCTAGTTAGTTTTTTTTTCTTTTTACGTTTTTGCCGTTTTTATGCCTTTGACTGTGGACTGCACAATGCATTCCACAGTGAAAAAGCTTATGCCTTTTGTTTTTTTTTCTTTTTAATTAATTTTTTTCATTTAATTTAGTTTGTTAATGTTAAATTTTTTTCTATTTAGTTATCAAACTTTCATGATACGGATTCCAGATTTGACGGGTTAGCCCAGTTAATTCGTAACCCGTCAATTTTTGTTTTTTCCATTTAGTTATCAAACTTTCACGACATGAATCCAAGGTTTGACGAGTTAACCTGATTTGAAAGGTTAACTCAGTTAACTCAGATTTTTTTTCTTCATTAGTTTTTTTTCTTCATGTTGGTTTTTTTTCTATGTTTTTTTAATTAATCTATTTAATTATCACACTTTTATGATACGACCTTGCAGCCAGACCCATATCCAAGGCTATTGGGTCTGGTATTGCAGTCAGACCCACTTAAACTTGGATCATTCAAGTTTAATGTTATAATTAATATTATAAATATTACTCTTGGGTCAGGCGTTGCAGCCAAATCCAAGACTCTTGTGTATAACTTTACAGAAAGACCTAAAATTTTTAGATTTTAGCTTTTTTTGATATTTTTTATGTAAAAAAATAGACCCGCAACATCACGCAAGTCATGTAACTAATATATATCTATTTTTAAACTAGCTCAATAAATTCAATTTAGATATTCTTTAAAATAATAAGTTATTTTTCAACAACTTCGACAATGCATGCGACAAAAAAATATTGATTTTGTAGCAAGTGGCTCCCACACATGTGAATTGGATGGAGATAGCATATTATCAAAGCACACAAATAGGCTTTGCCGCCCTGGCATTTGGCGTGCAAGACTGGGCATTTGTGCTTCCACTTGAATTGCTCTCTTACAGAAGGTATTAGATGAAGCTTCATATGATCACACCATAGCCAGAGTCATCAAACATGTCATCTCACCGTATCAGATTCTCCACGCGAAACTCCAGGAGCAGCTTCAAGAAGCCTTCCTCTTCCCGTATAGCTCCCGAATTCGATAACTGAATTCACTTTTAACACTTACGCCTGAGGCTATACTACTTTTCTGCCACAATCAAATCTCTAATGCCAGCACCCCAAAGATGATAACATCAGATTCCTTGTTTCCCAATCTTGTGAGAATACCAATGGTATATCTAGTGAGAGTGGTGACAATGTAGTTGACATGATAATGAGAACTGTACAATATATTTTAATAAGTGGAAGGGCTAAGATTTAGCAGTTGAGCCGGGTGGCTAATTTATAAATCTTTAAACAGAGTGAACTTAAACTGTTCAATTGGACATGAATTTGTACTCAGTTTCAAAGAAAATCAATTTACAGAAAAACACGTGAAAATTGATCAGTACAATAAAAGGGGCAAAATTAAATGTTTTAACTGGATAAGAATCTCAAATTAATTACACTGGTCATCAATTTAGCCTTCGTGTGGAAGCATGGCAGATGCAGAAGATGCTGAAGAAGATGCGGTGAACTGGGAAGAATTAGTGTTGTAACTATAACTTGAAGATTTGTTCATCCCTCCTTCAGAATCTGCAAGGCCATAGGACATTATTGAAAGTGAAGATGCAGATATTGGCGGGGCGAAATATGACGGCACGGGCATCTTTGATGGGAGAATAGGCAATGGAGCATCAAAATTAAGTATGTGAAGTGATTGCCGAATTGAGGGTCTAAGATGTTCATCCGGATGAGCACACGAAAGCCCGACGATCATCAAGTGTTCCATCTGCGTCTTATTAAAATCTCCGCATAGTCTTGGGTCAACTGCTTCAAGTAGCTTCCCTTCACCATAGAGCTCCCAAACCAACTGCACCATGGACACTTGATCTTCATTACTGGCCTTTGGGTTGATAGGTTTTCTTCCACAAGCTATCTCCAACGCAACAATTCCAAAACTGTAAACATCTGACTCTCTGCTAGCCTTGCCTGTCATTGTACACTCTGGAGCCATGTAGCCCATAGTCCCTGCCAAAACTGTTGTTTGAGAACCTTTTCCGTGGTCTACAAGCCTAGCCAAACCAAAATCCCCCAGCTTAGCATTGAATTCTGAGTCCAACATAATGTTGCTAGACTTAATGTCTCCATGCACCACACATTGTTCCCATTCTTCATGCAAGTACAACAGCCCCGATGCCAAGCCTTGCACAATTTTGTACCTCACCTCCCATGTCAACAAGCTAGTTTCTTCGAAAAGATGGGAGTCTAAGCTGCCATGAGGCATGAATTCGTAAACAAGTAAAAGCTCCCTTCTTTCATGACACCAACCAATGAGTTGGACTAAGTTTCTGTGCCTCAATCGGCTAATGATCTTTACCTCTGCTGCATATTCTTTAATCCCTTGTTTAGAACCTCTTGACACTCTCTTCACCGCAACGAATGAATCAATCTCCTTCAAAAAACCTTTATAGACACCACCGAACCCACCCTCACCTAGCTTCTCTTCATCCTTGAAGTTATTTGTAGCTCGAGCCAATTCTTGGTAAGGGAACTTCTTTGGTCCTGTTCCCCTTTCAAATTCATCATTCATGTACTCTTCAAGGACATGACCACCTTCTTCATCTTCTTCGTGCTCACACATAAACTTAATAACAAACCCAACCAAAGCGGCCCCAACAACTATAGCACCACCCCCAACACCCAATCCAACTGCCAGTCGTGTCCTGTTCTTTTTCCGATTCCTAAGAGAACCACCATTTGGCGGAGAAGCTGCAGCTGGATCTAGTGGATTGGTAACATTATCATCAATTTCTAAGCTTGAACTAAAATCCCACGAGTAAAGGGTATGTATGGCAAATAAATCTCCTGTTGAAGCAGAAAAGCCAAAACGAACTCTTTCTGGTAGGTAATCCCTCAAACTAACTATTTGACTAAGGAATTGCATTTCTACAGTGTTATTTCTACAGCTTTGGATCAAAAACATTTTGGAAGATATCGAACTCCACTGCAACAAATTGATTATCCGTTGTGTTTAGTGGCTGATTGCTCCTTAAAAGACCCAGACTTCCACCCTTGGAGAGAAGAGGCGGAAGCTCTTCAGGCCCAAGA